>OCHB01000721.1_pt1 | contig 33658 bp, 29 predicted proteins | sample 1538731 | NCBI WGS metagenome assembly OCHB01 (sample SAMN04571721, study PRJEB22368) | human gut metagenome | biome: human gut; material: stool | host: Homo sapiens | place: Luxembourg | collected 2012-09-20 | reverse complement strand
TGCCCATCATCAACACCTCCGGCTCGGACTCCGCCATGCTGGACAACGCGCTGGAGTTCATGGTGATGAACGGCATGGATCTGCCCCTGGCGGTGATGATCACCATCCCCGAGCCCTGGGAGAACAACAAGAACATCAGCCAGAAAAAGCGCGATTTCTACCAGTATTACGCCACCATGCTGGAGCCCTGGGACGGCCCCGCCGCCATCCTCTTCTCCGACGGCGACGTGGTGGGCGCGGTGCTGGACCGCAACGGTCTGCGCCCCAGCCGCTACTATATCACCAAGGACGGCCGGATGATCCTGTCCTCCGAGGTGGGCGTGCTGCCCTGCGCACCCGACAACATTCTGATGAAAGACCGCCTGCGCCCCGGCAAGATGCTGCTGGTGGATACCGTCAAGGGCGAGGTGGTGGATGACGAGAAGCTGAAGGAATACTACGCCAGCCGCGAGCCCTACGGCGAGTGGATTGACCGGAATCTGGTCCGGCTGAAGGACCTGAAGATCCCCAACATCAAGGTCCCCAGCTACACCGGCGAGGAGCTGACCCGCCTGCAGAAGGTCTTTGGCTACAAATACGAGGAAATCAAGGAGCTGATCCTGCCCATGGCCCGGGCCGGTGCCGAGCCTTCCGGAGCCATGGGCACCGACACCCCGCTGGCTGTCCTGAGTGACCAGCACCCCCCGCTGTTCAACTACTTCAAGCAGCGGTTCGCACAGGTCACCAACCCGCCCATCGATGCCATCCGTGAGAAGGTGGTCACCTCCACCAGCGTCTATGTGGGTGCCCACGGCAACCTGCTGGAGGACAAGCCCGAGAACTGCAAGGTGCTCAAGGTGCAGAACCCCATCCTGACCAGCACGGATCTGCTCAAGATCAAGCACATGAACGTGCCCGGCTTCAAGACCGCCACGGTGTCCATCAATTACTATAAGAACACCAGCCTGGAAAAGGCCATCGACCGCGTGTTCCTGGAGGTGGACCGCGCCTACAAGGACGGTGCCAACATCATCATCCTCTCTGACCGCGACATCGACGAGTACCACGTCTCCATCCCCAGCCTGTTGGCTGTTTCTGCCGTGTCCCAGTACCTCATCCGCACCAAGAAGAGCACGGCCATGGCCCTCATCCTTGAGAGTGCCGAGCCCCACGAGGTGCACCACTTTGCCACCCTGCTGGGCTACGGTGCCTGCGCCGTCAACCCCTATCTGGCCCACGACACCATTGCCCAGCTCATCGACGAGGGTCTGCTGGACAAGGATTACTACGCCGCCGTGGATGACTACAACAAGGCTGTGCTGAACGGCATCGTGAAGATTGCCTCCAAAATGGGCATCTCCACCATCCAGAGCTACCAGAGCAGCCAGATCTTTGAGGCGGTCGGCATCTCCAAGGATGTCATCGACAAGTACTTCACCGGCACGGTCAGCCGTGTGGGCGGCATCGGTCTGGAGGACATTCAGGCGGATGTGGAAGCTGCCCACAACGCCGCCTTTGACCCGCTGGGTCTGGATATCAACATGGAGCTGGCCGACGGCGGTGCTCACAAGTTCCGCAGCGGCAAGGAAGAGCACCTCTTCACCCCGCAGACCATCCATCTGTTCCAGAAAGCCTGCTTCACGGGCGACTACAAGGCCTTCAAAGACTTCACCCGCACCGTGGACAACATGGGTGCCGAGGGCATGCACCTGCGCAGCCTGCTGGACTTCAGCTATGACCCCAACGGCGGCATCCCCCTTGAGGAGGTGGAGCCCGTCAGCTCCATCGTCAAGCGGTTCAAAGCCGCTGCCATGAGCTACGGTGCCCTGAGCAGCGAGGCCCACGAGACCATCGCCATCGCCCTGAATCGTCTGGGCGGCCGGAGCAACACCGGCGAGGGCGGCGAGCCCGAGGAGCGCTACCAGAGCGAGAGCAACTCCAAGATCAAGCAGGTAGCCTCGGCCCGCTTTGGTGTGACCAGCAAGTATCTGGTCTCCGCCGAAGAGATCCAGATCAAGCTGGCACAGGGCGCAAAGCCCGGCGAGGGCGGCAACCTGCCCGGTGCCAAGGTGTACCCGTGGATCGCCAAGACCCGCCACAGCACCACCGGCGTGGGCCTCATCTCGCCCCCGCCCCACCACGACATCTACTCCATCGAGGACCTGGCCGAGCTGATCTACGACCTGAAGAACGCCAACCGCAGCGCCAACATCAACGTCAAGCTGGTCAGTGAGGCCGGTGTGGGCACCATTGCGGCCGGTGTGGCCAAGGGCGGCGCACAGGTGATCCTGGTGTCCGGCTACGACGGCGGCACCGGAGCCGCGCCCCGCACCTCCATCCAGAACGCGGGCCTGCCCTGGGAGCTGGGCATCGCCGAGACCCACCAGACCCTGATCCTGAACGGCCTGCGCAGCCGCGTCCGCATTGAGAGCGACTCCAAGCTGCTCTCCGGCCGCGATGTTGCCATCAGCTGTATGCTGGGCGCTGAGGAGTTCGGCTTCGGCACCTCCCTGCTGATGTGCGAAGGCTGCGTGATGATGCGTGTCTGCAACCTGGACACCTGCCCCATGGGCATCTGCACCCAGAACCCCGAGCTGCGCAAGCGGTTCAAGGGCAAGCCCGAGTATATCATCAACTACCTGACCTTTGTGGCGCAGGAGCTGCGGGAGTACATGGCCAAGCTGGGCGTGCGTACCATCGACGAGCTGGTGGGCCGCACCGACCTGCTCCATGTCAAGCCCAGCGCTGCCGGCAGCCGTGCCGCCAAGATGAATCTGGACTGCATCCTGCACAACCCGGCCATTGCAAACAGCAACGTCCACTTTGTGCCTGCCGACACCTATGACTTCCACCTTGAGAACACCCTCGACATGAAGGTGCTGATGAAGAAGTTCAAGCTGGGCAGCAAGGCACCCCAGAGCGTCCGGCTGGAGGTCTCCAACACCGACCGCGCCCTGGGTGCCATCTTTGGCAGCGAGATCACCCGCAAGTACGGCAGCTCCCTGCCCGACGATGTCTACACCGCCGAGTGCATCGGCGCAGGCGGCCAGAGCTTTGGCGCGTTCATCCCCAAGGGCCTGACCCTCAGCCTGACCGGCGACTGCAACGACTACATGGGCAAGGGCCTGTCCGGCGGCAAGATCATCGTCCGCCCGCCCGAGGGCATCGGCTACAAGCCCGAGGAAAACATCATCACCGGCAATGTGGCCCTTTATGGTGCCACCAGCGGCAAGGCCTTCGTCTCCGGCGTGGCTGGTGAGCGTTTCTGCGTCCGCAACAGCGGCGCGACCGCCGTTGTCGAGGGCGTGGGAGACCACGGCTGTGAGTACATGACCGGCGGCACTGTCGTGGTTCTGGGCCAGACCGGCAAGAACTTCGCGGCCGGCATGACCGGCGGCGTGGCCTACGTTCTGGACGAGAACTGGGATTTCTACCAGCGGGTCAACAAGGAGACCGTGAGCCTGGAGCCTGTGGAGCACAAGTACGATGTTGCTGCCCTGAAGGAGCTCATCCGTGAACATGTGGAAGCCACCGGCTCCCCCCGCGGCAAGGAGATCCTGGACAACTTCAGCGAGTACCTGCCCAAGTTCAAGAAAGTCCTCCCCTACGATTACGACCGGATGCTCCGGGTCATCGCTTCCATGGAGGAGCGCGGCCTGGACGGCGAACAGGCACAGATCGAAGCATTCTACGCTGTGCAGAAGAAAAAGTAAGGAGGGCTGGATCATGGGCAAGATCACTGGATTTATGGATTACACGCGCAAGACCAGCACGGATGTCCCGCCGCTGGAGCGCATCGAAAATTTCAACGAGTTTCACGTCTGGCTCTCCCGCGAGGAGCAGCAGACCCAGGCCGCCCGCTGCATGGACTGCGGCGTGCCCTTCTGCCAGGCCGGCATGATGATCGGCGGCATGGCATCGGGCTGCCCGCTGAACAACCTGATCCCCGAGTGGAACGACCTGGTCTATCAGGGCAAGTGGGAGCTGGCGCTCCACCGCCTGCGTGCCACCAACCGCTTCCCGGAGTTCACCAGCCGGGTCTGCCCCGCTCTGTGCGAGGCCGCCTGCACCTGCGGTGATGTGACCGGCAGCAGCGTGACCGTGCGCGAGAACGAGCACGCCATCGTGGAAACGGGCTACGCCAAGGGCTGGCTCCACGCCGCCCCTCCCCCGGCCCGCACCGGCAAGAGCGTGGCCGTCATCGGCAGCGGCCCGGCCGGTCTTTCGGTGGCCGAGTACCTGAACATCCGGGGCCACGCCGTCACCGTGTTTGAGCGCGCCGACCGCGTGGGCGGCCTGCTGATGTACGGCATCCCCAACATGAAGCTGGACAAATCCGTCATCGAGCGCCGCATCAGGATCATGCAGGCCGAGGGCGTGGAGTTCCGCACCAGCATGGATGTGGGCGGTGCCGTGGATGCCGAGAGCATCCTGAACAGCTACGATGCCGTGGTGCTCTGCTGCGGTGCCAAAAAGGCCCGTGACCTGAACGTTCCGGGCCGGGATGCCAACGGCGTGCATTTCGCCGTGGATTACCTCACCAGCGTGACAAAGAGCCTGCTGGACAGCAAATTTGCCGACGGCAGGGCCATTGATGCCAAGGGCAAGAACGTTCTGGTCATCGGCGGCGGCGACACCGGCAACGACTGCCAGGGCACGGCCCTGCGGCAGGGCTGCACTGATCTGGTGGCTCTGGAAATGATGCCGCAGCCCCCCAAGGAGCGTGCCGCCAGCAACCCCTGGCCCGAGTGGCCCCGGGTGCTCAAGGTGGACTACGGCCAGACCGAGTGCATGGCAAAGTTCGGCAAGGACCCCCGTGTCTACCAGACCACGGTCAAAGAATTTCTCAAGGACGATGCAGGCAACCTGACCGCTGCCGTCATCTCCTACCTCAAGCCCGAGCGTGACCCCGAGACCGGCCGCACCAACATGGTGCCCACCGGCGAGGAGTTCACCTACAACTGTGAGCTGGCCTTCATTGCCGCCGGTTTTGTGGGCTGTGAGAGCTATGTGGCCGATGCCTTCGGTGTCAGCCTGACTGGCCGCGGCTGTGTGGACACCGACCACTTCCGCACCAACGTGGACAAGGTGTTCGCCTGCGGCGATATGCGCCGGGGCCAGAGCCTTGTCGTCTGGGGCCTGCGGGAGGGCCGCGACTGCGCCGCCGAGGTAGACCGCTACCTCATGGGCTACACCAACCTGTAAGCCCGCATCCCGGCCATTACTGAACCATTCTCTTTCCTATCCTAAACAAGCAGAAAGCCCCATCGGTATTTTTCGTACCGATGGGGCTTTCTGCGTTATTTTCTTGGGTTTTCTCTCTTCGTGAAGGGGAGCGGGCGAACCCTCTCCGGGCAGTTGCCTTGCCCTCTCAGTCAAAGCCTAACAGCTTTGCCAACTCCCCTAGTAGGGGAGCTGTCGCCGCAGGCGACTGAGAGGTTGTACGAAGGATCACTTCATCTCTTTCACCCTATTCCACCCCCGGATCACTTCCCACCGACCCACAGAAGCGTCTGCGGGCTTATCGGCGGAGATGAGCTGGCTTTCAACAGCCCAAGTCAGAGCCTTCTGCTCGTCGGTGGCATCCTCAGCCATCACAGCGGCAGGGGCGGGTTTGCCAGCTTCGGTCCAGAGGAGTTTTGCCAGTTCGGTGGTGTTCTGGGGGATAGCTGCACCGGCAGGCAGGACAGTGTTCAGGTACAGTTCTGTGCCGATCATGTAACCGGTATAACCCAGCACAGCCGTACCGGCACCGGCAACACCGATCATGGCAGCGGTACCCAGCACGCCGGGACCTTCGCTTTCAATGGTGGCATCCTGCGTCATGGCCTCGATGGTCACAGCCTGTGCAGGCATCTTGAAGGTCAGGGGGTTCTCCTTGACGTTCACATCCAGCTTCGCATCACTGTTAATGCTCCACAGGTCAAACACAATCGCATCGGTGGGAGCGGTGTATTTCACCGTCACTTCGGCATTTTCGGGAACTTTAGCCGTCAGGGTGCCATCCTCGGCCTTGGTAAATTCCACTGCCTTGCCGTCAGCATCCTTCACGGTCACTTCGGCGTTCTTGACGGTCAGGTCGTACGTATCTTCCTTCTTGTCATTGTCCTTGTTGGTGTCATCCGGCTTGTTGTCGCCCGGCTTGTTGTCGCCCGGCTTCGGGGGCAGGGTGCCGCCGTTGTTGGTCAGCTTGCTTTCGTCAAACTTGCCGCCGGAGATCACACCGGTTTTCTCATTGGTCACAGCACCGGTAAAGTTGCCGTTGCCAATGGTTCCGTTGTTTGTCACCTTGCCGGAAAACGTACCATCGTTAATTGCGCCATTATTGGTCACTTCGCCGGAAAACGTACCATTCTCAATTTTACCATCGCTCTCGTTTGTCACGCCTCCAGAGAATTGAGTCGCCTTTTCTCCGGTCGTTGTGATTGTGCCCTTATTGGTCACTTCACCAGTTACGGTACCGCCGTTGGCGTTCAGGGTTCCGTTGTTTTCAATGGGAATGTTCAGGGTACCACCCGTACCACTGTCAATCAATGTCAGATTACCATGATTGATGATTTTCTTTTCGGCGTTTTCTCCAGCAACCTGCTTGCCCGTCAGATCAACAGTAACTGTAACGCCCTCGGGGATGGTCAATGTATTCTCCATGTCGTCCGGTGTTACATAGCTCAGGAATTTGAGCTGAGCATTCCCATGCGCTTTGTCTTGAATCGCTCTTAAGGTTGATTTATCCGGCCAACTGTGGCCAATCAGTTTGACATACGCCTCATATTCTACCGCATTGCATACACCAGCAGTGGAAGCATCTTCAATTCTTTTGAATTTTCCGCTTTCAATCTTTCCCGCAGACTCATTTACGACTGTTCCGGTAAACTCAGCATTCTCCGTTCCGGTAATCGTTCCACGGTTTTGGATTTTTCCGCTGACGGTAGCATTATTTACATGCAGCTGAACACCAGTATGAATGACCATATCATAGCGTTCACTGTTTGTAATGGTGCCGCCACTCAGTAAGATCTCTGTATTGCTACGAGCGGAAGTCCATAAGCCATATCCTTTGTTGTTGTCGATGGTTCCTCCACTCATTATGAACTTGGACGTTCCACTCCAAGCAATCGAAACACCATCATTGCTGCAATTTTTGATTTCAGCCAAGTCGCTCATGGTAAAAGTACAGGTGTTCCCAGAGTCAGGATACATTTTTACGCCTGCACCTTCTGGTGCTGTACAATTTTCAATTGCGCCTCCGGTCATGTTGAAGGTGCCATCTCTCATGTACACACCGCCACCGCTTATGCTTGCGGTAAAGCCCTGAATGGTGCCGCCACTGATCGTCAGGGCACTGCCGGAGCCTTCCATATAGATTGCTCCGCCGTGACCTGTTACCGTACCATTGCCCTGAATGATACCTTTGCCCACACTATCCTTGATTTCCAGCGTGCCGCCATTCGAGATGTTAAACGCTCTCTGGTTATTTGCCGCTGTAATGGTGTGGCCGTTCAGATCAATGCTCAGTTTTTTATTATTGATAGAGAGAGTGCCTGTTAACGTAATATCGCCGCTCAATTGGACATTTCCGCCGTTTGTAGCAGCAGCTGTCAGCCCCGTCAAATCTGAAACCGATGTAGCTGTACCGCTCGAAGTGCCGCCCCGTTGCGTCCGACAGCGTTATCGCATCATCTCCCAGGGTTGTACCCCCCCCCTACTGTTGCCAGAGCGGGTGCAGGCATTATGCTGACTGCCATACTGACTGCCAGTGCCATACTAATCAATCGTTTTTTCATCTGCAAAAGCCTCCTTATAAAAATATGTTCTGCAGATCTGCCCCGGCAGGAAAGCCGGACGCATCCGTTGCTTTTTTGTCCACGGCGGGCAAATCATCAGCATCATTGTAACATATTTTGGAGCATTTGGCAATGTTTTAAGGCAAATTGTCGAATATCCGGTAAAATGGCCTTTCAGCCTGCATTTCGTCCCGAGGAAGGCGGTGATTTCTCCTTGACTTTTGCACCTGTGCAGCACATAATAAGGTCGCGAATGTAAATTGGTGCGTATCCATGGTATCACCAAGCAGCAAGAAGCCCCATCGGTAGTGCCTATACCGACGGGGCTTCCTGCTTTGCTGGGGGTTAGTGCTTACCAGCCTTGAACCATCTGTCAAGCCACTTGCAAATGACAAACCCACACAGAAACAGCAACAGCGCTCTGCCCTCTCCGGCAGGCCGCTTTGCGTTCAATCTTCTCTCTTCAATTCTTCTTGCAGCAGCCGTTTGAACAAAACCGGGTAATTACTTGCACCATGCACGATATGGTAGACGAACACAGTATCCACAATCAGCCGATAGACGCAGAGATACTGCCCGGCGATCACATAGCGATATCCGCTTTTCAGCAGTTCGGCATCTCTTGGAAGCGAACCCGACAGCGGGAAACGTTCCAACCGCGAAAGAGAATCCAAGATTCGATCCGTGATCTTTCGGGCAGAATTCGGCCCTACCAGATTCATGTGAAGCTCTGCGATCGCTTCCAGTTCCCGCTGTGCCGACTCCAGGATCTCGATCTTAGCCACGATGATAGATCTCCTCCAGCCGTTTTCTGGAATCCTCCAGCGTGTAAGCCGGAGCACCTGCAAGCCTTCCCTGTTCCGCTGCTTCCAGCTTTGCCCGGAGTTTCAACGCCTCTTCCCGCTGTTCAAATGCTTCAATGCTCATTACAACAAGGTCACCCTCTCCATTTTTTGTAATGTAGATCGGCTCGCCCGCTCCGTGCGCCAGATTTGAAATGGAACCGTAGTCATTGCGAAGCGCCGTAGACGACTTAATAATCATAGTGCGCACCCCCTAAATGATTCTAATATAATTCTATCAGAATCATTCATTTTCTTCAAGCGTTCTCATCAAAAAAGCGGCCCGCCCTCTCCGGCAGGCCGCTTTGCGTTCAATCCGTATCGTTTTCGGTACCGGCCCCACCGGTCGGCGGCTCCGTCTGCGCGGCAGACGGTGTGGTACCGGCGGAAGGAGTTGTGGTCTCGGGCGGGGTGGCGGGCACCTCGGCCTCGACCTCTGCCGCCATATAGACGATGATGGTCGAGCCGACCTCCACCATGGCACCGGGCTCCTCGCTGCAATAGGCCACACAGCCCGAAACATAGGAGCCATCGTTATAAATGGGATAGAAGCTCGCATTCAGCCCCATCTGCGCCAGCTGCTGCTCCGCGCCGTCCCGGGTAAAGCCTGCCACGTTGGGCATCTCCACCATCTGCGGGCCGCGGCTGACCACCAGATCGATGGTGCTGCCCTCTTCGATGACCTCTCCGGCTTCAGGGGTCTGACGGATGATCTTGCCCTTTTCCACAGTATCACTGTATTCCATGGTCACATAGAACAGGTAATCCCCGGCATAGCTGTTGTTGCGCACCTGCGAATCGTAGTCCATCCCCACAAAGTCCGGGGCCAGATTCACCGGCTCTGTCACCAGCGAACTGGCCGGTTCGGAGGCCGGAGTGGATTCCGCAGGCTTTGCGGTGTGCAGCCCCTGATTCACCAGCCCCCACACGATGAGCAATGTCAGGATGGCCAGCAGGATCAGGATGGCCGCCAGCAGGTTGCGCAGGCTGAGGATATGCTTTTTCCGCTCCTCTTCCTCGGAGGGCTGAGGGCGCGGGGCGGCCTGCTGCAGGGTCTGGGTAAGCTCCGTGGTATACTCTTGGCTGCTCAGTGCCTGGAACAGCTGGGGCACGGTCTGGATACGCTCGGCAGGCCTGAGCTGCAGGCCCATCCAGAGCACATCCGAAACATACTCCGGCACTGCCCGTTCCAGCGTGCGGGCACGGGGGTTGGAGTCCGACACCAGACGCTGTGCCGCAGGAACAGGGCTCTGCCCGCAGACCATCCGGTAGACCACGGCGGCAAGGCTGTATTCGTCGGTGTAACGGCCCTCGAATTCGGTGGTGGAATACTGCTCCGGTGCCGAGTAGCCCTCGTACAGCTGCTCGTGCAGGCCGCTGCCCGCCGTGCGCAGCCCCACGGTGGCGTAGCCCGTCAGGCGTGCCCGGCCGTTTTCCAGCACCCGGATGTTTTCCGGGCAGATGCCCCGGTGCACCAGCCCCACCTGATGCATGGCCGCCACGCCGTCAAACACAGGCTGCAGCATATTGCGGGCCGTCTCGGCCGAAACCGGGCTGGGGCGCTCATCCAGCCACTGCTGCAGCGGGATGCCGCCGGGGTTTTCCATCACAGCGTAGACGGTGTTGTTCTCCTCGAACACGTCTAGCACAGCCTCCAGACCGTTTGCGGGGGTGATGCGCTGGATGGAGCGGTAGAGATCGGCAAAGTCCATCCGGGTGGTCTTGAACAGCACCTCGCTGCCCAGCTTGGGCCGGAGCAGCGCGTCCGTGCCCCGCTCCGCCGACAGCGTCAGGGGCATATACTCCTTGATGGTCACCCGGAACCGCCCGACGTTCTCCACGCCCCGGTACAGAATGCCCTCGCCGTCGATGCTCTGCATCTCGCCCACGGTATACCGTCCGGCCAACAGCGTGCCCACCGGTAGGCTGCCCGCCGGGTTGCGCCCGGCCAGTACCCCGCCGCAGTGCGGGCAAACCGACACCCGGTTCTCCAGCTCACCCATGCAGTACGGGCAGATGCGTTTTGCTTCCATGTGCGCCACCTCGTTTCTTCGTGGTCTGTTTCAAATTATTGTACCATATTTACCCCCGCCGCGCAATCCGCAAAGCAAAAAAGCGCCGCCCTCTGAGTTTTTTCACAGGGGGCAGCGCTCAATTCGCACCAATATCAGCAGTAGAACTTCGATTCACCAAACACATCGTTCCACTGTGCCACAATGTAGCTTGAACGGCTTTCCAGAACATCTACAATTGCGCTCAACGTTCTGGCAGGAATCTTCGAGTTATTGTTGGCCACGATACAGCCTCCCGCTTCCGTAATCCAGATCTTTGTTGCACTGGCATTCGGAACACCCTTTGCAACATGGACATGAACCGGTTCCAGCGGTGCACCTTCATTGCTCCAGAAGAAAATCACATAACCGAACAGCCGGAACAGACTAGGCACTTTCGATTCCCCCCTCATGCGAGAAGCGGATCAGAAGATGTGCCGTTGATTTGACCAACTCTTTCAGGCTCGCCATCTCCATTTCAGAATAGCCATTATTGGTCCACAAATACCCCGGCAGAATACAGGTCGCCGACTTAAAGCCGTTTTCTACAGGTGTTTCAATCTGTACCTTTACCTGCTCCTGATTACCATTCTGAATTGGCGAGGAATAAACGATTTCCGTCCCATCATTCAAGGTCATAAAAGGATAAAGCATCCGAACACCCTCTTTCTTAAAAGAAGTATACCATGAAATCCAGAAAGTTTCAATTATCGATAAATATCATCGCCGAGGCTGGTTCTAAACACTTAAGGGCGGAGGAGATGATCGTGGTTGCCTGCTGATGCTTCTTCCGCCATGTAAAAAGCCGCTCTTTGTGCATCACAACACAAAAAGCGGCTTCATTACGTCCTTATTCAGACCTGCGGAGCATTATTCCGGCAGGTCCTCTTCGTTCTCCAGGCTGTGCCAGACATTCTGGACATCGTCGTTGTCCTCCAGGGCATCCAGCAGCTTGCCCATTGCCTTGAGCTGATCGGGGTCGGTCAGGCGGGTGGTGGTCATGGGGACCATGGCCAGGTCGTCGCTCAGGATCTCGTAGCCCTTCTCTTCCATGGCCTTGACCACAGCGGAGTAGTTCTCGGGATCGGTGGTGATCTCAGCAGCCTCTTCGCCTGCATCAAAGTCCTCGGCACCGGCATCCAGAGCATCCATCATGGCCTCATCGGCATCCTTATCCTCCAGAGAGATGTCAATGACACCCTTCTGGCTGAACAGGAAGGCCACACAGCCCATAGCACCCAGGTTGCCGCCGTTCTTGTCGAAGTAGTGGCGCAGGTCGGCAGCGGTACGGTTGCGGTTGTCGGTCAGGGTCTCCACCATGACAGCAACGCCGCCGGGGCCGTAGCCTTCGTAGGTGATTGCTTCGTACTCGGTCTTATCGCCGCCCTCAGCCTTCTTGATGATGCGCTGGATGTTATCGTTGGGCACGCTCATGCGCTTTGCCTTGGCGATCAGGTCTGCCAGCTTGCTGTTGGAAGCCGGGTTGGGGCCGCCGTCACGGACGGCAACGCTGATCTCGCGGCCGATCTTGGTAAAGACCTTTGCTCTTGCACCATCGGTCTTTTCCTTCTTGCGCTTAATGTTGTTCCATTTGCTATGTCCAGACATGGGAACCTCCTAAAGTTTTATCGAAATCTCCGCCTGCGGGCAGACGGGCTGTGGTCGCCCGCTTGTGGCAGCACACAAAATCTAACTCTATTATTGTAGCACAATCACGAATCCCATTCAAGGGCTCCGGGCGTGTTTTTCTCTTGTTCGTGTTGGAAAACCGGCTTTTCAGGCCGGTTTACAGCAGCCGCAGGGCCTTGGGGTAATGGTTTTTGACCCGTCCGCCCGACACCTTGCCGCCGCCCATGGGGCAGCCATCCACGGTCACGCAGCACCAGCCATCGGCGGCAGTGTCCGCAGCGATCTCACGGCCGGAAAGGTACTCCGTTACCCGCGGGTCGGCAAGGGTCAGTGCTTCGCGGTTGGTGCAGAGCGCACCGAACGCCGTGAAGAGATGGTGCTCCGGCACGAAACGGCCCTTCTGCACGCTGCCCACGAACACCCCCGCCCGCAGGACATGCAGTCCCGTCTGCGGAAAGGGTACGGGCAGCAGAACGCTTCCGCCATGCACCACGGCTGGGCGGTCCGCCAGCGCCGGGAAATACTGCCGGGCAAACTCCTGCCATGCAGCAAGGCTCTGGGCCGGGGTGGCCTCCCCTGTCCCGGCATCCCGGCTGCGGGCGCTGCGGCCCTGCACCGCCTCCCGCAGGGCACGGCTGTTCTCCCGGCGGGCGCTGCGGGCATCCGGGGCCTTGGCAGGCTTGCCGCCCTTGCTTCCCTTCTGCTTTTTGCTCTGCTCTGCGGCAGCAGCCAGCCAGAGCTCTTCCTCTGCCGTATAGGTTCCGGGGGCAGGCAGCGGCCGCGGCGTGCCAGCCTTGACCAGACGGGCAATAAAATGCCCCTCGCCGCCCTGACAGGGCCAGATCCGGCGCACTTTGCTCACATCCAGCGGCAGGCCGCCGGTGCGGTTTGCCTCACCCGGGCTGCCAAAGCTGTAATCCACATTGCCGAACACATCGGCCAGCGTGAACTCCGGGTGGCGCTGCAAAAACGCCGCCACCTGTCCCTCGTCCTCTTCCGGGGCAAAGGTGCAGGTGGAGTAGATCATCTCGCCGCCGGGGGCCAGGCAGACCGCCGCATTGTCCAGGATCTGTGCCCCCAGTGCGGCGCACTGCTTTACCAGCGCTTCACAGTGCTGGGTCACAGCCACGGCTTCCTTGCGGAACATTCCCTCGCCGGAGCAGGGCGCATCCACGAGAACACGGTCAAAAAACTCCGGCAGAGCGGCGGCAATTCGGCCGGTGTCCTCGTTCAGCACCACGGCGTTGGGCACGCCCATCCGCTCCAGATTGCTCCGGAGCACCTCGGCGCGGGCGGCAACGAACTCGTTGCTCACCAGCAGCCCCTGCCCGCCCAGCGCTGCCGCCAGCTGGCTGCTCTTGCCGCCGGGGGCCGCGCAGGTATCCAGCACCCGCATCCCGGGCCGGACCCCCAGCAGGGGCGCGGCACTGGAAGCGGAAGGCTCCTGCGAGTAGAACACGCCCGCATGGTGGTAGGGGTGCCGCCCGGGCTTGAAGGCGGGGTCCTGCACCACAAAGCCCGCCTTGCAGAAGGGCGAGGGCTCCACCGGAAAATCTGCCTGCGCGGCAAACTGCTCCGGCGCAGCACGCAGGGCCGAGACCGTCACGCCCCGGGCAGCAGTCTCCTGCGGGGCGGCATAGAGAGCATCGAACCGGTCGCCCAGCAGAGCGCGCTCCCGGCGCTCAAAATATTCCGTAGGCATGAAAGCTTATCCTCCCATGAATAAAGCCGCCGTTCGCGGCAAAACTAAGGCTGTGAGGGAAAGCCCCCTCACGAAAGGAGTAACGAACCATGAAGGACCACAGCGAGAATCGCACCGAAAACCGCACGAACAACTGCAAGAACCAGAGCCAGAACCGCACCACCAATCAGACCACCAACGAGCACAAGCACCCCAACCAGTATACCAAGGGTGCTGACGACGAGGGTGCCAAGAACAAGAAGTAACGCCGCATAAGAAAGCCCGCTGCCTTCCCTGCACTGTTTTCCAGTGCGGAAAGCAGCGGGCTTTCGCGTTTTATTTCTGGTTCGGGTCAAACTGCTGCCACAGGGCATCGAACAGCTCTTCCACACGGGCCATCTGCCCGGTGAGGTAAAGCCAGCCCAGCAGGCACTCAAAGCCGGTGGAAGCACGGTATTCCTCGGGGGAAGCGTGCTTGGCCACACTGGCCTTGCTGGCGTTGCGGCCCCGCTTGAACACAGCCAGCTCCTCCTCTGTGAAGAGCGGCTCCAACAGCTGCTCCTCCCGGAACTGTGCCCGGGCCGAGACATACTTGACCTTTTCCACATTGAGCTTGCCTGCGGACATCCGGTGGTGCCGTGCCAGACGGGTGCGCACCAGCAGTTCCAGCACGCTGTCCCCCACAAAGGCCAGCGCCAGCGGGTTCAGCTCACGGGGGTCGATGGTTTCCGATTCGTTCATCGTAGTAATACCCTTCGTCTCTGTCCTCCCGATCAGGTGATCCTTCATTCAACCCCTCAGTCACGGGCTAACGCCGTGACAGCTCCCCTAGTAGGGGAGCCTTTGGCAGAAGATTCATTTTTCGCTATCATCGCCTATGGCTCCAAAACCATCATCTGCCGCAAGGCAAAAAACGACGGCAGAAGGGCCAAAAGTAGCAAAGCGCCAACACTCGAAAATGCGACGATATGCCAAGGCCTCCCCTACTAGGGGAGGTGGCATCGAGCGAAGCGATGATGACGGAGAGGTTGGACAGAGCTGAAACCTTTCCTTTAGAAGATATAATCGAACTGATATTCACCAATGAGGATGGTGTCGTTCTCCTGCACGCCCTTTTCCACCAGTTCGGTCAGGATGCCGCTCTCATCCAGCTGACGCTGGAAATACTGCAGGCTCTCGTAGTCATCCACATTGCTGCCGGCCAGGATATACTCCAGCCAGGGCGCGTCGATGCTCCACACATGGGCCTCCATCCGCTGGATGGTATAAGCACGGTCGTTGGCCTTGGGCTCGGGCTTCTTGTACTCAGGGGTGAACACAGGCACCGGCGGGATATCCTTCAGGCGGTTGTAGACCAGGCCCGGCAGCTCCCGCACGCCCTGCATGGTGGCGGCAGAGATGGGCACAAAGGTCAGGCCCTTGCCCTCCACGTAGCTGCGGAAGCTCTCGATCTGCTCCTCGGTGGCCAGGTCGCACTTGTTGCCCACCACGATCTGGGGGCGCTGTGCCAGCTCGGGGCTGAACTTTGCCAGCTCCTCGTTGATCTTTTCAAAGTCCTCCACCGGCTCACGGCACTCGCTGCCGGAGACATCCACCACATGCAGCAGCAGGCGGCAGCGCTCCACATGGCGCAGGAAGTCGTGGCCCAGACCAATGCCCTCGCTGGCACCCTCGATCAGGCCGGGGATGTCGGCACAGACAAAGCTGGCACCCTCACCCACCGACACGACACCCAGGGTGGGCACCAGCGTGGTGAAGTGGTAGTTCGCGATCTTGGGCTTGGCCGCGCTGATGGTAGAGATGAGGGTGGACTTACCCACATTGGGGAAGCCGATCAGGCCCACATCAGCAATCAGCTTCAGCTCCAGCGTCACCTGGATGTTCTCGCCGGGCATACCGGGCTTGGCAAACTTGGGGATCTGGCGGGTAGGCGTTGCAAAATGTGCGTTGCCGTAGCCGCCGCGGCCGCCCTTTGCGATGGTGACGGGGGTGTGGTCGGACAGGTCCGCGATGACCAGCCCGCTCTCCGCGTCCTTGATCACGGTGCCCAGCGGCACCTTGATGATGAGGTTTTCGGCATTCTTGCCGTGGCAGAGGCTTGCGCCGCCCTTGCCGCCCTCGGGGGCAGTGTACTTGCGCTTGTAGCGGAAGTCCATCAGGGTGGAAAGATGATCGTCCGCCACAAAGATGATGTCACCGCCGCGGCCGCCATCACCGCCGTCCGGGCCGCCAGCGGCCACGAACTTCTCACGATGGAAGCTCACTGCGCCATCGCCGCCCTTGCCCGCATGGAGCCAGATGGTGGCGATATCGATAAAATTGGTTTGTGCTGCCATACAGCCCCTCCTATTCTTAAAAAGCCTTTTCCCTCTGTTCAGCTCCCCTGCCAGGGAAGCCAGCCGCGCCAAAGCGCGGACTGAGAGGTTTGATTTCCAAACAGAAAAGGCTTTTTCGTTACCTAAAAAGAGCCGGGCCACGAGGGTCCGGCTCTTCGGGTTGCAGTTTTTCAGGCAGAAGTTACTGCTTCACGCTGCACTTCTTGCCGCTCTTGCCCACGCGCTCAAAACGGACAGTGCCGTCAACCAGAGCAAACAGGGTGTCATCGCTGCCCTTGCCAACGTTCTCACCCGGCATGATGTGGGTGCCACGCTGACGAACCAGGATGTTGCCGGCCAGAACGAACTGACCGTCTGCACGCTTGGTGCCCAGACGCTGTGCTGCGGAATCGCGGCCGTTCTTGGTGCTGCCTACGCCCTTTTTATGTGCCATTGTAATTTACCTCCTTAGCCGTTGATCGCAGTGATCTCAACCTTGGTGAAGGGCTGACGATGGCCCATGCGGCGAGCACTGTGCTTCTTTGCGCGATAGGTGATGATGTTCAGCTTCTTGCCCTTGCCATTCTTGATGACCTTGGCAGAAACGGAAGCGCCCTCAACAACGGGAGCGCCAACCTTGACAGAACCCTCCTCGCCAATAGCGAGAACCTGATCAAACTTCACTTCGGAGTCGGCCTCAACGTCCAGCTTTTCGATGTAGACGATGTCGCCCTGCTCCACGCGGTACTGCTTACCGCCGGTAACAATGATTGCGTACATTTGTTTCATTCCTTTTCGTTGTACTCGCTGGTCGTAAAGGCAGGCCCTCACGGGGCCGTTTCCGGTGCCCACACCATGCGGCTAGAATATTATAGCAGAAAAAAGTCCGCTTTGCAAGGGCTTTTTGCACTTTACTCCGGATTTTTTTCGTTCTTTTCCGGGTGTTCGCGCCGGTCCAGCCCTTCCTTTACGGTTTCATTCCACGCTGCCGTTTTCTCAACGAACTCCGCGCGGGATGCAGAGGCCGGCAGAGCAGCGTCCGTCCCCGCAAAAGTGGTGGGGCCGTCCAGCTTTTTCATCCGTGCCCGGTTCTCGCTGTTCAGGGGCAGCTCTACCATCAGGAGCTTGTCCCTGAACTTCTTTGTCAGGAGGATCTCGGCGATCACGCCGCCCACAACGGCAACGCCTGCCACCAGCTGGGACACCCGCAGGCCGATGCTGGGCACCAGCAGCAGGCTGTCGGTGCGGAGGGCTTCGATCCAGAAGCGGCCCGCGCCGTACCAGATGAGGTACCGCAGGGCGATATCTCCTGCGAACCTGCGCTTTTTGAGGTAGCGCACCAGCAAAAACAGACCCACAAAGCACCAGATGCTCTCATATAAGAAGGTGGGATGCACCGGCAGGTTCGGGTCGATGGTCACGCCTTTGGGCACCGTGACCACGCTGCTCGTCAGGTAATCGTGGGTCGCCTGGCTGTACATGCCCCAGGGCAGAGTGGTGTTGCAGCCAAAGGCCTCCTGATTGAAGAAGTTGCCCCAGCGGCCGCAGCCCTGCCCGATGAGGAAGCCCATGGCCGCCAGATCGAACATGGGCAGCATGGGGACTTTCCGCCACTTGCAGGCCAGCCCGCCGAACAGAAAGGCTCCGATGATGCCGCCGTAAATGGCAAGACCGCCATCCCGGATGGCCAGCACATCTTTCAGGCTGTGGTACTGATAGGGCGAAAGGGCCACATAGTAGAGCCGGGCACACAGGATACCCATGACCACACCGATGAGGATGACATCCACCATGGCATCGGCATCCACGCCGAACTCCACACTGTGCCGGAAGGCGAACACCAGCGCCAGGCACATGCCCACGGCAATGCAGACACCGTACCAGTAAATGTTCATGCCTCCGATGGAAAAGGCCACGTGGTTAAGCTCAAAGCTCAGCCCCAGCCCCGGAAACTGCACCAGATTCGTCATTCTTCCATCTCCTCCTCATCGTCCGGTTCTTCCCCGGCCGTGCCGTCGGGCTGGATGTACATCACAGCCATCCGCTCCTCGCTCAGGATCTTCTGCAGCGCTGCGTCGGCATCCTCTGCCGTCAGCGCCGCCAGCGTGGCGATCTGCTGGGCCACGGTCTGGCCGCTGAGGGCAAAGTCTGCCATCTGGCTGGCCGAGTCCTCCACGTTCTCCAGATTTTCGATCAGCTGGCCGTATTTTTCATTCTTGCACAGGGTAAAGATCTCCCGGTCCACGCCCTCAGCGCGGATGCGCCGGATCTCCTCCAGCAGCAGCTGCTTCACAGTGTCGGGCACATCGCTCTCGCCGGTGAACAGGATGCAGCAGCAACCGTCCACCCGGAGCACCTCCCCGCCAAAGCCGGGGTTGGTCAGGCCCTCATCATAGAGCTTCCGGTAGAGCCTCGACATGCCGCCAGAGATGCAGCAGAGGATGAGGTCATACAGGATCTCGCTGCGCAGGTCGTCATGCTGCAGCGGCTGCTCCTTGAAGCCGATGCCGAAGCAGGGCTTGGACACCGGCATTGTAATGGTCTTTTCGGCAGCGGCCAGCGTCATGGGTTCCTCTGTCCAGAGCCGCTGCACCCGCTCCACCGGGCGCGCTTCCATCAGGCCGTGGCGCGCACAGGCCGCCAGGATCTGTTCCATGCTGGTGCTGCCTGCGGCGGCCAGCACCATGTTGTTGGGGGCATAGAACGCCTTGCAGCAGTCGTACAGCATCTCCGGCGTGATCTCTGCAATGCTTTCCACCGTGCCCGCAATGTCGCTGCGGATGGGGTGGCTGTGATACAGGCACTCGCACAGGCCGGTGATGAGCCGCCAGTCGGCGCTGTCATCATACATTTTGATCTCCTGCCCGATGATGCCCTGCTCCTTGGCGATGGTCTGCTTAGTAAAGTAGGGACGGCCCACCATGCCCAGCAGCACATCCAGGCTTTCGTCCAGCTGCTCGGTGGCGGTAAACAGGTAGCAGGTGCGGTCAAAGCTGGTAAAGGCATTTGCGTTGGCACCGGTCTTGGCGAACTTTGCAAAGGCATCGCCGTCCTCATCCTCAAACATCTTGTGTTCCAGAAAATGCGCCACACCGGCGGGCAGGTGCACTTCCCTGCCGTCCACCCGGAAATCCCGGTCAATGGAGCCAAAGCGGGTGGCATAGATGACATGAGTGCCGGAATAACCCGGCATGGGCCGCACCAGCACCGTCAGGCCCGAGGGCAGCACCTTCCACTCATCGGCGGCGGCCTCGGTCAGGGCACGGTTCGTGTTCTGTTCAGGCATGGGCGCTCTCCTCCTCTCGGGTCAGAAGATAGCTGACCGAAAGGGTCAGCTGCCGCAGGACGGTGCGGACATCCTCCTCGGTCACAGCCTGCAGGGCCGCGCGGGCATCGTCCGGGGTCTGCACCGGGCCGCCCCGCAGCACCTCCATGTAATACCAGGTCTCAATGCCGCCCAGCGTATCCTCAATGCCCGCCATCCCGCTCAGCAGGGAGCGGCGGCAGTCCTCAAGCTCCTCAGCCGTGATGGGGCCGCTGCGCAGGTCATCCAGCTCCTTCAGGATCGCTTTTTCGGCCCGGGCCGCGTCGGCGTGCTCCACGCCGCTGTTCACAGCCATGCTTCCGGTAAAGCTCTGGAAGCTGGACGAGCAGTAATAGCACAAATGATCCCGTTCCCGCACGTTCAGGAACAGGCGGCTGGTCACACTGCCGCCATACAGCGCCATGGCAAGCCGCACCGCCGCCATCTGGTCGGGGCGCATGGGCACGCCCAGCGTGAACAGCATGCAGAGCTTGGCCTGCACCGTGTCAAAGCATTCCACCCTGCGCACGGCATCCTGCCGGGGCATGGCAAGGTTCTCGCACAATGGCAGCGGGGCCCGCCCGATGTGGGAAAGCTCTTCCAGCAGGGCCTGCTTCACCTGCTCGGTCTCCGCTTCCCCGCAGCCCAGCACCAGCAGCTCGATGCTGGCGGTGCGGAGCATCTCACGGTAAGCCTCGGTCAGCGTCTCCGGGGTCAGGCCGTCCACCTCGTCCAGATAGCCCTCCTGCCGGATGCCGGCGGGGCTGCTCCCAAAGAACTCCCGGTTGGCCTGCCGCTGGCAGTAGATGCGCTTTTCGTTGATCTCATCCTCCAGCGCCTTTTTCAGCATCTGCTTTTCGATGGTGACCGCCTCCGGGTCAAACACACCGCCCACAAAATAGGGATGGAACGCCGTGCCCAGTGCCAGCGCGGCATACTCCCGGGTCAGGGCCTCGCCCTCCAGTGCAAAGCGGTCCTTGATGCCGGTCACACTGACGCAGAGGTTGTGGTTTGCACCCAGCGGGCGGGCATCCACAGTCAGGTCCGCGCCGTACAGCCGGGCAAGCTTTTTGGTCATCTGGGTCATATCCGGGCAATCCGCATAGCCCCGCTCCATCAACAGGGGCAGCAGGGCGTGGGCGGTTGCCGTCTCCCGCCGTGCCGGAAACGCAAAGTGGATGCTGATCCGGCAGCGGTTGAATTTCTGCGCCGGGTCCCAGGAAAGATGGACCCCGGGCGCGATCTCGGTTCGTCTCAACAGTCGTTCTCCTTTTTTGTTACAGCTTTGTGCGCTCCAGCGCAAGGAACTCCTCCAGCGAGAGCCCGGACGCGCGAATGGCGAGGGCATTTTCCACCCCCACATAGCGCCAGTGCCAGGGCTCGTATACCATGCCGGTGGCGGCCTGCCGCTCCTCCGGCCAGCGGAGGACAAAACCATACTCCGCAGCGTAGGCGGTCAGCCACTCGTAGGCGCGGGTATCGGCAAAGTGGGTGGTCTTTTCGGTGCAGTCCGGGCTGAGAATGTCCACCGCATAGCCGGTGGCCTGCTCGCTGGCATTGGCCGGAGGGCAGACGCAGGCGGCATAGGCCGCGGCATCCTCCTCGGAAAGCCCCTTTTCCAGATACACCTGCTTCCTGGCATCAAAGGCCGCTTCCCGTGCGGAAACATCCTGATAGCCCGTCACCAGTTCCAGCGTGATGCCGTCTGCCGCCGCAGCCGCCGCCATGGCGCGGTACTGCTCTGCGGCTTCCGCTTCCAGCTGCTGGCCCGTGGCATCATCCGCCACCGCAAGGGCCGGGGCAGGCTCTGCGTCCAGCGGCAGATTCCCGTTCACCAGCACCAGCCGGACATCAGCAAGGTTCAGCTGGTATTCGGTGCCATCGTAGTTTCTGGCCACAAAGGCCTCCGGCCCCGCGATCAGGGCGTGGGCCTTGGGCAGCAGCCATAAAATGCCGCTGGTCATCAGGGCAACAGCCGCGCCGCAGGCCGCCAGAAACACGGCCCAGTTCCGTGCCAGACGCAGGCAGCGCCGGATTCTCCACTCCCGCCGGGTCATCCGCCGCCGGGGCGCTTGCTTGTTTTGGTTCATCGATATCGGTTCCCTTCTCACATCATTTCGCAATGCACAGCCGCACAATTACATTATTTTATTATACACTTCTTTCGCCGGGGTGTAAACGGAAAGGGATGTTAAAAAATTGTGTCTTTCAAAAAAGGGAGTTCCGTTACGGACGAACGTCCGAACAGAACTCCCTTTGGGGGTTATAAAAATCCCGCGTTAAAGTGCTTTCCTCCATTCAGAATTTTCCCGTCAATGGAGAGGGTGACCGGCTGCCGTGGCAGAGGACTCGTTCAGGACAGCTTGATCTTCAGGTCCGCCAGCAGATTCACGGCCTCCGGCAGCGAAAATTTTGCATCTTTCAGGCGGCTGCCCAGAATATCCACCTTATAGCCTGTGGCATCCCGGAAGTCGGCTTTCCGCAGATCACACTGGTAAAATTCCGTTTCGTGCAGCTCTGTGCCCATGAAATTCACCATCTGCATCTCGCACTTGGCAAACATGGAACCCACGATCTCAGTTTTCTTCTTTGATAAATCAGAAGTTATTGATTTTCTGAATCCAATCCAAGCTCTTTCAGTTCTTTTTCGTTTTTGATGTCTTCATCAGTTTTCTTTCCGGTGATAGCACTATATGCTTCTTTAATACCATTTTTCACTGCCCACTTGATAACAAAATACAGCGCAATTAAAATAACGATTGCGGTTCCACCGCTGATTCCTAGTTCATTCCACATCATAATATCAATGCCTCCGATTTCATAAATTCCAAGTTGTCGTTCTCAGTATACCATGATCTCTCTCTGCGGAAAAGATACCAGGAAACAAAAATGGCCCCGGAGGGCTTGTTGCAGCTCTCCGGGGCCATTTTATGTGCGTGTGTGACTTGGCGCACACGACCGGCGTTTTACTCGATCTCGATCAGGTTCGGGTTCTCAGGCAAAGCCTTCGTCTGCTGAGGAGCAGGCAGCTCGATGTGCAGGACGCCATCCTCGAACTTTGCGTGGATGTCTTCCTTCTTCACATCGCCCACGTAGAAACTGCGCGCGCAGGTGCCGGAGAAGGATTCGCGCCGCAGATAGCGGCCCTTCTTATCCTTTTCATCGTTGCTGTGGCTGCGCACTGCCTGAATGGTCAGGTAGCCGTCGTTCAGATCCATCTGAACGTCTTCCTTCTTGCAGCCCGGCAGGTCAACCGCTACTTCGTAGCCGTTGTCCGTCTGTTTGACATCGGTCTTCATCATGTTTGCACCACGCTTACCAAAGGTATCACGAGCCTCACGGTTCATCATACGTTCCAGTGCAGCGTCATTCCAGAACGGATCGAAGAAATCATCGAACAGGTTTTCATGGAAAACAGTCGGCATAAGCATAAATCATTCCTCCAATCCCGGCGTTCGGGTCGGGGCAAAAAATCTGAAGCGTCCACTCGGAAAGGCTTTCCAAGGAACCTTGCGGCTCTCCTTTTGCCCTTCCTCCTGAGCACGCCACTGTTATAGCACCATGCGTTAGCAATGTCAATAGCAGAGTGCTAATATTCACGAAAAAATAATACTTCTGCAACAATTTCTTGGTTCTGGCTCTCCCCGTTTTCCCTTTTGGGGCGGGCTGCCACGCCTTTTTTCGTTGCCGCCTGGTTTGGCACTTTTCAACGGTCCCGTTCCGTGTTACAATAGGAAAAAACGAAACCGGGTGATTTTTTTGGAATTTTATGGTACCATTGGCCCCGCCTGTGCCCAGCTGGAGACCTTGCAGCGCATGGTGAAAGCTGGCATGACGGGCATCCGCATGAACCTTTCCCACGGGCCTCTTTCGGCCCACAAAGACTGGCTGGATATCATCCACGCCGTGGGCATCCCCCAGCTGCTCATCGACCTGCAGGGGCCGGAGCTGCGCATTGGCACGCTGCCCCAGCCCCTTGTGCTGGAACCGGGCCAGAGCCTCCGGCTGGGGCAAGGGGGTGTCCCCTGCCCGGCGGCGCTGGTGCATGCAGCCCGGCCGGGCCAGAACCTTCTGCTGGACGACGGCAGGCTCCTTGTGCAGGTGGCCGAAGCCGATGGCGCTGCCCTGCAGTGTACTGTGGTACGGGGCGGCACCCTGCAAAGCCGCAAAAGCCTTGCGGCACCGGGGCTGACGGTGGCCTCCCCCACGTTGACGGAGGAGGACCTGCAAAACCTGCAGCTGGCGGGAGCCTGCGGCGTTACCGGGGTGATGCTGCCCTTCGTGCGGGGGGCTGAGGACATCCGCACCCTGCGCCGGGCGCTGGAACAGGCCGGGGCCGGGCAGATCCGCATTTTTGCCAAGATCGAGAGCCTTGCGGGGGTACAGGCCCTGCCGGAGTTCCTACCCCTTGTGGATGAAGTGGTCATTGCCCGCGGGGATCTTGGCAACGCCATGCCCCTGTGGGAGCTGCCCCGGTGCCAGAAACAGCTTTCGGCGGTCTGCCGGTCTGCCGGGGTGCCCTTTATGGTGGTGACCCAGATGCTGGACAGTATGTGCAGCCGGGCGGTCCCCACCCGCGCCGAGGTCAGCGACATCTACAACGCCGTGGCAGACGGCGCTTCCAGCGTGATGCTCACCGGGGAGACCGCCGCCGGGCAGTACCCGGTGGAGGCCATGGAGTATCTTGTGCGCACTGCCCGCACCGCCTTGGAATAACCCAAAGTCAAAGACACTCGGTCGATCTGTGTTGCCGCATTTAGTCCAGAATTTTTCCGTCAATGGAAATGGTGACCACCTGCCACGGAATGAACTTTCCGCTGGCTTGAAGTGCCTTTTTCGCTGCCATCTCCAAGCCGCCGCAGCAGGGCACCTCCATGCGGAGGATGGTCACGCTCTGGATGTCGTTGCTGCGCAGGATCTCGGTCAGTTTTTCGCTGTAATCCACAGCATCCAGCTTCGGGCAGCCGATGAGGGTCACCTTGCCGCGCATAAATTCCTGATGGAAATTGGCGTAGGCGTATGCCGTGCAGTCCGCTGCAATCAGGAGTTTTGCGCCTGCAAAGTAAGGCGCATGGATGGGTGCCAGCTTGATCTGCACCGGCCAGTTGCGCAGGCGGGAAACTGGCTGCACGGGGGCAGAAGCTGCGCTTTCGGCAGCCTCCGGCTGTTCCAGCATCCGCATCCGGGAGCCGGGGCAGCCGCCCTCGTGGAGATGCTTCATCTTCTCCTGCAGCTCCTTTTTCTTTTTGTTCTCCTGCACCGCCGCCTCGTCGTAAGCGGGAGCTTCCCGCTCCTCAAAGGTGATAGCACCGGTAGGGCAGCCCGGCAGGCAGTCGCCAAAGCCATCGCAGAAATTTTCCCGCACCAGCTTTGCCTTGCCGTTGATAATATCAATGGCTCCCTCGTGGCAGGCGGTCGCACACAGCCCGCAGCCGTTGCATTTTTCTTCGTCAATATGGATGATCTTCCGAATCATATCTATACTCTCCTGTTGTGGGTGTTTTTTGCATTTGCAGCCTTATTATAGTATACTAAAGGCAACTTGTATGTTTGAATTCCAACAAGGAGGGCTTTTATGCAAAAATATCTGCCTGTTCTGCGGAACTGCCCCTTTTTTACCGGGCTTACCGACGATGAGATCCTGTCCATCCTGCACTGTGTCAGTGCAGCGAAGATCACCCGGCCCCGGGGCTCCTACATTTTCCGTGCCGGAGATTCCACGGAGGTCATGGGGCTTGTGCTGTCCGGCTCCACCCTTGTGATACAGGAGGATCTTTGGGGACACCGCAATATCCTGTCCAAGTGCAATACCGGAGACTTTTTCGGCGAGCCTTACGCCGCCACTCCCGGTGCCATCCTGAACATCAGCGTGGTGGCAGAGGAGGATTGCGAAATTCTGCTGCTGAACGTCAAGCGGTTGCTCACCTCCTGCCCCACCGCCTGCGACCATCACCAGAAACTCATCCGCAATCTGGTCAGCGTTCTGGCAAACAAAATACTGCTTTTTAACGATAAGATCACCCATGTCAGCAAGCGAACCACCCGGGAAAAGCTGCTGTCCTACCTGTCTGCCGAATCCATCCGGCAGTCCTCCCTTTCCTTTGACATTCCCTTTGACCGTCAACAGCTGGCGGATTTTCTCTGCGTGGAGCGTGCCGCCATGTCGGTGGAGCTTTCCAAGCTGCAAAGGGAAGGGCTGCTGGTCACCAAGCGGAACCATTTTGAGCTGTTGACCCGTTGACCGCTCCATGCGCCGCCCGCAGGCGGCACCCTTTATTCTCCCGGTGATTCTTGAAGCCAGCCTTTGCGCAGCTGTTCCAATGCGTGGGTCTCGAGCCTTGAGACATAACTTCTGCTGATCTGGAGCAGCTGTGCCGTTTCCAGCTGGGTCAGGGGCGGCTGACCCGCCAGCCCGTACCGCAGCAGGATCAGCTTGCGCTCCCGGGCGGGATGTCTTTCAATATGACTGCTATGATAGCATGAATCCTGTGCTCTTATCAGAAAAACAAGGAACCACCATCCTGCTCCAACTGCACGTCTCCATTCAGCAAAACGGAGAGCGGCTTTTATACCGTTCTCCTCTATTTGTTCTTATTTTATCTGCGGTGTATCCTTTCGCTGCCGAGTGGATCTCAGATATTCCAGCAGCGTCCGGCTCACCACCGAGCTGGCAGTTTTGGAAAACGCCAGCCCCAATGTCCGGCAGCAGGCAGGCTCCAGCGGGCGGGACACCACACCGGGGCAGCCAAATGCCTGCATCACCAGCTCCTGTGAGATGGTCACGCCCAGCCCGCTGCGCACGAACGCCATGATGAGGGTATCGTCCCGGAAGCTGTAAGAAATATTCGGCTTCACCGGGCATTTGAGCATCAGGTGCTGGATGTCATTATCACAGCCGGGCGTTTCAATGATGAGCGGATACTGAAACAGCTGCGACAGCGTTACGCTGGGTCGTGCAGCCAGTGGATGCCCCTCCGGGAACACGGCACACAACGGGTCGTCCCAGAGCGGGTAGAATTTCAGGTCGTCTGCCACAATGGATGAGAGGAAACCGCAATCCACCTGCCCATGGATGATCCATTCCCGGATCTCATCATAGTTGCCGTCCAGGATCTCTATACTCACCTTCGGGTAGTTCTCCTTGAAATAGTGCACCACTTCCGGCATCCAGAGCGTTGTGATGCTGGAAAAGCTGCCCACCCGCAGCTTGCCCTCCACCTTGTGGTTGATATTGAACGCCGCCTGCCGCAGCCGGTTCTTCTGGTTGGCCAGTTCCCGGACGTAGGGCAAAAGACGTGTCCCGTTGTCGGTCAGGGTCACGCCTCGGTTGATGCGGGCGAACAGCTTCACGCCCAGTTCTTCTTCCAACCCCGCCATCATCTGGCTGATGCCGGATTGGGTATAGTTCAGTGCCTCCGCTGCTTTGGAAAAACTGCCCGTTTCGCACACTTTCAAGAATATCTCGTATCGGTCTTTCTGTTCCCGCATCTCAAGCGCTCCATAAGTAAAATTTATAGGTCATAGTAATTTTATTCGGTTTACTGATATGATACTCCATGTTATCCTATATTACAATAGGAAATACGGATAGGAGTTTCAGAATCATGGAAAAGAAAGCAAGCAGTTTCTCCGGACAAATCGGATTTGTCCTTGCTGCCGCCGGAAGTGCGGTGGGTGTCGGCAACCTGTGGCGGTTCCCGTACCTTGCCGCAAAAGATGGCGGCGGTTTGTTTTTGCTGGTGTATCTGGTGCTGGTGCTGACCTTCGGTTTCACGCTGCTCACCTCGGATATCGCCATTGGCCGCCGCACCAAGCAGAGTGCCATCCGCGCCTACGAGAGCATGCGCCCCAAGTGGAAATTCCTCGGCATCCTGACCTTTCTGGTGCCAGTTCTGATTATGACCTACTATGCCGTCATCGGCGGGTGGATCACGAAATATGCGGCAGTCTACCTGACCGGACAGTCTGCTGCCGCTGCTGAGGACGGTTATTTTACCAGCTTCATCACCTCGCCGGTCTCCCCTGTGGTGTTCGCTCTGCTGTTCATGGGCGTGACTGCTTTCATCGTGTACAACGGCGTGGAGGGAGGCATTGAGCGGGTGTCCCGCTACATGATGCCCATTCTGCTGGTACTGGTGGTGGTGATTGCGGGTTACGCCCTCACCCTGCGCCACGAGGACGCCTCCGGCCAGATGCGCACCGGTCTGGAGGGTCTGCGTTACTACCTGACCCCGCACATGGAAGGGCTGACCGTCAGCCGCTTTTTGCAGATTTTGCTGGATGCCATGAGCCAGCTGTTCTTCTCCCTCAGCGTGTCCATGGGCATTATGATCACCTACGGTTCCTACGTCAAACCGGAAGTAGACCTGAACAAAGCGGTGAATCAGATTGAGATCTTCGATACCGGCGTAGCCCTGCTGGCCGGTGCCATGATCATCCCCGCCGTGTATGTTTTCTCTGGCACCGAGGGCATGAGCGCAGGCCCCAGCCTGATGTTCGTCTCGCTGCCCAAGGTATTCAACGCCATGGGCAAGGCGGGCGTGTTCGTGGGCATCCTGTTCTTTGTCACTGCCATTTTTGCCACCCTGACCTCCTGCATCTCGGTGCTGGAATCCATCACCGCCAACTGCATGGAGATCTTCCACTCGGGCCGCAAAAAGACGGTGCTTGTGCTGGCGGTCATCTATCTGGCCGCTTCCGCCATCATTGCGCTGGGTTACAGCATCTTCTATTTTGAAGTACAGCTCCCCAACGGATCGGTGGGTCAGCTGTTGGATATCATGGACTATGTCAGCAACAGTGTTATGATGCCTTTCATTGCCCTGCTGTCCACCATCCTGATTGGCTGGGTCATGACACCGGATTATGTCATTGACGAGATGCAGCGCAACGGCGAGACCTTCCGCCGCAAGAAACTCTACCGGGTGATGATCCGATACGTTGCTCCGGTGATGATGCTGGTGCTGTTTTTGCAGTCCACCGGGATCCTTGCTTAAGCCGTGAAGCCCCCGCTGGCTTTTGGGAAACCGGACGAGCAGAAAGGGATTTACCCCGACACGCTCGGTTCCGTTATCACCTGATCCACGCCATTGAGGGTGCATATAAGTATCGGAAAGACTGATGATATCAGTTTTAGCGGATGGTTCTGCGGAGCCATCCGTTTTTTTTTTTTTTGCTCAAATCGCATTTTTTAGAGGTTTAAACGCATCTGAATTATCGCAAGAAATTCAAAATAAGCTTGAAACGGTTTTAACAGAATGCTAGAATATAATGTCACTACTTTTATAGGAGAATCCACACAAGATCCAGTGCGGACAGGCCGCAAGCGTTGACCGCAAACGCCTTCCTTGAGGATGTGAAAAAGAGCAAGGAGGCCGGCATGGACGAGCGTCTGTCCAAGCCCGTGGATATCGCTGCGCTGGAACAGACGGTCAAGCGCTTCCGCGTTATCCCCCTGAAAATAAATAGTGGAATCGCACGGTTTCGCAGATGACCGACACCCACGACCTAGCAGGGCCGCCCATTTGCGGCCCAGCTCTTTTTTTGTGAGAGAGCAATCATGATGAATCAAAGTATTGGATGGTATTGCGTATGGAACAACAGCCAAATAAAATCCGGCCTATGTTGCTATCGGCACTTGCCCAATTGAGCGCCTGCCTGATCGTCTGGAATTTTCATATTCCAAATCCAAATATCCTGCTTTTTGTTGTTCTTTCTGCTGTGCTCGTGAAATACGGCTATGCAGCAGGAATCGTAAGCGGCCTCATTGCATTCCTGTACTCCGCGTTTTTCTTTTCTACCGACCACAGCTTTTTTCTTTACACCTCTTTGAACTTTCAAAAGTTCATCGTGATCGGCCTTGGTATCGCTGCGAACATTCTGCTGATCGGTCGCCTGCAATGGCAGTTCGAGCGCTCCAGCATAGAAAAGATGCAGGCCGAAGCCGAGGAAAAGCTTCAAGAAACAACAGAGAGCTACCGTGCAAAACTTTACCACGATGTCTTGACTGGCACGTACAACCGCCGCTACTATGAGGATATCGCATCCCGTATCGTCGGCCCCGCAGGCATCGCGCTGATAGATGTGGACGATTTCAAAATCTGCAACGACACCTATGGACATTACGCCGGAGATATGGCACTGGAAACAGCGGCAAATGCCATCCGCTCCTGCATCCGGGAGTCGGACCTGCTCATCCGCTATGGCGGAGACGAATTTCTGCTGGTCTTACCCGGCATTCCGGGAGATATTTTGCAGACCAAACTGGAACAGATCCGCATGGCTGCACAGATGGCATCCGTACCCGGCTATTCGCATTTCCGCCTCTCGCTGAGCATCGGCGGAACGATACAGGCCATCACCGACCCGATGGAGAATGCGGTTCGCCGGGCAGACCGGCTGATGTATCAGGCAAAGTGCCGCAAGAATGCCGTCACGGTGGAGGTTCCGGGGGGCAGCCTGGCCGCACCGGAAAAGCTTTTGCAGGAAAAATCCCAGATTCTGCTTGTGGACGACTCCAAAATGAACCGCATGATCCTGGCAGAGATCTTAGGAGACGGCTACCATATTCTGGAGGCAGAAAATGGACAGGAATGCCTGGAAAAATTGCGGGCAGAAGCCGGAAACATTGCACTGGTGCTGCTGGACATCAACATGCCCGTTATGGACGGCTTTGAAGTGCTGAAAGCCATGAATGCCAACCACACCATCGAGGACATCCCGGTCATCATGATCTCCAGCGAGGACTCTGATGCGGCGATCCGGCGCTCCTATGAACTGGGGGCGAGTGATTATGTCAATCGTCCCTTTGATGCACGCATCGTATACCGCCGCGTGACCAACACCATCAAGCTGTACGCCAAGCAGCGGCGGCTGGTGCAGATGGTCTCTGACCAGATCCGTGCCCGTGAAAACAATACGGATACGTTGGTAGGTGTACTGAGCCATATCGTAGAATTCCGCAACGGCGAAAGCGGTCTCCATGTGCGACATATCCGCATGATCACGGAACTGCTGCTCCACCGTCTGCTGGAAATCAGCAGCAGATACTCTATTACTGCGGAACAGCAGGATATGATCCCGCTTGCCTCTGCCCTGCACGACATCGGCAAGATCGGCATTGATGAAAAAATTCTCAACAAACCTGGCAAACTGACCCCGGAGGAATTTGAGGTCATCAAGACCCACAGTATGCTGGGAGCCCAGATACTGTACGATCTGGATAATTTTTCCGAGCAGCCGCTGCTGCAAACGGCCTACGAGATCGCCCGCTGGCATCACGAACGCTGGGATGGGCGCGGCTACCCGGATGGACTGAAGGGCGACGAGATCCCCATCAGCGCACAACTGGTCTCGCTGGCCGACGTATACGATGCACTGACCAGCGAACGATGCTATAAAAAAGCCTTTTCCCACGAAAAAGCCATGCAGATGATCCTGAACGGCGAGTGTGGAGCGTTCAACCCGCTGCTGCTGCAATGTCTGACGAATATCCAGTCCGACCTGAAAGAAGAATTGAAGCAGCACAACTGAACAGCGGATGCAATAAAAACAGGAGAATAAAAAAGCCCGAATGAAACACAGAATCTCACGCCGTGCATTTCTGCACGGCTGCACGCTGCTGGCGGCATCGGCTGCCGTTGGCAGTCTGACTTCCTGCGGCGGAACGGACGCGAAGGAGAGCGGTCTTCCGCAGATCATTGTGGGGAGCGATACTTACCCGCCCTATATCTATCTGAACAATGACGGTGTTCCCGCCGGGATTGACGTGGAGATCGCCACCGAAGCATTCCGCCGCATGGGATATGCTGCCCGGTTTGAATCGATCGAGTGGGAGCAAAAAACAAATCTGGCGGAAAGTGGTGCCATCGACTGCATCTGGGGCTGCTTTTCCATGGATGGACGCGAGGAAGCCTACCGCTGGGCGGGGCCTTACATGGTGAGCCGTCAGGTGGTTGCGGTGGATGCCGACAGCAGCATCCGATCCCTCAGCGACCTTGCCGGCAAGACCATCGCCGTGCAGAGCACCGGCAAGCCGGAGGAGATCTTTCTCAGCGGCTCCGATCCGCGAATCCCGCAGACGGTGGAGGTGTTCAGCATCGAAGACCGCAACGTGCAGTACGCGATGATGGCCTGCGGCTATGTGGATGCCATCGCTGCCCATGAGACAGGCATCCTGCAATACATGAAGGACAATTCCGTGGAGTTCCGCATCCTTGAAGAGCCGCTGCTGGTCACCGGGCTGGGCATCGCCTTTGCCAAAAACGACAGCCGCGGGCTGGACACCCAGCTGAACGCGGTTCTTGCGCAGATGCGCACAGACGGCACACTGGAGCGGATCATTGGCCGATACCTTGAAAATGCTTCGCAGTATCTGGAGGTGGACACCATTGGCGCATAAAAACAGAACCATTTCAGATGCAGGGAGATGGGGGATCTATCTGATCGTCGGTGTGCTTTTTATGGCCGGCATCGTTTTTCTCTCGGATTGGCGGGCACTGCGCACAGCGGAGGGACGTTTCTGCCAGACCCTTGATTTTGTCAAATCGCAGTCCACCAGCTTTGAAAAGTACAACGATATCGTTGCTGCCAAAGCGCTCCGCCGCACGGCGGTATCGGTGCATCAGCTGGCACAGGACCCTGCGCTGGACCTCTCCGATCTGCAGTGCCTGAAAAAGCAAACGGAGAAGCTCTGGCTCACAGGGATCTCGGTTCTGGCCCCGGACGGTACGCTCCTGTGCGAATCCACAACAAACGGCATCGGCTATGCTCGGTTTGGAGAGCAGCTCAAAAATGATACCGTTCTGGACGTTTCTTCTCACCCGCAAAAGACCTACCTCAAGCGGGTCCTGCTGGAAGATGGGTCTGCTGTGGATGTTGCGGCACACAGAGCAAAAGGCAAAGATGTGATCCTGCTTGCCTACCGCTATACCCCGGCAGATTTTATAGAAGGAACGGCCTTGTCCATCCAGAGCGTACTGGACGGCTACTCGGTAGAAACCAGCGGCACATTGTTCATCGTGCAGAACAATCAGGTCATTGCCTCCAACCGCCCGGAGTTGATCGGGCAGGATGTTACGGACAACCCGCTGGTACAGGAGATCCGCAAAGTCGGAACCGCCGAAACGCTGACCCATACCCATGATTGGAACGGCTCCGGCTGCTATTTTGGAATGTACTGTCATGGAAGATCCTTTGATCTCTATGCGTATACAGATGAAGGATCGGTCTTTCGTGAATCACTTCCGTTGATCCTGATGGCGCTGGTCGGTTACATCCTGCTTGTAATGATCCTTCAGGTACTGCGCCGCCGTTCTGTGCAAGAGATGGAACAGCAGAAAAAAGAACAGGAGAAGAAGTATCAGGCCCAGCTGGAGGAACAGAACCGCAAGCTCGAGATCGCGCTCCAGCACGAGGGGGCGGCAAACCGTGCCAAACGGGAGTTCCTGTTCAATATGAGCCACGATATCCGCACCCCCATGAATGCCATCATTGGCTTCACCTCGCTGGCTGCGACCCATATTGATCATAAGGAACAGGTGCTGGACTACCTGAAAAAGATTTCTACCTCCAGCCAACACCTGCTTTCCCTCATCAATGATGTGCTGGATATGAGCCGCATCGAAAGCGGAAAAGTAAAAATTGAAGAAAAAGCGGTGCATCTGCCGGATCTCGTCCACGATGTGCGCTCCATCATCCAGCCCAATGTTTCGGCAAAGCGACTGTCTCTTTTCATTGATACCATGGATGTGGAAAACGAGGACATCATCACTGACCCGCTGCGGCTGAACCAGATCCTGCTGAACATTCTGTCCAACGCCATCAAGTTCACCCCCACAGGCGGCATGATCAGCATCCGCATTTCCGAGAAAAACGGTGCGCCCAAGGGCCGGGCCTGCTATGAGTTCCGCATCAAGGACAATGGCATCGGCATGAGCGAGGAATTCCAGAAGCACATCTTTGAGGAGTTCACCCGTGAGGAAAACTCCACCGTCAGCGGCATTCAGGGCACCGGCCTGGGCATGTCCATCACCAAGAACATTGTGGACCTGATGGGCGGCACCATCGCCATTG
>OCHB01000702.1_pt1 | contig 34960 bp, 32 predicted proteins | sample 1538731 | NCBI WGS metagenome assembly OCHB01 (sample SAMN04571721, study PRJEB22368) | human gut metagenome | biome: human gut; material: stool | host: Homo sapiens | place: Luxembourg | collected 2012-09-20 | reverse complement strand
AAAATGTGAAAAAACAGCTTGCCTTGCGGGTGCTGTCCACAGCGGCTCTGGTGGCCATGGTCTCGTCCATCGCCACAGCGGCGTTTGCGGACACTTACGATTTGAACAAGGGCAGTGTAGACATCCTTGCCGAGGGCGGCGAACAGCGTATCACCCAGTGGGAGGATAAGGACAACAACCTCTGCGTGAAGGACGACAAGGGCGAAATCAGAAACCGTCTGGATGATGACATCACCCTGACCACCAAAAATGAGGCCACCGACAAGACCGAGACTACCGACGAGACCGAGACCACCGACGAGACCGAGACCACCGGCGAGATCAAGACCACCCACAACGCCATCACCATTGACGCCGAAAAGGGCAACACCGCCAAGGTCACGCTGGACAACGTGAACATCGATGTCTACGGCAGCAGCAAGGCTGCCCTGACCGTGACGGGTGACGGCAATACCGAAATCGAACTGAACGGGGATAATACTCTTATCAGCGGAAGAGGACATGCAGGTCTGGAAAAAGCCGATGATGTGAGTCATGGCTCTCTGACCATCAAGGATGATCTGAACAACAACGACTCCAAAAAAGAAGAGGGACAACCCGGTGATGTCGGCAGTCTGAATGTAGTTGGCAAAGGTGGTGGTGCCGGTATTGGCGGTCGCAAAGGCAGTTATGACGATACCTGTCAGGACACGTCCAACATCACAATTACGGGCGGTTGTATAAAAGCAGGCCCTGTTGACGAAAATCTCGAATATTACACGGGTAAATACCAGGATATGTGGGGTGAGTACAATTCCGGTGCCGGTATCGGTGGCGCTTCCAGTTACGGAGATGCCAAGAATATCACGATCACCGGCAATGCCGATGTGACTGCTGCAGGCGGCTACTATTCAGCTGGGATCGGCGGTAGCGAGTACGGCAATGCCACCAACATCACCATCTCCGGCAACGCTGAGGTCACGGCTTCCGGTTCGCACAGCGCCGGTGCCGGGATCGGCGGCGGTGAAGATGGTATGGGAACGGATATCCTCATCAAGGATGATGCCAAGGTGACCGCTTATGCCGGGTATGGTAGCGCAGGCATCGGCGGCGGCCGCTACAGGGGAGGAAGCGTCAAAATTTCCGGCAGCGCTGACGTCACTGCCTTTGGCGCTCAAGGCGGTGCCGGCATTGGTTCCGGAGAAGATGTGTATGGGACTTCGAATGATGATGTAAGATGTAACACGACTGTTGATATTTCCGATAAAGCCAATGTAACAGCTGTTGGCTCCCACGGAGCAACTGCGATCGGAAGCGGAAACGGGTGCACTAAGGGGAAAACAACGGTCACCATTACCGGTGGTACGGTAAAGGCTATTGGCGGAGAATACAGTGCATCTGCTATCGGCGGCGGCTACAGCTACGACGGCACAGTGCAGGATGTCACCGTTACCATCAACGGCACCACGGGCAACACCACCGTCAATGCGTCCTGCCAGCCGGATCAGAAAGGTGCCATCAGTGCCGGTAATGGCGCTCCCGATATCATTCACTATGACGAAAAAGGAACATCTCCCTTCGGCGAAAAAAACAGCGTCATTGTCCGGATGTATAACAATGCTTCGTATACTAAAGAGGGGGATTTGGCCGGCTGCAACCCCGGTACCCTTTACCAGACCGTCCACAACCGCAAGTACATGGAAAAGGACCCCAACATTGACATCACCAAACTGAAGGCCAAGGACCTGCACGACTGGAAGCTGGTGGGCAAGGTCGTGGAGCCTACGCCGGATAAGGACGGCTATGCAGACTACATCTGCTCCATCGACAAGTGCGGGCAGACCAAACATGTGGTGCTGCCCAAAATCGTGCCGGACACGCCCAGCACCCCCGACACCCCGGACACCCCCAACACGCCCGACAAGCCCAGTACCCCGGACACGCCCAGCACCCCGGACGTCCCGTCCACCCCGGAGGTGACCCCGGATGCCCCTGCACAGGACGGCACTGCACCGGCTGACACCCCCGCCGCAGACACCACCGCAACCGCACAGAACGTGGCGCAGAATGCAGAGCCGGAAGCCGCTGCTGCTGCTCCCGCTGCTGCCGCCGTTCTGCCCCAGACCGGTGCAAACTGGCTGGCGGTGGTGGGCACTGCCCTCAGCGGCCTGTTCCTGCTGGCCGCAGGCTTTGTGCTGGACCGCAAGAACCGCCGCCTGAACTGAGAACCCATTTTTATAAAAGCCATCTCCCCCTGCTGTGCATACCGCAAGATGCACGGCAGGTTCCCCAAACAAAGGGGGCTGCTGCACAGCGTGCAGCAGCCCCTTTCTTTTATCGCTTTATTCCAGCTCGGTGTCGTCCGGGTGGGCGTCGGCTTCCAGCAGGGTCTTTTTGGTACGCAGCAGGTTCTGCGGGCTCACCGAGAAGCTGCGCAGGCCCATTTGCAGGTACTGCACCGTGTTCACCGGGTTGCCCACGGCCAGGCCGCAGATGGTCACCGGCACATTGCCGGCCTTTGCCGCCTCCATGACCATGGCGATGAGCTTTTTCATGGCCGGGCTGGCGGGGCGGTAATACCGCTCCGCGCTGGCCAGCTCCCGGTCGGCGGCGTGGGTGTACTGGGTCAGGTCGTTGGTGCCGATGACCAGAAAATCGCACCCGTGGGCCACGAATTCCTCCGCGGTCAGGCAGGCCGACGGCACGCTGAGCATGACGCCGAAGGGGGTCTTTTCGTTGAAGGGCACGCCCCGCTCCCGCAGGCTCTGGCGGCAGTGCTCCACGATGTGCATGGCGGCGTCCCAGTCCTCCACGTCGGTCACCATGGGGAACATCACCCGCAGGGGGCCCCGGTGGGCGGCCCGCAGCAGGGCACAGATCTGCGTTTCAAACTGGCGGGGCTGGCGCAGGCTGTTGCGGATGCCCCGCAGGCCCAGCTTGGAGGACTGCACCCCCTGATAGGCGTCCGCCATGGTGCGGTCGGCGCCAAAATCGAAGGTGCGCACGGTCACAGGGCAGCCCTGTGCCGCTGCAAGGCAGGAAGAATAGAAGTAGAACTGCTCCTGCTCGTCCAGAATACGGCCGGGCAGCATCATGTAGCTGCTGCGCAGCAGGCCCACGCCCCGGGCACCGGACTGCATGGCGGTGTCGATATCCTCCGGGCCAAAGCAGTTGGCCAGCAGCTCAAAGGCTGCGCCGTCCCGGGTGTAGCCGGGCTGGCGGCCCAGCACCCGCATTTCTTCGTTTTCACGCTGCAGCTCACAGATGCGGGCTTCTGCCTGCTGGCGGGCCGCAGCATCCGGGTCCAGGATGCACTCGCCCTTGGTGGCGTCCAGAATGACCGTGCGGCCGTCGCAGTCGTCCAGGAACTCCGGCCCCACCTGCACGATGCCGGGGATGTTCATGGCCCGGGCAATGATGGCGGCATGGCTCTGGCCGCTGCCCTCGGTGGTGACGACGCCCAGGATCATGCCGGAGGGCACACTGAACAGGTCGGTGGGCATCAGGCGGTCGGCGGCCAGGATCACCGGGTGGTCCAGTGCCAGCCACATGCGGGGCCGGTTGCCCAGAATGTTGATCACCCGGCTGGTGGCGTCCAGAATGTCCACGCTGCGCAGCTGCATGTAGGGGTTGTCCTTCATGTTGGCCAGCTGGTCGGCGTAACGCTGGCCCACCTTGTCCATGGCGGCAGCGGCGCTGATGCCTGCCTTGATGCAGAACCGCACCTCGTTCATCATGCCTTCGTCGTCCAGCATCATGCTCTGGAACTGCAGGATGGCCTGCTCGGTGGAAGCGGCCCGCTCTGCCATACAGTCCAGCTCGCTCTGGGCGGTGCGCACCGCATCTTCCAGCTGGCGCAGCTCCCGTTCCGGGTCAAAGGGCCCGGTGCTGAACGTTTCCACATGGCGTTCCAACCGGCTCACCTGCCCCAGCACAAGGCCCGGGGACGCAGAAACACCTTTACAGATCTTCATGTTCGGTCACCTCCGGCAGTTCCGGCGCGGTCAGGGCCTGCCAGACCAGCGCCTGCAAGAATGTATTGGGCAGCAGGGCTGCCAGCGCCGCCCGGCCCGCGTCCGCGCTGCCTGCAAACAACGGGGCAAAGCTGGCCATGCGCGCCGGGTCGCAATGCTCCAGGAACGCCTGCCCCAGCGTCCGGGTGGTGTAGTACACCGTGGGGTCTACCCCCACGTCCTCGGCCACGGTTTCCAGCGGGGCAAGCTCGGCGTCCTTCATCCGGGCCAGCAGCAGGGCCGCGTCTGCGGTAAGGGTCACGGGGTATTTCTCCCGCACGGCCTTCTGCACCGCGTCGAACCGTGCCCGGAACGCGGCAGCATCGGCGCTGCTGTCCGGGCCGTTGTCCACGGCATAGGCGCAGCCCCGCACCCGGCCAAAGGCCCGCAGGGTGTCGTAGTAGCCCAGCTCCGCATTGCGGCGGGCGGTATCAGGGTCAAAGTGCAGGATGTCGCCCAGCTCCCAGTAGCTGCGCACCATGGTGGTGGGCAGACCGGTGAGGTTGGGGCGGGTGATGCCCACCCCCTCCAGGTCCACACACACCAGCTCGTCGGCACCCATCTTTTTGGCAAGGCCGGTGGGCATGTTGTCGCTGTAGCCGCCGTCCAGGAACTTGACCCCGTCGATGTCCCGCGCCCGCAGGGCAGGGAAGCAGGCCGCCGAGGCCATGAGGTAATCCTTCACGCGGCCCTGCGGGATCTCGTCCAGCGTCAGCTCCCGGGGCTTCAGGCCCCGCTGCTCCACCGTGACAAGGCCAAAGCGGATGTTGGCGCGGCGCAGCGCGTCCTCGTCCAGCACCCGTTCCACGATCTCTTCCAGCGGCGAGACGTCCATACCGCCGGCCTTCACCACACTGCGCAGAAAACTGTGCAGGGCCGACAGGTCGGCGTTTTCTTCGGGCAGCTCCATCACATCTTTGCTGCGGATGGTCAGCCACATATCCCGCGCCACCTCGTACAGGTCCAGCACGAACATGGCACCGTTCAGGCTGCCCACACTGGTGCCGGTGATGATCTGCGGGTGCCAGTCCAGCTCCATCAGAGCCTTCCACACGCCCACCTGATAGCTGCCGCGTGCTCCGCCGCCGGCCAGCACCAGCGCTTTGCACGGAGTGGTTTGGTTTTCCATACTGCCTGCCTCCCTGTCTGTCTTTGCTGAAATTATACCATATTTTCCGGAAAATTTCTCCCCGTTTTTTGGTTCCTCACGGCTTTTATACGGCTAAGATCCGTGGTATACTGGGCAGGAATCATCTTGAAGGAGGAACTTTGCCCCATGCGCTGCAAGCAATGGATCTTTGATATGGACGGCACCCTCACCGACAGCATGACCGTGGTGTGGCGGGGTGCCCCGCTGGCGCTGCTGCAGCGCTATGGCCGCACGCCCAAAGCAGACCTGAACGACGTGCTGCTGACCATGGGCATGGCCGACGGTGCCCGCTACCTCATCCGAGAATACGACCTGCCCCTGACCGAGGCGGAATATTACGACGTGATGCGGGACGTGATCGCCCAGCTGTACGAAACGGTGGACCTGAAGCCCGGTGTGCGCACCCTGCTGGCAAAGCTGCAGGCCGAGGGGGCCCGGCTGTGCCTGTGCTCCAACACCTGGTCCGACCAGTGCCGCACCGTGCTCACCCGGCTGGGCATCGCGGACTATTTTTCCTTCATCGTGGAGGCGCAGGGCGTGCTGCACAAGAGCCGCCCGGAGGTGTTCTTCGAGTGCATGCACCGGCTGGGCGGGGCCGACCCCGCCGCCTGCGCCGTGTGCGAGGACGCCATTTACGCCGCCGACACGGCCCACAAGGCCGGGTTCACCGTGCTGGGCGTGCGGGACGCCGCCAGTGCCGCCGACGCCCCTGCCATGGCGCAGGTGTGCGACCAGTTCCTGCCGGACTGGACCGCACTGGACTGGACAAAGATCTGAGAAATTTTTCCGCAAAAACACGCCGGTGTTCCCGCTGTGGGAGCACCGGCGTGCTGTTATTTCAGGCTGTATTTCTGCTGCTGCACCCATTGCTGGAAGGCGTCCCGCACGGCACCCTCCCGCCCGCGGGGGATGGAGATGCGGGCCCCGCTGCGCATGCGCAGCTCCCCGGCAGAAAGCAGGTCCGCCTCAGCCAGATTGACCACATAGGAGCGGTGGGGCTGCAAAAAGCGCCCATCCGCCAGCAGAGGCTGTGCCACCGCAGAAAACGGCACCCGCAACGACAGGGTGGGCACGTCCTCCCCGCTGGTGAGGTGGAAGTGCACGATGTGGTGGGTGCACTCCAGATATTCGATGCCCGCATAGGGCAGCGCCCGCAGGCCCTCGGCGGTGTTCACCGTGACGGACGGGCCGTATTCCGGCTCGGTGGCGCGGGCCAGCAGGGCCGAAAGCTCCCGCTGGCGCACCGGCAGCAGCAAATATTGCAGCGCATCCACCTTGTAGGCGCTGTAAGCGTGGGCCGTGGTGCGGGCCACAAAGGCCAGCGGGGCCCGGCGGCCCCGGCGGCGCAGCTCCCCGGCAGCCGCCAGCCCCACCGGCGCAGCCGAGCCGGAAAGCTCCAGCAGGTACAGGTCGTACCGCACGCCCTCCCCGTCCTTCCGCAGCAGGGCGTCGGTGTCCGGCAGGTGTTCCACGATGCAGGCGTCCGCTCGCCGGGCAAAAAATTCCATGCACTGGCGTTCCAGCCCGCTGCGCAGGCCCGCGTCCGGGCTGCACACCGCAATGTGAAAGATCACAGGATCCCTCCTCTTCAAACCCGCCCTTGCATTTTGCGCGGTGCGGGGGTATAGTAATCAAAAAACAACAAAGGAGACGCCGCCATGTCAAAGCCCCTTGTCAGCATCATTCTGCCCGTGTACAACGCCCAGAACCACATCGCCCGCTGTCTGGAGAGCATCTGCGCCCAGAGCTGGCAGAACATCGAGGTCATCGTGCTGAACGATGGCTCCAAGGATCAGAGCCTGCCCGTGTGCGAAGCGTTCCGCGCAAAGGACGAGCGCATCGTGCTGGTGGACAAGGCCAACTCCGGCGTGTCCGACACCCGCAACCTGGGCCTGAAGCTGGCCAGCGGCAAGTATGTGCAGTTCGTGGACAGCGACGACTATATCGACCCGGACTTCACCGAGCATCTGGTCACCGCTGCCGAACAGAACAACGCCGACCTGGTCATCGCACCTTACAAGATGGTGATCCTCGCCGGGGCCAGCAAGCCGGAACAGGTGCTGGACAAGCTCCAGGACGAGCTGGGGGTCATGACCGTGGCCCGGCCCCCGGAGGTACGGGAGTACGGCTTTCTGCCTGCCGGGGTCTACACCCAGGACGAGTTTGCCCGGCATCTGATGGACAAGCCTGCCTCTTATTTTTACGGGGTGCTGTGGAACAAGCTGTACCGCCGGGACCTGCTGGTGGACCACCAGATCCAGTTTACCAGCGAGGTGCGGTGGGCCGAGGACCTGGTGTTCAATATGCAGTACCTGGAGTACGCCAACGTGCTGGTGTCCATCCCGGAGGCAGGGTACTACTATGTCCAGAACCCCCAGAGTATCTGCCACACCCAGATCAACGCCGCCTCTCTGGTGCAGAACAAGATCCAGGTGTTCCACTACTACACCGAGCTGTACACCCGGCTTGGCATCTACGAGGAGGTGCGGCCCCAGCTGTACAAGTTCCTGGTGGACATTGCCGAGAGCACCTATCCCTCCGGCCCCTTCAAGGAGGTCATCGACGAGGCCAAGGCCTACTGGAAGGATGCCCGCGAGGACGTGCAGACCCGCACCGCCGAAGCGCGCGAGCGCTGGAACGGCATGCGGGAGGAGCTGCGGGAAACGGCGCAGGAACGCAGTGCCGAGTGGAAGGCCCGGCACGACAGCGACCCCAAAGAATAAGCAAAAGCAACAAACGGGAAGCCGCAGGAGCTTGCACGCTCCGGCACGGCTTCCCGCTTTTTTATGCGATGTTCAGCGGCCGGGTGCTCAGCAGCCGATGGCGGCGCACTTCTTGGCCAGCCACTCGCGCTCCTCGTCGTTCAGGCGGGGTGCCAGCTTCTCGAACACCTGACGGTGATAGTTGTTCAGCCAGTCCAGCTCGTCCTTGGTCAGCACACCGGGCACGATGGGAGAAGTGGCGATGGGCACGAACATGATCGGCTCAAAGCCCAGGAAGGTGCCGTACTGGTTGTCGGCCTTGTGCACGCACACCAGCTCGTTCTCGATGCGGATGCCCACCAGATCGGTCTCGTACACGCCGGGCTCGTCGGTCACGATCATGCCCGGGCGCATCAGGGTGGTGTTGCGGCCGTTCAGGGCGTGGGGGCCTTCGTGGACGTTGCCCACAAAGCTGACGCTGTGGCCGGTGCCGCAGCGGTAGTTGATCAGGTGCTGCCACAGCGGTTCACGGGCGATGGTGTCGATCATATGGCAGTCGCAGTAGTCCAGCCAGACCGCCTTGGCGATGTCGATGTGGCACTGCAGGGTCCAGGTGTAGAACTTGCGCTCGTCCTCGGTCAGCTCACCCAGCGGGTAGGTGCGGGTGATGTCGGTGGTGCCGTCCATGTAAGTGGCACCGCTGTCCACCAGCAAAAAGCCCTTGCGCTGGAGCTTTGCGTGGTCCTCCGGGGTGGCGTGGTAGTGCATCATGGCTGCGTTGCCGCCGTAGGCCGCAATGGTGCCAAAGCTCTCCACAATAAACTTGTCGGTGGCGGAGCGGTACTTGTGCAGGATCTCGTCCACGGTCAGCTCGGTCAGCTCTTCGCCGGCTTCCAGACGCTTTTCCAGCTCGATCTGGAACCGCACCATAGCCACAGCGTCGCGCAGGTGGGCTTCCTTGTCGTGGGTCAGCTCCACCTCGTTCTTCACGCCCTTCATGGGCAGCAGCGGGTCGGCCAGGTCCTTCACGGTGAGGGCGGCGTTGTTCTCCAGCACCTGGTACACGGCATAGTTCACGGTGGCGCTCTCTGCCAGCACGGTCTGGGGCTCGGTCTCAGCGGCCATGAAGTCCAGCACACTGTCGTACTCGGCCAGGATCACACCGTTGGCTTCCAGTTCCGCCTTTGCCTCCGGGGTCACGCGGGCGGTGTGGATGAACAGCACGGCGCGGTCCGGGGTGACATAGCAGTAGGCCATGGCGTAGGGGGTGCACTCGATGTCCATGGCGCGCAGGTTCAGCAGCCAGGCAAGGTTGTCCAGCTTGCCCACCAGCTGGGCGGTGCAGCCCAACTCGGCCAGCTTTGCACGCAGCTGGCCCAGCTTTTCGGCGGGGGAGAAGCCTGCATATTCCTTGGGCAGGATCCAGGCCGGGGTAGCGGGCAGAGCCGGGCGGCCCTCGGTCCACAGCTCATCCTCCAGGAACAGGGTCTTGATGGCGGCGTTCTTGGTTTCCAGCGCCTTCTTCACGCTGTTCACCAGCGCGCAGCTGGCGGTCAGACCGCACAGGCCCAGCTTTCCGCCCTCAGGCACCACCTTGGCGCAGTATTCCTCCACGGTGGGCACGCCCGGCTCACCCATCTTCATCAGCTGGATCTCGGTGCCTGCGATCTCCTTCTCGGCCTGCACAAAGTAACGACCGTCGGCCCAGACAGCACTCTCGGTCATGGTGACCACAAAGTTGGAGTTTTCACCATGGAAGCCGGAGAAGTAGGTCAGGGAGGTGTAGTGGTCGGGCAGGTACTCGCTGGAGTGGGGGTCGCCCACCGGGATCAGGTACACGTCCACACCGTTTGCCTGCATGGCGGCACGCAGGGCGGCCAGCCGTTCGGGAACTGTATTCATGCTCATAGAAAAGCCTTCTTTCTCATATTTGCCGGAAGAACGTCCGGCGGCGGTGGTTTGCTACTGCATATTGTAGCATTCCGGCGCAAAGAATGCAATGCGGGAGTGTCGGCTGCATCCTGCGGGGGCTGACCGCCTGCCGGTCGTTGACCGTCCGTTGGCGGGGTCTTGCCGTCCGGGGGCGTCCGTCCCTCTGCCGGAGCCTGCCCCTTGCCGAATCGCTGCCCGCCGGGGCCGCCGGTTCCCCTTATTTGTCATCCAAAACGCGAAAACGCAACCAAATTGCAAAAAATGTTACAATTTTTTCTTGAAAAAGGCCGTTTTCCCATTGACAGGCTTGCTATAATAGAGATATAAGATTTTACGGGCCAGCGCTCTGCGGCTCTGTCTGCTAACAAAGAAAGAGGCATTCAAACTATGACCAAAATTGATATTTTTTCCGGCTTCCTGGGCGCCGGCAAGACCACTCTGATCAAAAAACTCATCAAGGAGGCCTTTGCCGGCCAGCAGGTCGTTCTGATCGAGAACGAGTTCGGTGAGATCGGCATCGACGGCGGCTTCCTGAAGGAGTCCGGCATCCAGATCAATGAGCTGAACGCCGGCTGCATCTGCTGCTCTCTGGTGGGTGATTTCCGCACCGCCCTGCAGCAGGTGGTGGAGCAGTACCACCCCGACCGCATCGTCATCGAGCCCTCCGGCGTGGGCAAGCTGAGCGACGTGACCCGCGCCGTGGAAGGTGTGGCCGAGCACCTGGATGTGCAGCTGAACAGCTTTGTCACCGTGGCCGATGTGAACAAGGTCAAGATGTATATGAAGAACTTCGGTGAGTTCTACGACGACCAGATCAGCCATGCAAGCTGCATCCTGCTCAGCCGCACCCAGACCGCCAGCGAGGAGAAGATCGCCGCCGCCGTGGCCATGCTGCGCGAGAAGAACCCCACCGCCACCATCGTGACCACCGCATGGGACGAGCTGACCGGTGAGCAGATCCTGAAAGCCATGTCCACCAAGGACGACTTCAAGGCAGAGCTGATCGCCATGGCCGCCAAGGCAAACGAGAAGCACGCCGAGGAGGACGAGGAAGAAGAGCACCACCATCATCACCATCACGACCACGAGAACGGCGTGTGCAGCTGCGGCCATCACCACCACGATGATGACGATGATGAGGATGAGGACGAGCACGAGCATCACCATCACGACCATGACGAGGACGATGACCACGACGAGCATGAGCACCACCATGATCACGATGAGGATCATGACCACGAGGAGCATTGCTGCTGCGGCCACCACCATCACGATGACGACGATGATGAGGACGAGCACGAGCATCATCATGAGCACGGCGACCACTGCTGCTGCGGCCATCACCACCATCATCATGACCACGACGCCGATGAGGTGTTCACCAGCTGGGGCGTCGAGACGGCCCGCAAGTTCACCAAGGCCGAAGTGGAGCACGCCCTCACCGAGCTGGACACCGGCAATTACGGCATGATCCTGCGCAGCAAGGGCATCGTGGACGGCGGTGCCGACGGCTGGCTGGAGTTCGACTATGTGCCCGGCGAGTGGGAAGTGCGTGCCCGCGGCGCCGACGTGGGCGGCAAACTGGTGGTCATCGGCTCCAAGCTGAACGAGAAGGCCATTGCAGAGCTGTTCGGCTGCTGAGATGTAAAAGAAGGAGAAACCATCCATTATGGCAAAAGAAATTCCGGTCTACCTGTTTGTGGGCTTTCTGGAAAGCGGCAAGACCAAATTCATTCAGGAGACCTTTGAGGACCCCAACTTCGACTCCGGCGACAAGACCCTGCTGCTGATCTGCGAAGAGGGCGAAGAAGAGTACAACCCCAAGAAGTTCGCCTTCCCCGGTGTGACCGTCAAGGTAATCGAGGACAAGGCAGAGATGAACCCGCAGAACCTGGCCAAGCTGGAAAAGGAATCCGGCGCAGGCCGCGTGGTCATCGAGTACAACGGCATGTGGCTGCTGCAGGAGCTGGCCGATGCCCTGCCGGAAAACTGGCTGGTGTACCAGTGCATCGCCACCGCCGACGGCACCACCGCCCTGACCTATGCCCGCGACAACTCCATGCGCAGCCTGCTGCTGGACAAGATCGCCCGCAGTGAGCTGATCGTGTTCAACCGCGCCGAAGCCGTGAACAACGACGAGGCCCGGCAGGAGCTGCACAGGCTGGTGCGTCAGGCTTCCCGCAAGTGCGACATCGCCTACGAGTTCAAGGACGGCAGCGTGGCCTATGACGACATCCCCGACCCGCTGCCCTTCGACGTGAACGCCCCGGTCATCGACATCCATGACGACGATTTCGGCATCTGGTACATGGACTGCCAGGACGAGCCCCAGAAGTACACCGGCAAGACGGTCAAATTCCTGGCACAAGTGTGCCAGACCAACCGCGCCGGCAAGAACAGCTTCGTGCCCGGCCGCTTTGCCATGACCTGCTGCGTGCAGGATATCCAGTTCGTGGGCTTCCCCTGCAGCTACGACGGCTACAAGGCTCTGGAACAGCGCAGCTGGGTGCGGGTGACCGCCAAGGTGGGCTACAAGTTCCACAACATCTACCGCGGCAAGGGCCCGGTGCTGACCGCCATTTCGGTGGAGCCTGCCGAAAAGCCGCTGAATGAAGTCGTAACGTTCTCTTAACGTTCTGATCGATCTGTAAACAGGAGGTTCTGGCATGAAAACACTGTTCCGCATTCTGGGCACGGCCGCTGCCGTGGCCGTCACCGGTGCCGCCATCGTGGCACTGGACAAGATCCTGAACCAGAAAGACCCGCTCCATGTGGAGAAGGTCGAGTTCCCCGAAGAAGCCGAGCAGGACGCCGCCGAGGCCGAAAAGACCGCCGAGGCCTACGCCGAAGCAGAGGCCAAAGCAGCGGACGATGCCGCAGAGCAGCCCACCGCCCCGGCCGAAGCCGACGCCCCGGAAGCTCCTGCCGAGCCCGCTGCCGAGGCACCCGCCGCAAACGAGCCGGTGACCCTGCCGGACCTGAGCGAAGAGCGCCCGGTGTATGACCCCGAGGCCCCGAACCCCAACCCCGTGGAGGCCGGCCCCGCCGTCGCCCCCAAGGACGAGAACGGCAAGTTCGACGCCACCAAGATCGCTGACGCCAGCGATTTCGGCGACTGGGAAGAGCAGGGCTGCAAGGGCTGATCTCCCGTAACAGCAAAGAGGACGATGCATAACGCATCGTCCTCTTTTTTCATTCGCCTCTTGCCAGCTGCTGCAGCTTTGGCTTGTCCAGCACCTGCACGCCGCCGCGGTACAGCCGCACCCAGCCCTCCTGTGCGAAGTATTTGAGCATCCGGCTCACCACCTCGCGGGCAGAGCCCATGTACTTTGCCATCTGGTCGTGGGTCATGCGCACCTCGTCGCCGCCGGTCTTGGCCAGCTCGTCGGTGAGAAAGATGGCCAGCCGCCGGTCGGCGCTCATGAACAGGATCTGCTGCATCGTCCACATGGTGTCGGAAAAGCGCTCTGCCGTGAGCTGGTAGGCGTAGCAGCGCACATAGACATTCTGCTGCATCAGACGGCGGAAGATGCCCGCGCTGATGCACAGTGCCTCGGTGTCCTCCTCAGCGTCGATGTACAGGTCCACATTCACCGAGTCCATCACGCAGGACGCCGACAGGATGCACACCTCCCCGCCGAACAGGCGGTAGAGGGTCACGTCCCGGCCGTCCTCCGACAGCAGATAGGCCCGCAGCTGGCCGGTGCGCAGCAGCAGGATGCCCACACAGCTTTCCAGTGGGCTGTGCACCCGGGCCCCTTTGCGGTAGTGCACCGGGCGGGTGTAGCGGCAGAGCATCTCCTGTTCGTCGGCGGTCAGCTGCGCCCAGAAGGGGAACGCGCAGGCCAGACAATTGCGGTTCTCCGGGGTCTTTTGCATGGCACTCATCCTTTCCGCAGGGCCTTGGCGGCCTCCGTGCCAGCCTGTGCCCCCTCGTATACAGCCTTTGCCACCTGCAGCAGGCCGCCGGTGCAGTCCCCGGCAGCGTACAGGCCGGGCACGGTGGTCTGCATCTTCTCATCCACTACGATGCGGCTGCCCTCCACGGCGGCCCCGATTTTGCGGGCCAGCGCAGTGCTGCCCGCCACGCCCAGCGCCACGAACACACCGGACAGGGCAACCTCCTGCCCGTCGGACAGCTGCACCCCGGTGACCACCTGTTCGCCCAGAACAGCCTCCACCTTCTGCGGGTATACGGTCACCTCCGGCGGGAATTCTGCGGTCAGCGGCATGCCGTTGGTCAGCAGGCTGACGCTTTTCACCACCGGCAGCAGGGCCTGCACCTCGTGCAGGGCATAGGCTCCGCTGCCCAGCACGGCCACATCCTTGCCGCGGTAGAAAAAGGCGTCGCAGACGGCACACCAGCTCACGCCGTGGCCCTCCAGCCCGGCAAGGCCCGGAATGCGCGGCACCGCACGGGAGGCCCCCGTGGCCAGGATCACCGCGTCCGCCGGGTAATCTTTCCCTACGGTTTCTACCGTAAGTTTATCCGTATAGGTCAGCCCCACGGCTTCGGCGGTCACAAACCGCACCCCCAGGCGTTTGGCGTTCTCGATGCTGCGGCGCTCCAGCTCCGCACCGGAAATCGGCTGAGCAAGGCCGTAGTAGTTTTCGATCTTCTCGGCCCGGTCCAGCGCACCGGGGCCCTTGGTCAGCACGGTGGTGTCCACCCCCGCGCGGACCGCGTACAGTGCGGCAGACACGCCCGCCGGGCCGGAACCTACGATCACAATGTTGGACATGGTTGGTCCTCCTTTTCAGAGTCACGATTTAAAATGGCCTCCGCTTCGCTCTGGCCATGATCAGAGGAAACATGATTTTTAATTTGGGGATGGGGTCGTAGCGGGCAGCTTCACCACATCCACTGCATCGGAAACTTTTCTTATAGTATACACCTTTTTCCGCAAAATTTCTGTGACCGGGTCGCAAAAAGCAGCCTTTTGCCGCTGCGGGGCACTTTTCAGCCGGAAAAGAGTGTGTTATACTGGGTTCGTTTCTCTGATTTTCTGCCACGGAGGCTTTCTTTATGACCAAACAGCGCATTCTTTTCATCACCACCGGCGGCACCATTGCCAGCGTACATACTCCGCAGGGCCTCCGGCCCGTGCTCAGCAGCGACGAGCTGCTGGCCCATCTTCCGGAGCTCAACGACCTGTGCATCCCGGAAACGCTGGCCCTGTGCAGCATCGACAGCACCGACCTCGGCCAGGAACACTGGCTGATGATGGCCCGCGCCATTCAGGAGAACTACGCCCTGTACGATGGTTTCATCATCTGCCACGGCACCGATACGCTGGCCTATTCCGCAGCGGCACTTTCTTACCTCATCCAGAACGCGGACAAGCCCATCATCCTCACCGGTGCCCAGCAGCCCATCTCCAACGAGATCACCGACGCCAAGAAAAACCTGCGCGACAGCGTGATCTGTGCACTGGACCCGGGCAGCCGGGGCGTGATGGTGGTGTTTGGCGGGCATGTCATTGCCGGCACCCGTGCCAAAAAGAACAAGACCATCAGCTACGACGCCTTTGCCTCGGTCAACTTCCCGGAGCTGGCACTGGTGCAGGGCGACCGTCTGGTGCGCTATGTGCCTTCGCCCTGGCCCACCGGCCCGGTGGAGTTCAGCCGCGCACTGGACCCCAAGGTGTTCCTGCTCAAGCTCACCCCCGGCATGGATCCCGGCATGATCCCGGAGATCTTCCGCCTGTACGACTGCGTCATCGTGGAGAGCTTCGGCGTGGGCGGCATCCCGCAGCGGCTCATGGACGCCTTTGCCGAGGGGCTGGGCCACTACGAGCAGACCCACAAGGTGCTCATCCTGACCACGCAGGTGACCTATGAGGGCAGCGACGTGGGCGTGTACGAGGTGGGCAAGCGGGTGAAGAACCGATTCCGCTTCCTGGAAGCCCATGACATGACCATCGAAGCCGTGGTCACCAAGAGCATGTGGCTGCTGGCCCAGAACTGCGACAGCTTCGACCAGCTGCAGCAGCGCTTCTACCGTCAGGTGAACTTCGATACCTTCTATCACTGAGCAAAAAGCTCCTCCGCCCATGGCACAGCGCCATGACGGGGGAGCTTTTTCCGATCAGAATACCAGCTGCACCAGCAGCACATAGCACAGGGTGCCGCCCGCCACGCTGAGCAGCGTTTCGTGCTTCCATTTGTGCAGGGCAACGGTCACCAGCAGCGCAATGGCCTCCGGGGCACCGCGGCTGCCCGCAAAGGGGGTCACGCTCTTGAGGCAGTAAACGATCAGCATGCCAAAGATGGCGGCGGGCAGCACCCGCCCCAGATACCGCACCACCTCCGGCGGCTGCTGATCCTTGGAGGAGAACACCACAAAGGGCAGAAAACGGGTCAGCATCGTGGCGGCCGTGCACACCGCGATGGTGATGCCCATCTGAATGGCCGTCATACGCCCACCTCCTTGTCCGTTTCAGGCTCTTGCTGCAGGCCCTCGACCTTTTCAATGGGCTTGCGAAAAACCAGCAGCAGCACAAGGATGCACCCCATGGCGGGCAGCAGGAAGCTGCCGGAACCGAACACCGCCAGACACACCAGCGGGGCCGCAATGCCGATGAGGGCGCTGTAGTGCTGCTTGTCCTTTTCCCACTGGTTCAGGAAGATGACCGTGAACATGGCCGTCATCACAAAATCCACGCCCTCGGTGCTGAAGGGCAGGATGGAGCCGACCGCTGCGCCCAGCCCCGCGCTGGCCACCCAGTAGAACTGATCCAGCAGGGAGATGAAGAACATGAACCAGCCCCTGTCCACCCCTTCCGGAGGCTCCGCCGAACAGGTGATGGAAAAGGTCTCGTCGCTCATGGCAAAGATCATGTAGAAGCTGCGCAGACCGTAGCCCTTGTAGCGCTCCAGCATGGCCAGGCCGTAGAACAGATGCCGCGCCTGGATCATGAGCGCCATCAGAAAGGCCGACAGCGGCGAGAATGCTCCCAGCAGAAGGCTGGCCAGCACGAATTCCAGCGAGCCGCCGTACACCACCGTGCCCATGAGCATGGGCATCCACACCGGCAGCCCCAGCGACTGTACATAGATGCCGTAGCCCATGCCCAGCACAAAATAACCCGCCAGAACCGGCAGGGTCTGGGGTGCGGCGGCACGCAGCGCCCGCAGAACGGGGCTTTGCGGCCGCACCAGAAGTTGTTCGTTTGTCTGCTGCATTTGTTATTCCCTCAGGGCAGCCGGCATTCCCGGCCGCTTTGCTTTCTTAAACCTATTTCTCTGATATGATTTTATGAATTATGTATGTATTATAACAGGTTTTGCCGCTTTTGCAACCGGCAGAACGCAAACGTCCCGGCATGCGGGCCCTGTTCGGCTCCATAAAAAAGACTATACCCGGAACCCTCCGCTGGGAAGGTTCCGGGTATTTTTTGCCTGTTATGTTACGATTCGGCTTTCTCGTCCTGATGCCGGGGCATATCCAGTTCCGGCATCAGCTCATCGCTGATGATGGTGAGCATCTGCTCCAGCTTGTCCACGTCCTCTTCCGGGAAGCGCTTGCGCACCCGCTCGATCACGGTGCTCAGGTAGGAGTAGCTGATGTTGTAGTAGTCGATATACTTCTGGGTGGGGCGCAGGTGGTACTCGCGCCGGTCCACGGTGGACTGGATCTTTTCCACATAGCCCTTTTTGACCAGACTGCCGATCTTATAGGCCGCATTGGGGGTGGAGATCTGCATCATGCGGGAGAACTCCGCAATGGTGGGCTCGCCCATGGCCATGATGCCCTCCATGCAGAAGGACTCCACTGTGGTCAGGGTCGCTTCCCGCGTGGCAAAACGCTGGAATACGTTCTGATAAAAGTGCAGCTTGAATTTGGTGTATACATCCTGAAAAGCCTGTTCCAGCATGGATCGCGCCTCCGCTCGTTCGTTTTCTTTCAGTTTATCACAAGTTGCCCGCGACGGCAAAGCCCAATCATGCTTTTGCCTTTTTGATCGTGCGGGCACGGATGATGCTGAGCACCACCAGCTCTACGACGATGGCCACGGCCAGCAGCACCAGCGAGGTGAACAGGCTGGCCCGGCTGCCCAGTACCGCCTGTGCCAGGCCGGTGATCAGATAACACACCGCCGCGCAGGACGCCGCCGTGATGGCATAGGGCAGCTGGGTGGACACATGGTTCACATGGCTGCAGTGGGCACCCGCCGAGGCCATGATGGTGGTGTCGGAGATGGGGGAGCAGTGGTCGCCGCACACGGCACCGGACAGGCAGGCCGCGATGGAGATGACCAGCATTTCGCCTTCCGGGAATGCGTGGCACACGATGGGGATCAGAATGGAAAAGGTTCCCCAGCTCGTGCCGGTGGCAAAGGCCAGGAACACCGCCACCAGGAAGATGATCACCGGCAGCAGATACTGCAGCGCCGCAGCGGAGCCGCCCAGCAGGTTGGCCACATAATACTTGGCACCCAGCAGGCCGGTCATGCCGGACAGGGTCCAGGCCAGCGTGAGGATGAGCATGGGGCTGACCATGGCCTTGAAACCCTCCGGGATGCAGGCCGCAAAGTCCTGGAAGGTCATGACGCTGCGCACCCGGTAGAACACGAAGGTGAACAGCAGCGCAATGCTGCTGCCCATCACAAGGCCGGCAGAGGCGTTGCAGTCCGCAAAGGCGGTGACAAAGTCCACCCCGTCAAAGAAGCCGCCGGTGTAGATCATGCCGAAGATGCAGGCCGCGATCAGCACCAGCACCGGTGCGATCAGGTCCACAACATGGCCCTTCGTCTCGGTGCCGTCGTCCACGTCGTCGCCGTAGGGGCGGTCCTCGGTGGTGAACAGGTCGCCGTTTTTCGCGTTGTCCTCATTGAGCTTCATGGAGCCGAAGTCCGTGCCGGTGAAGATGAGGAACAGGCTCATGACGACGGTAAGCAGGGCATAGTAGTTGTAGGGGATGGTGCGCAGGAACATGGTGAAGCCGTTGATGCCAGATCCCTCCGGCACGCTGGAGGTGACCGCCGCCGCCCAGCTGGACACCGGCGCAATGATGCAGATGGGGGCCGCCGTGGCGTCGATGAGGTAGGCCAGCTTGGCGCGGGACACCTTCTGCCGGTCGGTGACCGGGCGCATGACCGAACCCACGGTCAGGCAGTTGAAATAGTCGTCCACAAAGATCATCACACCCAGCAGCAGGGTGGCAAACTGTGCGCCCGCCCGGGAGTGGATGTGCTTCGACGCCCAGCGGCCAAAGGCGGCCGAGCCGCCGGCCTTGTTCATCAGGGCCACCAGGATGCCCAGCATGACCAGGAACACCAAGATGCCCACATTGCTGCTGTCGGACAGTTTGGCGATCATGCCGCCCTCTTCGTGGAAGAAGAGGGTATTCAGGGCCAGTTCCAGGTTTCCGTTGGCATACAGCAGTGCGCCCGAGGCGATGCCCACCAGCAGGGAGGTGTACACCTCCTTGGTGTTCAGGGCCAGCACAATGGCGATGACCGGCGGCAGCAGCGAGAAGAAGGTGCTGTACACCGCACAGGTGTAGGTAGACGGGTCGGCGATCTTGCCGGGAGTGGCTGCCGTGCACCACAGCAGCAGGGCAAACACGAACAGTGCCGCCGCCCAGGACAGATTCTTGTTTTTCATAATGATTCCTTTTCGTTTCAGGCGATTCGTTCCGGCAGCGTATCAGGCCCCGTGCTGCGGGGCAGACTATCCCCACGGAATGCAAAAGGGGAGTGGGGCCGTGCCGGATTACAAAGCGATGTATTTTGAGCTGTTCCGCGCCAGCGTGCAGGCCGTACAGCTGCTGCAGGACGCACAGGCCCACGCCGAACAGCAGCTGCTGGCCGAGGACCCGCCGCCGCTGCGGCTGGAGCCGGAAGAACTCCCTCCGTCAAAGAGGGAGCCTTAGCCTTCCCCCTTGGGGGAAGCCTTTTTCAGTTCTTCTTTGCCTCCGCCTTGGCCGCAAACTTGTCGTTGTGGATCACAAAGCGCTCGTGGGTGCCGCCGCCCACCGGGCCTTTTTCGTCGTGCAGGGTCACCTTGAAGGTGAGCTTGCGGCCTTCCACAGCCACCAGCTCGCTCTCGCAGGTCACAGTCATGCCCACGGGGGTGGGAGCGGTGTGCTCCAGCTCCAGCTTCGTGCCCACGGTGCCGTCGCCCTCGGCCAGAGCCGGGGCCACGCTCATCCAACAGGTCTTTTCGGCCAGGGCCACCAGGGCCGGGGTGGCAAACACGTCCAGCGTGCCGCTGCCCATGGTCTTTGCAGTGTTTGCAGCAGTGACAGACACGCTCTGCTCACCGCGGATGCCAAGTTCCAGTGTCATAAAAAATTCCCTCCTGTGCGTTTTGCGCAGTTTGTTGTTTTATACTTTTATAAGATACCACAGCTTGGCAAAGAATGCACCCACTTTGGCGCATTTTGTAAAAAATACCGTTTCGGTTTCCGGCTGTCTGTGCTATGATAGGCTCTGAAAGAGAGGGGACCTCCATGTCTGACTTCTGGAAATCCTATGACATCACCGCCGCCGAATACGGCGCGGGCTATGAGTGCTACCCGCTGTTCGGCACTGTCCATCTCATAGAGCTGGCGCTGTCGGCTTTGTTCCTTCTGGGCATGGTGTGGTGGTACCGCCGCAGCACGCCGCGCACCCGGCGGCACATTCTGGTGGGGGTCACGGCGGCCCTGCTGGCCGACGAGGCCGCCCTGCTGCTGGGCATGGCCTGCACCGGCCAGTGGAACTGGAGCTATCTGCCGCTGCACCTGTGCAGCATCAACGTGTTCGTCTGCCTGTACAACACCCTCACCGACCGCAGCTGGTGCAAGGAGGAGCTGTACGCCCTGTGCATCCCCGGCGCGGCACTGGCTCTGCTGTGCCCCAGCTGGCGGGATGTGCCCGGGTGGTTCACCCTCATCAACCTGCACTCGGTCAGCATCCACGCCCTGCTGGTGCTCTACCCTGTGCTGCTGGTGGCGGGCGGATACCGCCCCAGCGTGCGCCGGGTGCCGCAGGTGCTGGCCTTTTTGTTCGGCTCGGCCCTGCCCATCTATTTTCTTAACAAACCCCTGCACACCAACTTTTACTTTTTGAATAACCCCTATGGCAACGTCATCACCAGCACCTTTACCGCGTGGTTTGGCGAAAAATTCTACATTCTGGGCTTTCTGCCCGCCATCGCCCTGGCCCTTGTGCTGATGTACGCCCCCTGGGCAGCAGCCGGGAAGAAGCGTTGAGCCGCTCCGCCACCCGTCCGCTCCCGGTCCGCTTTCCAGCGGGCCGGGTTTTCTTTTTTCAATTTGCATCTTTTTGGCGTTTTGCGGTGTTTTTTCATCAATGCAGCGGGAATGTCAAAATTCTTCTGCAAAGGGCTTGACAGGCAGGCATGTGCGTGATATCATGAACACATGAACAGACGTTCATATAATTTCATCCCGAAAGGAGATGCTTCCATGGCACAGCAGAACGAACCCCTCGTGCAGCCGGAAGAGCTGGACATGCCGGATGACGAAGTGCTGTACGAGCTGGCCGACCTGTTCCGGGTGTTCGGCGACTCCACCCGCATCAAGATCCTGTACGCCCTGCACGACAATGAGCTGTGCGTGCAGGACATTGCCAACGCCGTGCAGCTGAGCCAGTCGGCCGTGAGCCACCAGCTGCGGGTGCTCAAGGATTCCAAGCTGGTACGCTTCCGGCGGGAGGGCAAGACCGTGTATTACGCACTGGACGACGACCATGTGCGCAGCATCCTCTCTCTGGGGATGGACCATATCGAAGAATGATTTTCCGGGCCGCGGCCCGCACAAAAACAGAAAGGCTGGTATCTACGATGAAAAAGACCTACAAGATTGAAGTGGACTGCGCAAACTGCGCCCAGAAGATGGAGGACGCTGCCAACACCGTTGCCGGTGTGGAAAAGGCGACTGTCAGCTTCATGACCCAGAAGATGAAGGTGGAGTTTGCCGAGGGTGCCGACCCCCACGCCACCATGGAGAATGTGCTGTCCGCCTGCAAGAAGGTGGAGGACGACTGCGAGATCTTTGACATCTGACCTCTTCCGGTCCGGTTCCCGGCATCGCTGCTGGGCGGCAGCTCTCCCCCTGTGGGAGAGCTTTTCTTTCCTCTGCCGCCGGGCAGCGGAAAACTCCTCTTTTTCGTGGAAAAAACGGGCAGTTTTCAACACTTTCCACGCACTTTTCAACACCCTTCGCGGAAAACTCCAAAAAGAAACGTGGAAAAGCAAGTTTTCTGCGGGAAAATCCCGTGGAAAACACGGGGGAAAGGGTGGAAAATCCATTTTTGTGGGGAAAACTTGTTGAATTCCACTGCGTTTTCCCGTTTTTTCTCAGAACCGCCGCAATCCGACAAAAGGAGCGTTTTGTATGACCAAAAAGCAAAAAAAGAGCCTGCAGCAGATCCTGATCGCGCTGGCCCTTGTGATCCTGCTCAAGCTGCTGCTCCGTGTGCTGCCGGCACTTCCCACCCCGGTGGAGCTGCTGCTCTACCTCATCCCGTACTTTGTGGTGGGCAAGGACGTGCTGCGCAAGGCCATCAAGGGCGTCAAGAACCGCCAGCCCTTTGACGAGTGCTTCCTGATGGCGGTGGCTACCGTGGGTGCCTTTGCCCTGGGCGACTATGTGGAAGGCTGCGCCGTTATCCTCTTTTACCAGATCGGCGAGCTGTTCCAGAGCGTGGCCGTGGGCAAGAGCCGCCAGAGCATTTCCAGCCTGATGGACATCCGCCCGGACTACGCCAACGTGGAGGACGAGGACGGCAAGCTGGAGCAGGTGGACCCCGATGACGTGGAGGTCGGCACCGTGATCGTGGTGCAGCCCGGCGAGCGGGTGCCCATTGACGGTGTGATCGTAGAGGGCACCTCCGCCCTGAACACCGCCGCCCTGACCGGTGAGAGCCTGCCCCGCGACGTCCAGACCGGAGACGAGGTCATCAGCGGCTGCGTGAACATGACCGGCCTGCTGAAAGTCAGGACTACCAAGGAATTCGGCGAGTCCACCGTCTCGAAAATTCTCGATCTGGTGGAAAATTCCAGCATGAAAAAGGCCCGCGCCGAAAACTTCATCACCCGCTTTGCCCGGGTATACACCCCGGCTGTCTGCTACGGTGCGCTGGCGCTGGCCTTCCTGCCGCCCATCGTGCTGCTGATGATGGGCCAGCCTGCCCGCTTTGGGGACTGGATCTACCGCGCTTTGACCTTCCTGGTCATCAGCTGCCCCTGCGCACTGGTCATCAGCATTCCGCTGAGCTTCTTCGGCGGCATCGGCGGTGCTTCCGCCTGCGGCATCCTGGTCAAGGGCTCCACCTATCTGGAGGAGCTGGCCCGCACCGGCATCGTGGTGTTTGATAAGACCGGCACCCTGACCCAGGGCACCTTCAAGGTCACCGGCGTCCACCCGGCCGACGGCATCACCGACGAACAGCTGGTGGAGGCCGCCGCCCTGGCCGAGAGCTGGTCCAAGCACCCCATCTCCCTGAGCATCAAGGCCGCCTACGGCAAGGAGATCGACTCCGCCCGCGTCACCGACGTGGAGGAGCTTGGCGGCCACGGCGTGACCGCCAAGGTGGACGGTAAGCCCGTTGCCGCCGGCAACGCCCGTCTGATGGAGCGGCTGGGCCTTTCTGCCCCCGCCGTGAGCGAGACCGGCACCGTCGTGCACATTGCCATCGACGGCAGATACGCCGGTTGCCTGCTCATCGCCGACGTGGTCAAACCCCACAGTGCCGAGGCCATCCGGGCCCTGAAGGCCGCCGGAGTGCGCAAGACCGTCATGCTCACCGGCGACGCCGAGCCGGTGGCCAAGGCCGTTTCTGCCCAGCTGGGTCTGGACGAATACCACGCCGGTCTGCTGCCCGGCGACAAGGTGGACCAGATCGAAACACTCATCGCCGCCAAGAAGTCCAAGGAGAATCTGGCCTTTGTGGGCGACGGCATCAACGACGCCCCCGTGCTGTCCCGCGCCGATGTGGGCATCGCCATGGGTGCCCTGGGCTCCGACGCCGCCATTGAAGCCGCCGACGTGGTGCTGATGGACGATGACCCGGCCAAGATCGCACTGGCCATGCGCATCGCCCGCCGCACGCTGCGCATCGTGTACGAGAACATCGTGTTCGCGCTGGCGGTCAAGTTTGCCTGCCTGCTGCTGGGTGCCATCGGTATGGCCAGCATGTGGACAGCCATCTTTGCTGACGTGGGCGTCATGGTCATTGCCGTGCTCAACGCCACCCGCGCCCTGTACACCAAAGATCTTGTCAAGAAGAGCCACCCGTAACGCTGCTGCTTTCCATAAAAAATGCCTGACCGCCAACGACAGCGGTCAGGCATTTTTGTGTTTTCCGGGGTTCAGATGTCCCACAGCTCCGGGGCAGAGGTGGACACTGCCGAGGCACCGGCCCGCATGGCGGCCATGACGTCGGCCTTGTCCCGCAGCAGACCGCCCGCGATCACCGGCACCCGGGTGCGGGTACTGATCTCGGTGATGACCCGGGGCATGATGCCGGGCAGGATCTCCACAAAGTCCGGCTTGCCTTGTTCCAGCTGGCCGGAAAGGTTGTTCAGGGAAAGGGAGTCCAGGATGAACGCCCGCTGGATGGTCAGAAGGCCCTGATGGCGCGCCCGCCGGATCAGGGACGGGTGGGTGGAAATGATACCATCCGGGTGGCACAGCGCAATGAGGGAATTCACGGCAACTTCCCGCGCCGAAAGGCCGTCCACAAGGTCGATGTGCACGACGGCCAGCTTTCCGGCCGCGTGGATGCGCCGGACCAGCTCCCCCACATTGAGCAGGGTGCTCGCCAGCAGAAAGACCGTGCTGCAGGGCGAGGCCAGGGCGGCCGTCAGAGCGTCATCCGTCTTGACGGCTGCGATCACCGGCTCGTCCAGCAGAGTTTCAGCAAGTGGATGCATCGGGCAGGACTCCTTTTCTCTCAGATGGTTCTCATTATCGCACAAAGGGGCCGCACTGTAAAGTGCAGCCCCAGTCTGCGGTTGTGCTTATGCCTGGAAATAGATCGCGGTGTTGGCCACGGTCATCATGGTCATCAGGATGGTATTCAGGAAGGCCGCAACGTACACGCTGCCGGTCTTTTTGTACAGGTACTTGGCCAGGCAGGATGCAATGGCCAGCGAGGGCACCAGCGCAAACAGCAGGATGCCGCCAAGGGCCTGTCCCGGGTAGAAGGCAACGCCGGTACGGAACAGGGTGCCGTACTGCAGCACCAGCCAGAGGAGGATGCCGCCCATGTTGGTCAGAGCAGCCAGCAGGTAGCCCCAGCCGCCCTGCAGCTTTTCGCTGCTGGTGTTGGAGATGGCGGCGGCGCCGCTGACAAAGTAGTACACAAAGAAGAACGGCATATACTTGACCGCCGCCGGGATGGCGCTGGCTTCAAAGGTCTTGAAGGCGAAGGTCCAGATGCGGAAGTCGGTCTTGAAGATGGCATCCACGGCAAACAGGCAGGCGTAGGCGATCACGCTCACCAGCAGTGCCACGCAGAAGGCTGCAGCCACAGACACCGGCTTTGCGGCAATGCCGTACTGTTCCAGCGTGATGCCCTTCTGCTTGCGGCCGCCGAACAGATAGACGCAGACCATGGTCACGATGGAGATGCAGGCGCAGATGAGAGCCCAGGTCACGATGCTGTTGACGGTGGGGCCCTGCCAGGTGGCATTGGTCTCGAAGATGTTCTTGGTCACCAGCACACGCAGGACGATGGAAGCGATCAGGACGCACACCGAGCCGGACAGCCAGGTCTTGCGGTCGTCCTCGGTGCTGCGGGCTGCCAGAACGATGCCCACCACCGACAGGAGCAGGGCAATGTCACTGGCGTAGCGCATCCAGCGGATGGGCTCTGCGGTCAGACTGCCGTCGTATACGGCGGGGAAGATGATGGCCGGGATCAGCATACCCACCACGAACAGGCTGATCGTGCCAAGCTTGCCGGACAGGGTGCCGACGGCCGGGGTGGGTGCTGCGACGGCCTGCTTTGCATTGGACAGGAAGGGCAGCTTCATCAGCAGCAGGGCAAGAGGTGCCAGCATGAGCAGGAAGCCCACCAGAGCGACCAGCTCAAAGACTTCTTTCCAGTACCAGATCTGGCTGGTGGAAGCAATGTTCTGCACCAGACCGGACTGGTCGGCAAATGCAGTGGCGTAGAACTCGATGGCATCCTTGGTGGAAGCCTTGGAGAAGTGGTTCCAGGGGTGGATCTCACGCGGCTGGTAAATGATGCGCTGGCCGCCGTCCGAGCCGGTGTACCAGGTGTCAGCCTGCGGAGCTTCCTGCTCCAGCAGGGTCTTGCCAGCGGTGGTGGCAACATAGTCCTTGTGGTAGACGGTGCCGCTCTTCGTGGGAGGCTCGTCGGCCGCAAAGAAGAACTCGTCGTACTGGCCGCAGATCTTGCCGATGGTGCGTCCGCCGAAGGTGGCAACTGCAGCCTCTTCGTCCAGGCTTAGGTAGGAGGTCCAGGAGTAATCGGCACCCATGCTCAAACCGGCCTTGATGATGCGGTAACCGGCGGCAGCGTAGTTCTGCTCATCCAGATAGATGGCCATCTCGGAGGAGAAGCCGCCCATGGAGTGGCCGCTGACCGCGATCTGACCGTTGCCCTGTGCATCCTTGGCAACGTAGTCCTGGCTGTACATGTACTGTGCGGCATCCCACAGCGAAGTGGGCCAGAAGTTGAAGAAGCCGCCGGTATTGTCGGCGTTCCCGTGGGAATGGCCGTGGTCATACATATCCAGTGCCAGCACGACATAGCCGCGGCGGGACATCTCGATGGCGGTCTCGTCCTGCATCTCGGCACTGTTCAGGTAGCCGTGGGTGGTCACGATGGTGGGGTGCGGGTTGGAGGCGTCCACGCCCTTGGGCATGTACAACAGGCCCGAAAGGGTGCCGGAGTCGGTATCAAAGGAAATGCGGGAGACCTTGACCTTGTAGAATGAGGTGTTGAACATCTGGGCAAAAATGCTGCCCAGCAGCATCAACGCCACAGCGATCGCCAGCACAACGACCGTGCGCGAACGCTTTTCGGTGGCCTTTGCGGTGCTTTTCATGGGGATCCTCCTTCTTTTTTCAGGGACGCGCCCGGCGGCTGCACTTCCAGAACCAGCCCCCGGAACAGATGTGAACGGGCGGACAAGGGGTGCGATGGGAACAAAAAAATGGGGACGCACTGCGGTCGTGTGGCACAGTGCATCCCCATCTCAATTCTCTTGGGATGCTTTCAGTATACCATTTCTCAACGGTTTGTCAACAGACAATTCACAAATTCGTGATTTTTTGTTGGAAGTAGTCAAAATCCAGACAAATTCTTTTAATGCTCTGCCCAGTCACTGCTGCGGCCCACGGCCTTGTGCCAGCCGGACAGCAGCCGTGCGCGCTCGGCCTCCGGCATAGCGGGGGTAAAGGTCATGTTGCAGTGCCACAGGCTGCGGATCTCGTCCCGGTCCTTCCACACGCCGGTGGCAAGGCCGGCCAGATAGGCAGCGCCCAGAGCCGTGGTCTCCCGGATGGCCGGGCGCAGGACGTCCTTGTTCAGGATGTCGGCCTGGAACTGCATCAGGAACTGGTCGCGGGAAGCACCGCCGTCCACCTTCAGGGAGGTGATGGGCACACCGGTGTCCTTTTCCATGGCGGCCACAAGGTCGGCGCTCTGGTAGGCGATGGACTCCTCCGCCGCCCGGATGATGTGGTTCTGGGTGGTGCCGCGGGTGATGCCCACGATGGCACCGCGGGCGTACATATCCCAATAGGGCGCGCCGAGACCGGTGAAGGCGGGCACGATGTAGATGCCGCCATTGTCCGGCACCTTCTGGGCATAGTATTCGGCGTCGCGGCTCTCCTGGATCATCCGCAGGCCGTCGCGCACCCACTGGATGACGGCACCGCCCACAAAGACACTGCCCTCCAGAGCATACTCCACCTTGCCGTTCAGGCTGATGCCAATGGTGGAAATCAGGCCGTTCTGGCTGCGGCAGATGGTGTCACCGGTGTTCATCAGCAAGAAGCAGCCGGTGCCGTAGGTGTTCTTGGCCTCACCCTTGGCAAAGCACCCCTGCCCGAACAGTGCAGCCTGCTGGTCCCCGGCAATGCCGGCCACCGGCACCTGCACCCCGCACAGGTCGGTGGTGCCGTAGACCTCACTGGAATCCGCCACGCGGGGCAGGATGCAGCGGGGGATATCCAGCGCTTTGAGCAGGGTGTCATCCCAGTCCAGGGTGCGGATGTTGTAGAGCATGGTGCGGCTGGCGTTGGTGCGGTCGGTCACATGCACCTTGCCGCCGGTGAGCTTCCACACCAGCCAGGTGTCCACAGTGCCGAACAGGATCTCGCCCGCCTCGGCCCGCTCCCGCGCGCCGGGCACGTTATCCAGGATCCACTTGATCTTGGTGGCGGAAAAATAGGCATCCGGCATCAGGCCGGTATTCTCGCGGATGTATTCCGTCATGCCGGGCTGCTGCACCAGCTCGTCCACCAGCGGGGCGGTGCGGCGGCACTGCCAGACGATGGCATTGTAGATGGGGCGGCCGGTGGCCTTTTCCCACAGGATGGTGGTCTCGCGCTGGTTGGTGATGCCGATGGCGGCAATGTCATGGACATCCACGCCGCTCTGGGCCACCACCTCGTTCATGACCCCGTACTGGGTGGACCAGATCTCCATGGGGTTGTGCTCCACCCAGCCCTGCTGCGGGTAGATCTGCTCAAACTCCCGCTGCTGCACCGCGATGATGTTCTGCTCGTTGTCAAACAGGATGGCGCGGCTGCTGGTGGTTCCCTGGTCCAGTGCAAGAACATACTTTGTCGACATGGTTCAACGACCTCCGTTTCGCTCAGGGGCGGTTTTACAGGTCCCGTGTGGCTACGACATCCACACCGGTGCCGCAGACGTCGGTCAGCACGACCTGCCCGGTGCGGATGGGTGCGTGCAGCGTGACGCCGTCCAGCGCAGCCATGACCTGCACGATCTTTTCTTTGGGCACCGCCTGCGCGGTCTTGACCGGGCAGCGCGGATAGCGCCCGCCCTCGGCCCGCACCGTACTGGTCAGGATACGGGTGGGGTGGGTCAGTTCTTCCTTGCCATAGGCGGCACCGTTGGGGCAGGCATTGCCGGTTACATTATAATCGTTTTCCGGGTCCACCTGCAAGTGGCAGCCACGGGGGCAGCAGATACAAATGATCTCACGCTTTTTGTTCATTTTGCTACGACCTCCTCTACTGCAACGGTCAGCGGGCCGTCGGCCTTTGCCAGCAGGACCCCGGGCAGGGTGATGTGCTCCATCTCGCCGGGTGCCATCCGCTGGCGCTTGAACCGGGCCAGCTGCTTCTCCCCGCAGGTGATGGTGATCTGGCTGGGGCCGTAATTCTGCCGCACCCGGAACGAGATCTCCACGCCCTTGTCCACGTCCGCCGGGCGCACCCGCTGGGGGACGGTATAGCCCACGCCATTGCCCGGGACAAGGTCCAGCACGGCCGCGTCCGGGGTCTCACCGTGGAGCACATAGGCGGCGGCTGCGGCTCCGGCCCGGTCGCTCTCGCCGGAAACAAAGTCCACCAGATCGTGCACATGCACCACGTTGCCGCAGGCAAACACGCCGGGAATGCCGGTCTCCATGTTCTCGTAGACCACGGCTCCCTTGGTGTGGGGGTCCATCGGGATGCCGGCCTGCCGGGTCAGCTCGTTTTCCGGGATCAGGCCCACACTGAGCAGGATGGTGTCCACGTCAAACTCCATCTCGGTGCCCGGAATGGGGCGGCGGTTCTCGTCCACCTTGGCCACAATGGCCTTTTCCACCCGGGTATCGCCCTGAATGTCCACGATGGTGTGGGACAGGTACAGCGGGATGTCAAAATCCTGCAGGCACTGCACAATGTTGCGGGTCAGGCCGCCGGAATAGGGCATGACCTCCACGCAGGCCAGCACCTTGGCCCCTTCCAGCGTCATCCGCCGGGCCATGATCAGGCCGATGTCGCCGCTGCCCAGAATGAGCACCCGTTTGCCTACCAGATAGCCCTCCATGTTGACATAGCGCTGGGCGGCACCGGCGGTGTAGATGCCGGCCGGGCGGGTGCCCGGGATGCCGATGGCCCCGCGGGTGCGCTCCCGGCAGCCCATGCAGAGGATGACGCTCTTTGCTTCGAGGATCTGGTAGCCCTTCTCCTTGCTGACACAGTGGATCTTTTTATCCGGCGTGACCTCCAGCACCATGGTGCCCAGCTCCACCCGGACGCCGGTGGAGCGCAGCATTTCAATGTAGCGCCCGGCGTACTCCGGGCCGGTGAGCTGCTCGCCGAAACGGTGCAGCCCGAAGCCGTTGTGGATGCACTGGTTCAGGATGCCGCCCAGCTCGTTGTCACGCTCCAAAATCAGAATATCGCGCAGGCCGTGCTGCCATGCGCTGTAGGCTGCGGCAAGGCCTGCAGGGCCGCCGCCGACGATGACCAGATCAATCATGGTTGGTTCCCTCCTGCTTGGTTTCGCACAGTAAGACGTTGCTGCCTGCCTTGTCCTGCAGGACGTCCAGCGGGTCGATGCCCCGCGTCCGGCTGATGAGCTCCAGCACCCGGGGCCCGCAGAAGCCGCCCTGACAGCGGCCCATCCCGGCGTTGCAGCGGCGCTTGACGCCGTCGATGGTGGTGGCCGGGATCTCGGTGTGCAGGGCGTCCAGGATCTCGCCCTCGGTGATGGTCTCGCAGCGGCAGATCACCCGGCCGTAGGCGGGGTTCCGGGCAATGAGCTTTGCCTTTTCTTCCGGCGGCAGCTCCTTGAACCGCACCCGGGTGCGGCCGTCCCGGTAATCCGTTTTGGCCGCAGGCAGATCCCCGTGGCCTTCCAGAATGCGGACCACCTCTTTGGCAACGGCCGGTGCGCTGGACAGGCCCGGCGATTTCATACCGGCCAGGTCGATGAAGCCGGGTGCACCTTCCGCCTCGCCGATGACGAAATCCCCGGTGTCCACATTGGCGCGGACGCCTGCAAAGTTGCGGATGGACTCGCCGAAGCGGATGTCCGGCACGCTGCGGCGTGCGGCCGCGCTGACAAAGGCCAGCCCGGCGGCGGTGCAGGCGGTGTTGTCGCCCGCCACCGGCTCGGCATTGGGTCCGACGATCAGGTTGCCGTGAACGGTAGGTGCCACCAGCACGCCCTTGCCGTTTTCGTTGGGGCACTGGAAGATGACATGCTGCACCCGCATGCCTTCCGATTTGTCCAGAAGGTAATATTCGCCGCGGGTGGGCTGGATGGTGAACCGGTGCGGAGCGGCCATGTCGTGCACGGCATCGGCCCGGATGCCGGCGGCGTTGACAACGTAGCGGGCCTCCACCACGCCGGACGGCGTGGTCAACACCCATCCGGACGCGGTTTTCTGAATGCCGGTGACCGGGCTGCTGAGGTGGAGTTCCACCCCGTTGCGCACCGCCACCTCCGCCATGGCCAGCGCATATTCCCACGGGCTGACGATGGCCGCGCTGGGTGCATACAGCGCTCCGGCCACCTCCGGCGAAAGACCGGGCTCCATGGCCCGTGTTTTCTCTGCCGACAGCAGCCGGATGCCCGGCACCCCGTTGGCAAGGCCGTTTTCGTACAGCTTCTGCAGATGCGGCAGCTCCGCCGGGCTGAGGGCCAGCACCAGACTGCCGCACTGCCGGTACGGCACATCCAGCCGGGCGCAGATCTCTTTGGCCAGTGCAACGCCCTCCACATTGAGCCGTGCCATCCGGGTGCCCGGCTCGGGGTCGTACCCAGCGTGCAGAATGGCACTGTTGGCCTTGGTGGTGCAGTCGGCCACATCGTTCTCGGCCTCAAAAATTGCAGTGTGCAACGGATAATGCGAGAGCTCATAGGCGGCAGCCGCGCCAACGACACCGCAGCCGATGATTGCTACATCCAGCATAAAAACCTCCTGATCTTCTGCCTGTCACAGCATGCTCGTTTGCGTAGCGGGAACAAAAAAGAGCAGAGCAAACAAAAGGGAACAGGCTCCCTCTTGTTTGTTCTGCTCAATTCTCTGAACAAACACTTGATGGCTTTATGATAATGCAGATTGCACAAGATGTCAAGCACTTGTGGAAAATAAATGCATCTTTCGTGTCAGAACGGTTCAGGACTTGCGCAGCAGGTCGGTGAACCAGGCGCTGACCTGACGGTAGATCTCCGGGTCTGTGACCGACAGGTCGAACGGATAGGTCCCGTCCTCGGCCAGCACGGCACAGGCCGCCCGGACCTTCTGCATGGCCTGCGGATCAAAGGCCTTATCCCGCCGCCCGGAAAGGCAGTTCATCAGGACGTCATCCTTCCAGCTCAGCAAGAACTCAAATGCTTCTGTGTTGTTCATTCCAAAATTCCCCCTGTCAGATGGGTTTCCTCAGCGGCAAGGTCTGCCGCCATGGCGTTCAGGATGCTCTGCAGCGCGGGCCGGACATCCGCCGTGTCCAGGATCAGCCCGGCTGCGTGGGGGTGACCGCCGCCGCCAAAGGGCAGAAAGTAGCGGCTCACATCCAGTTCCGTTTCGTTCGTGCGGGCAGAAAAGCGCCAGTGGCCGGGCCCCTGTTCCAGAGCGGCCAGCGCGATGCGGATATCCGAGCAGTCCGCCATCTGGTAAGCAGCCTTCTTCATGTCCTCATAGGACACCTGCAGTTCCGCAGCCTGCGCCGCGCTCAGGCACAGATATCCCACCCTGCCGTCGGCGGCAGTCCGGGCCTGTGCAAGCAGTCCGCCCTGATGGCAGCATTCGTGCAGGGTGCGCACATCCATCGTCTTGACCAGCTCGTCGTGGTCCACCCCGCCGAACAGAAGTTTTGCCGCGACGCCCAGCGTCCTTCCGCCGGAAATGTGCGAAAAGCGGCGGGTATCGTGCAGGATGCCCAGGTACAGGTAATCTGCCGCTGTGCGCAGCCCCTGCTCATGCGCACGCTGCGCCACAGGGACCAGCTCGTCCGAATCCATCATCTGGGCGATCATCTCCGCGCAGGAGGAAAGCGGCTCGATGCAGCCGATGTCCCCGTAACCAGTATTGGTTTCGTGGTGGTCCAGCGTCACCCGGACCGCTGCCCGCCGGAACCATTCCTCACCGGCAATGCGGTCCGGCGCTGCGCAGTCGCAGGCAATGGCAACATAGGGCCTGTCCTTCGGGACGCGCCCTTCCAGCAGTGCAAAGGGGTCAAACGTCGTGTCCTGCTCCACATAGTTCTGCACCCCTTTGGCAAGGCCCGGGGCCGTGTAGGGGATGATTTCCCGGAACTTGCAGGGGAAATTCTCCCGCAGGTAATAGGCAACGCCCATGACCGAACCGACGGCGTCCCCGTCCGGGTTGATGTGGCCCAGGATCACCGCCGTGTCGACCTCCGTGTTGCACAAGGTCATAAAAAGCTCTCGCAGGGTCTTGTAGGTTTCCATCCGTCTTTTCCTCCTGTTCCGTTACATGCCGCATTTTCTGTTCCCATTGTAAGGGTTTCATCCAGCGGATGTCAACCGTTTTTGCGTCGATTCTCTCATACTGAAATGCAGGAAGTCCCTGCAGAGCGTGCCGCACATCCGGGCTTCTTGTCTCTCCGCCCGAATATGCTATAATGGAAACAGCCAATCTCCTCACGCCTTTTTCTCGTGCCGATCAATGGGAGGTATTTTGTCGATGAACTATAAAGCAGAATCCCTTAATCGCCTTACTTTTCCCTTAAAATTCGGAGATAGACCCTGCCGCATTTACGGCACAGACTGCGCCGAATATCTTCTGCTTCAGATGACGGACGAGCATGAATTGCAGCGCATGGACAACGAAGTTGCAGCCATTGCACAGGGCGCAGCGCATCCGTTTCTGTTTGCGGCCATCCCGGTGGAAAGCTGGAACGATGCACTTTCTCCGTGGAAGTCTCCTGCCGTGTGGGGGAAGCAGAGTTTCGGCGGCAATGCTGGGGACACCCTGCGCTTTCTGACAGAGCGGGGTATTCCCACACTGAAGCAGCAGTTTCATCTCCCGGAAAACGTCAAAATCATTCTGGGCGGCTACTCGCTGGCGGGATTGTTTGCTTTGTGGGCATCCACCCAGACTGATCTGTTCTATGGTATCGCCGCCGCCTCGCCCTCGGTGTGGTTTCCGGGATGGATGGAGTTTGAGCAACAGCACCCCATTCAGGCACAGTGCATTTACCTGAGCCTTGGCGACCGGGAAGAGCGCACAAAAAATTTGACAATGGCCGCTGTGGGAGATAACATCCACGCCCTGCATCATGAACTTGCCGGACGTAGCAAAGACTGCACCCTTGAATGGAACAGCGGCGGGCATTTCAAAGATGCCGACCTGCGTACAGCAAGGGCGTTTCGATGGGTGATGGAGGATATTCGATGAATATTCTGATTGATGCCGATGGCTGTCCCGTGGTTGATCTGACTTTGCAGATTGCAAGACAGTTCGGTGTTCCGGTCATCATTCTGTGCGACACAGCTCACCAAATCGAGCGGGAAGGTGCGCAGACGCTGGTATTTGACAAGGGTGCTGACAGTGTGGACTTTGCACTGGTCAACCGGGTAAAGCCGGGAGATATTGTCGTGACGCAGGACTACGGACTGGCGAGTATGTGCCTTGCCCGGTGTGCCAGAGTGCTGAACCAGAACGGCTTGGAGTACACCGCCGACAACATGGATGCCCTCCTGCTGCGGCGGTACGAAAACAAAAAGCTCCTTCGTGCCGGCAAGCACCCGAAGGGGAGTGCGAAACGGACGAAGGCGCAGGATGAAACCTTTGCCTCCACCCTGACAAGCCTATTGGAACGTGTCTGACTGGCAAAACCGCCCGGGTGCTCTCCCGGCAGCAAAAAAGCTCCCTGAAAGCCTTCGCTTCCAAGGAGCTTTTTCTGACAGCCAGAATCGCTTGTTTTGAGGTAGCCTTGCAATTCACCCGGTACGGTCCCCGAGACCCAGTTCCTGAAGGAACTGCCGGAGGGCTTGCCTCTGAAAGGTGGTCCTATACATTTGATCCAGCTGTTTCGGTAAAATAAAAAGTCACAGTTCCGTGAGAAACTGTGACCTTGGCGGAGTAGCAGGGATTTGAACCCTGGCGCCCCTTGCAGGGCCTACGAGATTTCGAGTCTTTGAAATTGTTGGATGAAGCTGGTCCCTTGCGGCTGTCATTGGCAGCTGAGGGCATTCTTGTAACCTCCAAAAAGGCACGTCACACCGCAATTTGCAGGCAAAAATCAGCCGCTTTTTGCGAAA
>OCHB01000690.1_pt1 | contig 35437 bp, 28 predicted proteins | sample 1538731 | NCBI WGS metagenome assembly OCHB01 (sample SAMN04571721, study PRJEB22368) | human gut metagenome | biome: human gut; material: stool | host: Homo sapiens | place: Luxembourg | collected 2012-09-20 | reverse complement strand
TTCGTCAACGGGGCGGAAGGGTGTGTGCGGGAAACCCGGGAAGGGTGTCCTGCACGATGATGATCCCCATTTTTCAGAGCTTTTGAAGTTCTGAAAAATGCCGCAGCGTGGCGAAAAGACTTTTTCGACACGCTGAGCGCCCGGCGGAATGGTCTTTCCGCCGGGCGCATATATTTGTTTCGGTGATGCTATGAAACGAATCCTGCCCCTGCTGGTACTGTGCCTGCTTCTGACGGGCTGCGTGGCGCTGCCGGTTACGGCTCCGGCGGAGCCTATGTATCTGGCACTGACCTTTGATGACGGGCCATCGCCCCAGTATACGCCCCGATTGCTGGATGGCCTGAAGCAGCGGGGCGTCCACGCCACCTTTTTCCTCATCGGTCAGCAGGTGCAGGACTATCCGGAACTGGTGCAGCGCATCCGGGCAGAGGGACACCAGATCGGCAACCACACCTATGACCATGCGCCGCTGGACCGCCTGTCCTGCGGTGAGGCCATGGCGGACCTGAGCCGCTGCGACGGCGTTTTGCAGGAGCTGGCAGGGGAGGGGACCTACTGGGTCCGGCCGCCCTACGGCTTCATCACCGAGGAGGAGCTGGCGGCATGGAGCACGCCCATGCTGTACTGGTCTGTGGATACCTGCGACTGGGAGTGTCGGGATGTGCAGAAGGTGTTCGCCGCCATCTGTCAGGCGAGGGACGGGGATGTGATCCTGCTGCACGACTGCTACGGAACCAGCGTGGAGGCGGCCTTGCAGGCCATTGACTGTTTGTCGGAGCAGGGGGTGGAATTCGTCACCGTGGAGGAGCTGTTTGCTCTCCGGGGGCAGACTGCCGAGGCCGGGCATCTGTACCGACGACCCGAGTGAGAAAAATGGGCAAAAGAAGGTCCCCGAAGCAATGCTTCGGGGACCTTCTTTCAAGCAATAGATCTTACAGACCGGCGGCGACCATGCAGTTCAGCACCAGCGTCAGGATAACGAAGATGGCACCCACCCACTTGGTGGCCTTAGCCAGCTTGGCATCCACGGAGCGGGCCTTGCTGCGGCTCATGTAGGAATCAGCGATGCCGCCGATGGCACCAGACAGACCCTGGCTCTTACCGGACTGGAACAGAACAATGAGGATCAGCACCAAAGCAGACAGCAGCTGCAGAATCGTAACAGCAATTTTCATAATCTTTCCCTCCAACAAAATAAAGCCCAAAGAGGCTATTCTTCAAAGTACAACCCATCATACCATATCATCCACGGAATTTCAAGGGGAAACTCCCTTTTTGCCCGAAAAAATTCGGAAAAATCCATCGAACATCTGTTGCAAACGGAGAGAATATATGGTATACTATGAAAAACCTTATGTAAACAAAGGAGACGGCGCACATGGTACAGCTCACGAAGATGCAGCAGCGGATCTATGACTATATCGCCCAGACCATCCGGACGCAGGGCTATCCCCCCTCCGTGCGGGAAATTGGGGACGCCGTGGGGCTGAAATCCCCCTCCACCGTCCATTTTCACCTGAAGCACATGGAGGAGCTGGGGGTCATCGGCAAGGGGGCCGGCAAGGGCCGGGCGCTGACCCTGACGGAGCCGCTGCCGGAGGAGAACCAGATCCCCATTGTGGGGACGGTGGCCGCAGGTACCCCCATTCTGGCGGAGGAGTGCATCGAGGACTACCTGACCTTCGACGCCGGCGGCGACAGCAGCCAGTATTTTGCCCTCCGGGTTCGGGGGGAGTCCATGCTCAACGCAGGCATTCTGCCGGACGATCTGGTGGTGGTGCGCCAGCAGCAGACCGCTAACAACGGCGAGATCGTGGTGGCCCTGCTGGGGGATGAGGCCACGGTCAAGCGCTATTCCCGCCGCAACGGGCAGGTGTGGCTCCTGCCGGAGAATGAGGCATACAGTCCCATTGACGGCCACGACGCACAAATTTTGGGGAAGGTGGCCGCCGTCATCCGGCGCTATTAAGGGGCTGGTGTGTCCCACAGATTTCGGATAAGCAAGAACCGGCCGCAGGGAGATTCTCCCTGCGGCCGGTTCTTGCTAAAAAGTTCATTTTCCGGAGGACTTAGCTTTTCATATTCAGCTGCCAATCCTGAAAATCGGCAAAGGGGTCAGAGACGGTGGGGTGGATGTCATTTTTCACCGCCCCGTCCGGCAGCAGCACGGAGTTGGACTTGAAGCACACCGCCACCAACGGCGCCTGCTCCTTCAGATAGCTGCACAGCTCATGGGCCGCCGTCTGGCGTCCCTCGCCCTCCGATGCCGTTCGGAAGGCTGTCAGCAGGGTCTCCAGCTGTGTGTCCCGCACGCCGCCGTAGTTCAGGGCCCCGCCCGGAGACAGCAGCGGCGATAGATCCCAATCCGCCGTCAGCTTGCACTCCCCGTAGTAGAGGTCGAAATCTCCGGCCTTCAGCGCCGCCAGATAGTCCTCATAGGGCAGGGTCTTTACGTCGATCTTCACGTCGTATTGGGAGAGGTCCGAGGCCAGCTTCCGGGCCATGGACACCTTGAAGCTATTCTCCTCGTTCACCAGCATGGTGACGGAGACGGACTTTTCGCCGGAGGTATAGCCCGCCGTCTCCATAGCGGAGCGGTAGCTGTCCGGAGAATAGGTCTCCTCCAAATCCTTGGGGTAGACCACCGCCGAGGGGGACAGGGGGAACTGGGCCATCTGCCCATGCCCCAGCAGGAAGGCACTGACGCCGCCGGCCCGGTCCATGCCAAGACTCAGGGCCGCCCGCAGCTTGGGGTCGTTGAAGGGCGCACGGGTGACGTTGAAGCCGATATACTGCATCGTCGAGGTGGGGATGTCCGTATAGCTGCCGCTGCCGTAGACGTTGGAGGTGTTGGTGCCGGTCAGGTCGCATACCAGCATCTGGATGTCGTGGGTATAGAAGGCGTAGGCCATGGAGTCGGTGTTCTTGCAGGCCGTCAGCTCGATGCGCTCCAGCGGCATGGTCTTATCCTGCCACCAGTCCGTTCGCCGGGCCAGATACACCCCGCTCTCGTCCTTGGCATAGCGGTAGGGCCCGCTGCCCACCGGTACCGTGTCCTCCTGAGTGCCGCCTTTGATGATAGGAATGTCCAGCCGGGCGGCGAATTGCGGGTCGTTGCGGGTGAGATAGATGCGGAGGGTGCTCTCCCCCAGATAGGACACGGAGTCCATCTCCGCCAGCCGCTGGCCGTACCGCACGGACTCCTTGGCCCACCGCAGGGCAGCCACCACGTCCCACGCCGTCAGAGCCGAGCCGTCGGAGAAGGTGACGCCGGAGCGCACGGTGACGGTCAGAGCGTAGCTTTCGGCGTCGTAGGAGGCGCTCTCCGCCAGACAAGGCCGGGGCAAAAAGTCGGTACCCAGCGTGTACAGACTCTCATACAGCAGCGCACCCAGTGTCTGCTGGGCGCCGTCGGCGCAGGTGATGGGGTCCCATGTCTCTCCTTGCAGATAGGGCAGGCCGAAGGTGGTGAGACGGGTATCCTGCTTGGTGCTGTCGCTCTGCTGATAGTATTGGGAGAGGGTGTCGTAGGTCTCCTCCGGCTCCTCGCCCCAGTCGCAGCCGGACAGCGGCATAAGACACGCCGCCGCCAGCAAAAGGGATAGTAAACGCTTTTTCATGGCAGTCTCCTGTTCAGATCAGGGCGATGAGTGCCGCCTGCGCTCCCCGGCGGTCCCCCATCTTCCGATGGGACCACCAGCGCTCCGGGTGGCAGCCGGTGCAGTCGGGGCATACGTCGATGTGCTGTACCCCTGCCTGCCGCAGCCACAGGGCATTGATGCCCTTCAGGTCTATGTGCCACTTTTCGCCCCGGCGCACCATGTACGGCTCCGCTGCCGCACCCAGCGCCCGGCGCATGGCCTCCGGCACGTCATCGTCCGTCTCGAAGCAGCAGGCACCGATGGACGGTCCCGTGGCGGCCAGCAGATCCCCCGGCTCCGTGCCGAAGGCCTCCTGCATCCGCCGCACCGTCTTGGCAGCCAGACCGCTGGCCACCCCACGCCACCCGGCGTGGACGGCTCCGATGGCCTCCTGCACCGGGTCGTACAGCAGGATGGTGCCGCAGTCGGCGGAGAACACCACCAGCGGGATGTGCTTTTCACAGCAGATCATGGCGTCTACGCTGGTGTAGTCCCGCTGCCGGAACAGTCCCTTGCCACAGTCCGCCTCCGTCACCAGACGGATGTTGTCCTCGTGGACCTGCTTGCTGAGCACCGCCCGCTGATGGGACAGACCCAGCACGCCGCACAGGCGGCGGAAGTTCTCCTGCACATTGGCCAGATCGTCGCCCCGGCCCACGCCCAGATTCAGGCTGTTCCACGGGGAGGGGCTGACGCCGCCGGTGCGGGTGGAAAAACCGTGGCGGATGCTGCCGCACAGCAGATCGCTCTGCAGCACGGTGATGCCGTTTTCCGTATGGTCATGAAATGCCATGGCAGTCCTCCTGTCCGGGGATTTTTACGCATCCCGGCCGCAGCAGTTCTTGTACTTCTTACCGCTGCCGCAGGGGCAGGGTTCGTTGCGGCCGATCTTCTTCACCTTGCGGGGCTGCTTCTTCACGGTGCCGTCGCCGCCCACGCTCTCCGACGTGGTCTTGGCTACACGCTCCCGCTTGACCTCCTCGTTCTTCCGCAGCCGTACGGAGTACAGCCGCCGGACGGTCTCCTCCTGAATGGCGGAGATCATCTCCTCGAACATCTCCAGAGATTCCTTCTTATAGGCGATGATGGGATCCGTCTGAGCATAGGCCCGCAGACCGATGCCCTGCCGCAGATCGGTCATGGCATCGATGTGGTCCATCCAGTACTCGTCTACCACCCGCAGCAGCACCACACGCTCCACCTCACGCATGACGGGGGAGGTGAACTCCTGCTCCTTCTTTTCGTAGAAGTCGGCAGCGGCGGCGGTAAAGGCGTCGATGACCTCCTCCGCCGTCAGCTGGGGGATGCGCTCCGGCTCGAAGCGCACGGTGTACCTGGGGAAGTACAGGCCCTCCACCTGACGCAGCAGCTCCCGCATCCCGGCCTCGTCCATGTGGCTCTCGCCGCCGAAGGCGCTGTTGACCTGATGGCTGATGGCGGTGGACATCATGTTCATGATGATGCCCTTGACGTCCATGCCCTCCAGCACCTGCTTACGCTGGTCGTAGATGATCTCACGCTGCTTGTTCATCACGTCGTCGTACTCCAGCACCGACTTACGGGACTGGAAGTTCCGGGACTCCACCGTGGTCTGGGCCTGCTCAATGGCACGGGTCAGCATCTTGTTCTCGATGGGGGTGTCCTCGTCGAGGTTCATCCGCTCCATGATGGCGTTGATGCGCTCACCGCCGAACAGACGCATGAGGTCGTCCTCCAGCGAGATATAGAACCGGGTCTCGCCGGGGTCGCCCTGACGGCCGGCACGGCCACGCAGCTGGTTGTCGATCCGGCGGGAGTCGTGGCGCTCGGTGCCTACGATGAACAGGCCGCCGGCCTGACGCACCTGCTCCGCCTCTCCGGCGATCTCCTCCTTGTGCTGCTGCAGCTTCTGGGCAAACAGGCGGCGGGCGTCCAGGATCTCCTGGTTGTCCGTCTCGGCGTAGCCGGTGGCCTCAGCAATGAGCTCGTCCGACAGCCCCGCCTTCCGCAGATCGCTGGTGGCCATGTACTCGGCGTTACCGCCCAGCATGATATCCGTACCACGGCCGGCCATGTTGGTGGCCACGGTGACGGCGCCCAGCTTACCGGCCTGCGCCACGATCTCCGCCTCACGCTCGTGGTTCTTGGCGTTCAATACGTTGTGCTTGATGCCTGCCTTGGTGAGCATCCGGCTTAAAAGCTCGTTCTTCTCGATGGATACCGTACCCACCAGCACCGGCTGACCCTTGGCGTGGCACTCCTCCACCTGACGGATGACCGCCCGGAACTTGCCCTGCTCCGTTTTATACACGGAGTCCTGATCGTCGATACGGGCGATGGGACGGTTGGTGGGGATCTCCACAATGTCCAGCTTGTAGATGGTGGCAAATTCTTCCTCCTCTGTCAGGGCCGTACCGGTCATACCGGACAGCTTCTGATACAGGCGGAAGTAGTTCTGGAAGGTGATGGTGGCCAGCGTCTTGCTCTCCCGCTGCACGGAGACGTGCTCCTTGGCCTCGATGGCCTGATGCAGACCCTCGGAGTACCGACGGCCGAACATCAGACGGCCGGTGAACTCGTCCACGATGATGATCTCGCCGTCCTTGATGACGTAGTCCACGTCCCGCTTCATGACGCCGTGGGCCTTGATGGCCTGATTGATGTGGTGGGCGATGGTGCTGTTCTCCGGGTCGGAGAGGTTCTCCAGATTGAAAAACTCCTCGGCCTTGGCGATACCACGGGCGGTGAGGGTGGCCGTCTTGGCCTTCTCATCCACCACATAGTCGGCGTCGATATCCTCGGCTTCCTCCTCCTTGGAGTCCACCTCCGCCACCACGTATTTCTTCATCCGGGCCACCAGCGACTCCGCCATGTCATACAGCTGCGTGGACTTGTCGCCCATGCCGGAGATGATGAGGGGCGTCCGGGCCTCATCGATGAGGATGGAGTCCACCTCGTCCACGATGGCGAAGTTATGGCCCCGCTGCACCTGCTCGTTCTTATAGATGGCCATGTTGTCCCGCAGGTAGTCAAAGCCCATCTCGTTGTTGGTGCCGTAGGTGATGTCGGCGTTGTAGGCGGCCTGCCGCTCCTCCTTGCTGAGGTCGTGGACGATCAGGCCCACCGACAGCCCCAGAAAGCGGTGGACCTTGCCCATCCACTCGCTGTCTCGCTTGGCCAGATAGTCGTTGACGGTGACGATGTGAACGCCACGGCCCGTCAGTGCGTTGAGGTAGGAGGGCAGCGTGGCCACCAGCGTCTTACCTTCGCCGGTCTTCATCTCAGCGATGCGGCCCTGATGCAGCACGATGCCGCCGATGAGCTGCACCCGATAGGGGCGCAGACCCAGCACACGGTCCGCCGCCTCCCGCACGGTGGCAAAGGCCTCCGGCAGCAGGTCATCCAGCGTCTCACCGTTGGCCAGACGCTCCTTGAACTCCGGGGTCTTGGCCTGAAGCTGGGCATCGGTGAGGGCCTTGTACTCGTCGGCCAGCGCCTCGATCTTGTCAGCGATGGGGTAGATGCTTTTCAGCTCCCGCTGACTGTACGTTCCGAAAATTTTCGTAATGAGTCCCATATGTATCGTGTCCTTTCTGTTTCCAAAAGGAAAGTATGCGTATTGCTCCCGTTTCCCTGCCGCCGGGCGGGAGAGCCTTCCGGCATCGCTGCGGCGAATAGAAACAAGAATACATCCTGTATCATACCACAAATTCCTGTCAGATGCAAAGGAAAAACGGCAACAAGAGCAATTTCACTAAAATAAAATGGCGACAATCGGCACTCTTTACGAAAAAACACACTGGGCGGCGAATTTGCTTGCAAAAAGCGGAAATTGTGATACGATGAAGCTGAAAGGGAAGGAGTCCGATGCACAGGTAGAAATATAAATGAAGGCACAGAAAAACACAAAATGGCTTCTTGCAATTTAGATAATAAACTATATGAAAAGACTGTGATACTTTATATTTCTTTTGACGATGTTGTTCACCATGACTACCGTGGCCGGAGCCACCGAAGAGAGTATTTATACTCTGGCAAGACGTACTATCACGGTCAAGGAGGCGATTCAAGATAATGGTGTAGTGGTATCTACCTATGAACATATGGATGCCTTCACACAGGCGGCAAGACGACAGTATCCGAATCTCTCTGACTATGAGCCCGCACAGTTTCTCATGGATTACATGGGCATGGATAGTGAAGGGATTCCGGAAGAGGAGGCATTGAAGCTTCTGACCTATGACAATTTGTCGCTTACATCCACATATCTGAAAGTCAATGAGGAAGGTATCGTAGAAATGACAGCGGAAGAAATGGAGCGGCAAATGCAGATAGCTCCTATAGCCAGCTGGACTTCTGAGGATGGGTATATGATACTGGATTCAGGTTTTACGAAGTTATCCACATCGGGCTCGACGAGACGGTACAGCGTCTGGATGCGGGGAGTATGGAAGAAATATCCAGCGACCCGGCTGCAGGACGTGCTTGCCATCGGAACCAATGCTTCCTTTGATGACAGCTTTGCAGAAAAGGGTTACGTGCATCAGACGTTTAAGTGCGGAATTTGCGGCAATGAAACAAAGAGGAACCGTGATGTAACGGAAAGCAGTCCAAAAGATGGGAATCTTAAGATCGAATACAAAAATCTTCTGCCGCTCTTGCGCTTTAATCCCACTATCCCCCAGTGTGATGCCTGTGAGGCGGGAAATGTAGCGGATAGCCATTTTGCTACCTATCTATGCTATGGCGTTGTAACATCAACGGATGCAGTTATGCAACCAAGCTACGCCCATAAGACCCTTGGAGCCAGTAATATTTCTGTGTCGATAGATTCCAAGGGAGGTGTAAGTTTCTCTGTTGGCTTGGGTAGTAAGATTACCACATATTTGGCACGCCCAGTAACACTTGAGTAACAGGAGTATCAATGTTGGAGGAAAATTTATGAAGCCAGAGTGTCCCATAGACTGGAAAACAGCATTTACCGCCGCATTGCTCGGCTTTTTAGGAGCGTATCTGATCGGCGGCTACCTGAATATGCCGGACGCCGGGGCTATTGTGGCCATCGCCTATGTGGGCGGGCGCATCCTCTGGTATCTGAAACGGCTGGAGGCCCGTCAGGAGCCGAAGGACACCGTTGCGGATGCTCCCGCCGATACCGCAGCTGCCGATACGACGCCGGAGGGCAGTGGCACCGAAGGATAACGGATATCCCCGGACGGCGGCGGGGCGAGGGAGCGTATCCCGGCGGACATAGGCAGCAGCCCATGCCCGCTATTGCACATCGCAAAAAAAATCATCGCCTGAATGTCCGATTCAGGCGATGATTTTGTCATTTTTTGGAAACTGCGGAAAAAAGCCTTGCAACACGGAAACAAGTGATATAATATATTATCAGATATAGTGTATATAATATGTGTGATCTATGCAAATAATAGGGATGACAAGAGGAGAAGTACCGTGAGAACCAGAGATCAAGAGGAATTTCAGCGCAAAAAAATCATGCTGATGGAGAAGTGCTACGACTGCTACGCCGAAAACGGTCTGGCCTCCGTGGGCATCCGGAAGCTGGCGGAGTCCTGTGGGTGCAGCTCCGCCGTGCTGTATATCTATTTTAGAGATTTGGACGATCTCATTGTCCAGTCCACCGCCTACTGCATGAAGAAGGTGGAGGACGACTTCATGGCCAAGGCCCCCACCGATCCGCAGGATCTGATGCGCTTCATCGACGAGATCCCCTACTGGACGGCCCGGCAGCACGGCAAGAAGTACCGCCTGATGTATCAGGTCTACACCCACCCCAAGTATATCCGCTACGGCAAGCAGTTCTTCGAGGGGGTCAACCGCCGCTACACCGAATACGCCAAATCGCTGGAGCCCAAGCTGGGCATCCCCTATACCACCATCACCCCGCTGATCTTCATCCTGATCCAGACCTGCGTCCACTACGCCATGTTCGAGGATGAATGCTATCTGCAGTCCCAGCTGGAGGCGCTGAAGCAGGCCATTCGGCTGTTTATGACCCAGTACCGCACGGAGGACGCAAGGCCCGACGTCAAGGCGGAAAGCTGACGGTTCCGCCGCAGCGGCCGCAGAAAAAACCAAATAAGACAGAAACGAACCCCCTCGGCAATGGCCGAGGGGGTTCGTTTGTTATCTCTGCATTTGGCCGCTTACCGCTTGCGGGCCGTGGGCGCATCAGGTCACGGTGCGATTGATGCGCTTGACCTCGAAGGAGGTCTGGGACAGGGTTTGCCGGGAGCGGTCCCCGATCTCCAGGGTGACGGAGAAAATGTCGGTGGAGGCATCGTAGCGCAGGGTAAAGGACTTCACCTTCAGCCCCTTGGGGTAGGAGGCGGAGCCCAGCAGGTGACGATCGCCCAGCGCCAGCTGGCCGTCTTCACCGATCTGAAAGGCATCGCCCTTACCCTCTACGCTGCCCACGTTTTGGATGAAGATCTGCGTCAGGCCGCCGTTTTCATCCTGCGTCACGGTGCCGCAGAAGCGCAGCTTGTCGCTGATGACGCTGGTGAGGGTGGAGCAAAGCTCCTGGGCCTCCGACAGCCGCATGGACTCCGTATAGGTCTTGCTGGCAAAGCGGATGCCCACTACCAGCAGCGCCGTCAGCAGCAGCACGATCAGCACCGTACACAGCATCTCGGTCAGGGTGATGCCCCGCCGGTCACGGAGTTTTCTCATGGCGTATCCTCCGACACATAGTAGCGGTAGCCGTTCTCCTGATAGACCTCCACCGAGGTGCTGCCGGTCTGGCCGCTGCGGCCGGAGAGGCGCAGCCGGACGTTGCCCGCGGACTGGGCATCGCTGTACCGGAAGGAGACGTCGGTGTCCCGGATCTTGGCGTTGATCTTGGCGGCTGCCACGGCGGAGCCCGTCAGAAAGACGAACACCAGCACGATGATCAGCAGGGACACCAGAGTCTCCACCAGAGTTTCGCCCTTCTGGTTCTGCAGCTTTTTCATCCGGTGACCCCCTTTTCAATGAGCGGTGTGTCCCAAGAGATGGTGGTGGTGGTAACGGTGGTCTGTCCCGTCTCGGTGTTGCCGCCGGTGACGGTGGTGACCTGCTGCTTCCGCTGGCCGCTGAGGGTGAGGGTCATAAGGCAGTTGCCCTGACTGCTGTCCGCCAGAGAAAGGGTCACGGTGATGTCGTAGGCGGGGGTCATGGTGAACTCCGCCTGTACGGCGTCCAGACCGCTGGCAGCATCCGGGGTGAGGGTGATGACGTCGGTATAGGCGATGCCACGGCCCACGGCCTCAATGCCCCGCTCCAGCCAGGCCTTCATGGCCCCCTGGGGGGTCTGAGTTACCTCCGTCCGCTCGATATAGCTGCCGGTGGCAGTGGGGCGGCGGGTGACCTTCTGCTCATAGCTGGAGGAGAGGATATCGTCCCGCAACAGCTCCGCAGCGGAGCTGACGGTGAGATAGGTCTGCTGGCTCTGGCGGTCGTTGGAGATGTGCCGGGCGGCGGTAGTGGCCGCCGTAAGGATCACTACGCTGACCATGCTGGCTACCAGCAGCAGGAGGAGGGCCATCAGAATGGTGACGCCCTTCCGGTCTGTACACTTTTTCATTCCAATGGCCTCCTTTCTGCAAAACGGTTATCGGCTCCAGCGCCAGCGGAGCAGACCGGGCTCCTCCGTATCCTGATAGATGGGTTCAAAGGTGGTATCCTGGAACAGGGGCAGGTCGGGACTGGGGGTCCAGCCCACGACAGGCCGGAGCGCCGAGACAAGCTCCTCCTCCGTGGGGAGGAAGCCGGCGGCGGGCTGGCCGAAGGGAACGGCCTTCTCCAGCCGCAGGCGGCCCACCACGAAGGTGGCGGTGATCTGCGTATCCTCCGCCGTCAGGGTATAGGGGATATCCAGCGGATAGGGCCGGCCGGTGCGGGTGTCGGTGAGGGTCACCTGCAGGGTGACTGTCTCCTGCTGCCGTCCGTGGATGGTGATGGGGCGATAGCTGAAGTCGCCGTCCTGCTGGGCGGCCACCACGTCGCCTACGGTGACCCGGTAGTCCTCATCGGCGGTGGAGAGCATATCGTGGGAAGTGCCGGTGCTATCCAGAACGGTAAGGGCCGTTACGGTGAAGTACCGGAAGTCCGCCGCCTTGCCACGGCTGTACAGGTACAGACCCTCGTGATCGGGGACATCGCCCTCGGCGGGGCCGAGAGGGGTATCCCAGTCGGTGGCGTCCCGATTCAGGATGCCCTGACGATACACGGCGTCTCCATCGCCTACATGGGCGATGCCCAGCACGCCCTGCATATGGATGGTGGCGGTGAGGCGCAACTCACTGGTGAAGGTGCGCTGACCCACGGTGACACCGGCCTGCACCAGCAGAGTCTCCTCGCCCTCGCCCTTACCGGTGACGGTGACCTGCTGATCCCGACTCACCGGGGACAGCGTGACCACCCGGTCAGAGCCGCTGACCACGTCCCATTTGACGCCGGTGAGCACTTGGCCGGTGCCGTCCCGTGCGGTGAGGGTGAGGGTAGTGCTCTCGCCTACATACTGCTCTACGGAGAGTTGATCCACGGAGATGGAGAGCTTGGCGGTGACGTCCACTGCCAGACGGGCGGTGTAATCCCCCAGTGTGGCGATGATCTCGGTGGAGCCGATGGCCTGTCCCACGATGCGGACCTTGTAGTGGCCCGTGCCGTCCGGCTGAAGCTCGGCAGTGACGATGCCGTCCTTGGTATAGGACAGGGTGGGGAGCTCCGTGCCGGGATCCGTGCCCTCAAACCGCAGATCCAGCGTCACGGCGGATTCACCGCCGGCGGCATCGTAGTCGGTGATCATGTCCAGCGTCAGCAAGCCCTTGCTCCAGTAGAGGCCAGATGACGGCCACCAGCCGTAGTGCAGACGGGCCCGGCCAAAGACGTTATCCTGCACCAGCACGGTGGGGAAGGGGAAGTCCTGACCCTGCAGGGCCTCGTCGCTGCCGGGGAAGCTGTATTTGCCGTGGACCTCGGCACCGTTTTCCTCGGTAGTGACCCACGCAAAGCTGCTGCCCAGAGCGGCGGCGAAGCTATCGTAGCGCTGTGCAGTGCCGGTGCCGTTGTTCTGGGTGACGATGCTGGCACCGGTGCGCTGGGACATCTGCTCATAGGTCAGGCCCGTCAGGCCCTTGATGCTATACGTGTTGGAACCACCGTTCCAGCCGTAATTACGGAGGTAGCTGAGATCGCCGTTGAGCATTTTTCCCCGTGCCGCTTCTGTACGCAGCAGCCCGCTAAGGGAGTTGCTTCTGGAATTACCCTTGCCGTAGTATTTGGGCAGATCGTCGAAAGAAATGCTGTTCTTGCTGCTGTTGAGGTAGTAGCAGTTATTGATATAGAGCTTTGCATTGGTGCTGGCACCGGCTCGGTCGGCAATACTGCCCATAAGGGAGATGCCGGTGATGGTACCCGCCATGTCCGGGAACTCCATGTAGGTGTAGCAGTTATTGAAAGTGGGCTGACCATCCGAACTGTCGGAGCGATTGACAAAGTTGGTGAAGCTGGCGGAGAAGCCGCTGCCGCCCATACCGCCGATATAGACATAGGTATCGGGGCCGGAGACACCGCCGGAATTCATCTTGACCCGGACGGCAGAGCTGCCGTCGGCAAAGACATTGTTGCTGCTGCCCACGGGGACACGCTCCTTCAGGGTCTCCTCCCCAACGGTGATGGTACCGCCGGTGTAGCAGTCCGTTACCGCAAAGCGCACACCGCCGGCCAGACCGCCTACACGAACATAGTTGCCGTAGCGGGCGGCGTTCATGTAGCCGTTGGTATCGACGTGGGTGCAGTTGATCTGCAGATCCACTACGGCGGAACACTTGTTGAGGTTGACGCTGGAGACACCCACCAGCCCGCCGATGGCGGCCTCACCCAGATGCTGCTTGTTACGGCTGTTGTCGGCCACAGTGTAGCCGGCGATGGCGCAGTTGGTGATGCTGCCGTTGCCCATGCTGCTGTTGTAGTCATAGGCGATGCCCACCAGCCCGCCCAAGGCGTAGGAGGTGGAATACTGGCGCACCGTCCGGGTGCCGCTGGAGGGCGTGGGATCGGTATTGCGCTGGATGACGGCGCCGTTGTCACTATAAAGGACGATGTTCGCGATCTCTGCGCCGGCGGTGGTGCCGAAGAGGCCCACGTTGTAGCAGTAGGAGTCGATGTTCACGTTCTTGATATAGTAGCTCTGGCCGTCGTATTTGCTGCCGAACCAGTTGTACAGCACCATACGGTAGTCGCTGCTGCTGCCGCTGTCGTAGACAGAGCCGGCGATGGGATGGAAGCTGTAATTCAGGGAGGCATCCGTGGGATCCGCTAGGCTCTGGCCGTTGAGGTCATGGCTCTGTTTCCACGTGCGGATGGGCCGGGTGCCGCCGGTGGAGTCGCCGGCGATGGCGTCCTCCTTGCTCTGGTAGCCCAAGGTGACACGGCTATATTGCAGGTAGGGGTAGTACTTGTACATACTCCCGCTGTCCGTCACGTCACGGGTGGAGCTGCCCTGATTGCCGTAGTAGCTCCAGTTGATATATTGCAGCTGCTCCACGGACCGCACCTGATAGGGCAGGGCATCCGTGCCGGGCTCTACGCCGGTGGTGCCGCCGGTAGTACCGGTGCTGACGGCGGTGACGGCATAGGACTCTGCGAAGAAGGGACTGACGGTGTAGGTGAACCACACATCCCCCTGAGACAGGAACCAGTGGCCGTTGCCGGTGGTGCCGCTGAGGAGCCGCAGGCCGGTGTCGGAGGTCTGATAGGTGACGAAGCTGAACATAGGCATCTGCTTCTCCAGCTCCGCCGCCGCCTCGGTGTTGCGGCCGTCCAGAGCGATGCGCTGGGTCTCCAGCAGGGGCTCCGTCTCGCCCTTGGACCAGTAGTAGCCGTAGCCGTAGGCGGTGATCTTGCCGCCGTCGTCGTGGGCGGTGCAGAGGCTGCTGCCGTCCTTGCGGACGCCGTTTTCAAAGCCGATGTATGAGAAGTGATAGCCGGGGTTACTGCCGCCCTCCTCGTGCTCCCAGTACACCATGCCCAGCGTACCCAGATCGGCGGGGGTCACCCAGTCACCGTAGTGGACGGGGCTGCCGTGGCCGGTGAGACTGGTGGGATAGGGATAGGCCTGCCCGTCGGTGTTCAGGGTTTTGCTGTGGTGATAGGTGTGGCTGGCATCGGCGGAAGAGAAGCCGGTGAGGGTCAGGGCCTTCAGCCCCTGCTCATTGACAGCCCGTGCGCCGGACTGGTCGCTGTAATCATACAGATGGACCTGTCCCACGAAGCGATAGGTACCGCCGCTGAGATAGTAGCAGCCGGAGGTGCTGCCGGTGGCCGGGGCGAAGCCGTAGGTATCGGCACCGGGGGAGGTAAGGGCCGTGGCGCAGTAGCTGCTGCGGATCGAGCCGATGTTCTCCCCGGCGAAGCCGCTGAGGGCCACGCCGCCGCCACGGATCTGGAGTACCTCCACGTTGGCCATGGCGTAGCTCTGGCTCACCAGACCGCTGTTGCCGCCGGTGAAGCCGCCCATCAGCAGACGGGCATAGTTGCTGCTGGCGGTGAGGGAGGGAGTACTGACGCTGCCGGAGCGGATGGTCCCGGCGTTATAGCCCACGAAGCCGCCCATATACAGGACGCTGCCCTGATAGGCGTGGGCTGTGACGGAGTAGCCCGCCGCAGCGCAGTTGTAGACGGTGCCGTCATTGCGGCCTGCCAGAGCGCCGACATAGGCGGTACGCAGGCGCAGGATGCCCCGAAGCGTCACGGAGTAGTCCTGCTCTCCGGTGGTGAGCACCACATTCCGCAGACTACCCTGATTCAGGCCGAAGAGTCCGGCGTAGTCGCCGCCGTTGGGACTCTGGAGCGGCACAGCGGCGATGGGATAGGTGCCGCCGTCATAGATGTGGGTAAAGGGGACGACGGCACTGCTGCCGATGGGCTGCTGGCTGGTGACGACGGTATCGTTGCGGCCATAGGCTGCCCAGTCATAGCCGGAATAATCGATGCTGCGCTCCTGCTGGAAGGTGGTGTCCTTGGCCAGCAGGGGGCTGTACTGCTCATAGTACAGACTCAGGTTATTCAGCTGCCGGGCCGTGCGGATGCCGATCTCGCTGGGGGCCTCCGGGGCCTCGGAGCCCTCCGATACCCAGCAGGTGAAATGGGGATTGAAGTAGTAGGTGGTGTCCTCCACCTGCACCCGGCGGTAGAAGTCCGTGGATACCTCGGTGGTGTTCACCAGTGTCCGGGGCAGGGGCAGCAGGTAGTAGCCCCCGCCCATGTCGATGGCGTTGGCACGGTACAGGGTAGAGGTGACCTCCCGGCCCCCCAGCGAATAGCGCACCGTCAGATCCTGCTCCGGCAGCGTGCTGTACACCATGCCGTAGCCGTCGCCCACCACCGTGCCGGTGGTTTTGACGGTGGATTTGTTGGCGCCACGGAAGCCGTAGCTGCCGTCGGAATAGACCTCGTAGTACACCAGTGTACCGGCCTCGAACTGAGCCTGCCAGTCGCCGTAGTGGGTCAGCCCCGTCAGACGGGGATAGGAGTAAGCGCCCAGACCCATGCCGTCCACCAGATTGTAGGCCACGGTGTCGCTGCCGCCGGTCTCAGCGGTGAAGGCGTCGTTGAGGTACTTTTCGATGGCGTCGGCCCGGCTGCGGCCGCTCCACTGCTCATAGTCGGCAAAGACCGTGCCGTCCATGTCGTGGTCGCCGTGGGACATATAGTAGGTGCTGGTGATATCGGGCTTGTCGGTGGTGACATCCGCAGGCTTGGCGGTGGAGTAGGTGAGCTTTTCACTGCCGTTCAGCCGGGCGCTGGCGCTGTAACAGGTGTCGATGACGTCGCCGTAGGACAGCTCACCGCCCACCAGACCCGCCATGACGTCGGCCTCCTGGAAGCCGGCGGTGTAGCAGTCCCGCAGGGTGATATCCGCCGTGCCGATGCAGCTGCCGATGAGGCCGCCGGTGGTGCCGGAGGCGTAGAGGTAGCAGTCAGCGTAGGAATGTTCCACATAGACGGTGCGGGCGCCGCTGATATAGCCCACCAGACCGCCGGCGTAGCGGCCACCCTCCAGCACGGAGGAGGCGAAGCTGTTGCGGACGGTGAGATCATAGCCGCAGCGACCTACCAAACCACCGGCGGTGGCGCCGCTGATCCAGATATCCTGCTCGTTTTTGCTGCTGAGCTTGTCACGGGTGGGGCTCAGGTAGACCTGACAGCCCTCAATGGTGGTGCCGCCCCGGAGGGAGCCAACCAGACCGCCGGCATTGCCGCCGGCGCTGATCTGGGCTCCGCACAGACGGATGTTTCGCAAGGTGCCCCGGAAGCTCTCGAACAGGCCGCCGTCACCGTCGGTATCCACCGGCAGCTCATAGATCACAGGGTGATAGGACTGGGTGCCTACGGCGACGGTGCTGTCGTAATAGGCGAGGTTCTCGTTATAGATGGGGGTGAACTTCCGGCCCGGATAGCAGCTGTCCCAGCCGTCGTCCATGCCGGTGTTGACGAACTGGATATCCTGCTCCTGCAGCGCCCGTGTGATGGCGGTGGGCAGACCGGAGCCCTCGTCCAGATTTTGCAGATGCCGGGCATAGGTGACCACGGCGGTGGTGCCGCCGTCCCGTACCTCGGCAAAGAGACTGTTGGTGGTGAGCTTGCCGGTGACGGAGTCCACCAGACGGCTGTCGCTCTCTACCTCCACCTTCAGGGTCAGGTCGGAGCCGGGGGTCAGCTGCCGGAAGCGGCGCTGCTGGGAGAAGCGTTTGCCCTCCGTCAGGTCGTCCAGCACCATGGTGACGGTATAGGTGCGGTAAGAGACGTTGACTTCGGAGCCGGTGAGCTCCATCCGCCCGGTGGAGTGGCCCTGTGCGTCCGTCACCGTCACATAGAAGTGCAGGGGGTCACGGGGCGTGTCACAGGTGACCTTCAGCAGCAGACGCTCCTTGTTGATGATCTCCATCTTGGGGGTCAGCTTGCCGGTGTCCTCGCTCTGGACGCTGTCGCCGCCGTAGTAGCCCACGGTAGCCCCCTCCTGCACCCGGCGATCCCGTGAGCGCAGGGGGTTGAAGGCGTCGAAGCTGTACTGCATGGGCTTTTCGCTGTAAAACACGGCGTAAACACTGCCGCTGCCGGGGTCATACTCGATGACCCAGTTGGCGTCCCACAGCTCCGCCTCCACCTGCTCACGGGGCAGGATGCTCCCGGCGGCGGAGGTGTCGGTGCTTTTGGCGGCGGAGGTGACGTAGTACAGAGTACTGGTGGTGTATTTATCCTGCTCGGCGTCCCAGGGGATGTTGTTCAGGGCCGTGGCCCGGTCCTTGCCGTACTCGTCGCTGCGGCCGCTGGCCTGCAGCTGGGAGAGCCGGTTCTGAGCCGCCAGATAGATGGTCTCCGCCTTGGAATCCAGCTCCGTCTGGCGGATATTGCGCTGGTGGCGGCTGATGGGGATCATGGCCAGCGCCAGCAGGATGATGAGGATGGCCAGCGCCAGCAGCACCTCCGTCAGCGTGAAGCCCCGTCTATTCCGTTGTAGTTTTCTCTCAGTCATAGAAAAAGCTCCCCGCCCCACGGCGTTCTCAGGGCATGATCTCAAAGTAGGTGATGACCAGCGTGGTCTCCACAGTGCCGCTGTTGCGGCCCTCAGTATAGGTGTTCATATTCATGTCGGAGATTTGGCTGATGTTCTCGCTGGAGCACAGCCGATCCACGATCTGCCGGGCCTGCGCATAGGTGGAGGTCCGGAAGGTCATGACGATGGGCCGCAGCATGATATAGTCCTGCTGCACGGTACCCGCAGAGCAGTCCAGCGAATAGTCCAGCGTGTCACTCATGATCTCGTGGAGCTCGATCATCAGCTTGCCGCTGTTGTCGTACTGGGGGATGGTGCGCTTCTCGCCCGCCGCCTTGATCTCTTCGATGGCCTTCTGCATCTTCTGCATCTGGGCCATTTTCCCCTGATTGGCGTCCAGCTCCGTCTGCTCGGCCTCCATGTTCAGCCGATAGCTGGAGATCTGATCGTTGATGGGGATGAGGATCAGCTTACAGTAGCCCGCCACCAGCACCACCACGATCAGCACCAGCAGCAGGGTCTTTTCCCGTCTTGTCAATTCCCGGTTCATTTGTCTGCCTCCTCTGCGCTGCGTAGGGTGATGCGGACGGTGAAGTCCAGAATGGTGGAGACGTTGCCGTCCTCCGTGGAGGCCAGATTCAGCTCCACATTGCTGACGATGGGGGACTGCTGGATCACGTCAAACATCCGGGAGATCTGATCCAGACTCATGCCGGACATGGCCACCACCATCTTGTTGCCGGACACTTGTAGGGAGACCAGCCGTCCACGGGACAGCATCTCCTGCTCCAGCAGATCCAGCGCCTTCTGGCGGTCCACCAGAGTGCCGTTGTCCTCACTGCCGTCGGTGGCCCACTCCATGGAGTAGGTGCGGTATTCCATCAGCAGACGGTCGTAGCCCTTCAGCAGCTCCTGCATCTGGGTATACTCCGTGTGAACGGAGGCGTAGGCGGCCTGCGCCGCATCCAGCCGGCGGTACTGGTCGATGACGCCGAACTTGGCCACGCAGCCCGCCAGAATGACGATGGCCAGACAGCCCACCAGCAGGGTCAGACGGGGATTGCCCTTCTGTTCCCGCATATTCAGATTGATGCCCTGCTTATGGGGGCATTTGAGGGTCTTGCGACCGGCCTCCGAAGGCCCCTTTTTCATCTTTTCTGCCATTATCGCAGGCCCCCCTTGATGCCAAGATCCACGCCGCCGATGGCCCGCAGGTACATCCACGGCTCCTCGGTGGACATCCGCTGGCCCAGCAGCTCGGCGGAGGTGTGCAGCGTCATGCCGGTGGTATCGGCGATGGTGTCGTACAGCGGCTGAATGGCGCTGCCGCCGCCGCACAGGCACAGCTGCGTCAGCTCCCGCTCCCGGTTGTTGTAGTTGAAGAAGTTCACGGCCTTCACCACCTCCACGGCGATGCGGCCATACAACTCACGGGCCTGCTCCGACTCCAGCACATGGTTGTAGTTCTGGCGCACATACTCGTGAGCCACGTGGACGTCCACGCTGCACTGATCGGCCACCAGATGCTCCAGATCGGACATCCCCACCTCGATCTCCCGGCGGCTGGCGAAGTGGCCGCCCCGGTAGATATACAGGAAGGTGGCGCTGTGGCCCAGATTTACCACGCACAGGTCACGGCCCTCCTGCCGGGTGCGGCGGTAGTAGGCCTGCAGCACGGCGCTGTACGCACACTCGCTGGGGGTCAGCACCCGCAGGCGGAAGCCCGCCCGGCGCAGCATGGCCCGATAGCTCTCCACGGTGCTTTTCAGGGTGGCGCAGGCCAGCAGATTCATCTCCGTGGGATGGCCGGACTCGTCCCGCAGCACCTCCCGCATGGAATAGTCGAAGAAGTACTTGTTCTTCTCCTCCGTCAGATAGTCCCGGAACTCGTAGGGCAGGTTATACAGCAGCTGCTGCTCCGTCATGGCGGGCATCACCAGCTCACGGGTGAACACCTCCGTGGAGGGCAGCACCAGCGCCGCATGGGTCAGGGGGATGCCGTTATTTTTGGCCGTCTGGCGCAGGAAATCCGCCATGGCGTCCATGGACAAAATCCTCGAACCGGAGACCATGTTGTCCGGCAGCTCTGCCGTGACGGCCTTTTTCAGGTCCGCACCGGCGAAATATACCAGCTTGACGCTGCTCTCACCGATGTCAAAGCCAACGATCTTTTCCAAAATGCTCGTCCTCACTTTCAAGAATTACAGCAGCCCCAGATACCAGTCGATGATCTGCTGGCCGCACAGTGCCGTCAGCCAAGCGCCAAGGGCGATGCTGGGGCCCCACGGGATGGCCTCGCCGCCGTCCCGTTTTTTTTGCAGGAGTCCCCACACGATGCCGATGACGCAGGCCGCCACCAGACACAGAAGGTTCCGCTTCCAGCCCAGAAACAGCCCCGTCAGGAACAGGAGCTTGATGTCGCCACCGCCCATGGCCTCACGGCCCAGCAGCTTCTCCATCCCCAGCACCAGAAGCAGTACGCCCCCCGCCACCGCCAGACCGCCGATGGCGCCGTCCAGCGCCCGCCGGAGCGGCTGGGGGTCGAAGAAAAGAGTGGTGATAAATAGCACAACGCCGACCGCTATGAAACGGTCGGGGATGATGTACCCCTCCAAATCCGCAAAGGAGCAGGCCAGCAGGATACCGGCCACACACCAGCCTTCAAGAGCTTGGAGCGAAATATCATAATGCAGCAGCAGCGTCACGAACACCAGCGCCGAGACGGCCTCGGCCAGAACGTGACGCCGGGAGAGCTTGGCCCCGCAGTAGCGGCAGCGCCCGTGGGCAGCCAGATAGCTGACCACCGGGATCAGGTCCCGCACCGTCAGCACATGGCCGCAGGCGTCGCAGTGGGACCGGCCACGCAGCACGCTCTCCCCATGGACGATGCGCCAGGCTGCACAGTTCAGAAAGCTGCCCATGCACGCACCCAGCAGGGCGGCCAGCAGGCAGCAGTAAACAGTTAGGAAGGGATCGGCATACAGCATGGGGAAAGCTCTCCTTTAGATGGGACTGCTCTCACGGAGCGGGGAGGGACGCCAACCCACGGCCATCCCCGCCCGATGAGAGACGGGCCGGCCCGGTCGGGCCGGTGCGGGAGGTGTTGCGTGTGAATGTGACAAATGGATGTCACTGGATGTCGGGCGTACCCAGCTTCCAGGTGAAGGTCTTTGCACCATTCTCGTCGGTCAGCTTTTTAGCACTGTAGGTGATGATGCCGGTAGCAGCATCGTAAGTCAGCTTGTCGTCACCATAGTTCAGGACGATAGCAGTGCCCTTATCAGGTCCCTTCAGGAAAGCATCCTTATCAGCGGGAGCCTTGGTGTTCTCAGTGAGCATAGAGGTCTGCCACTCGGCATAGGTCGCACGGACGTTGGCCACATCAGCGGCCTCCTTGGACTTGGTCAGGGCGCCGTTGAACACGGGGATGGCGATGGCCACCAGCACAGCGATGATGGCGACGACGATCAGCATCTCCATCAGAGTGAAGCCCTTCTTGCTCTGCAGTTTCTTCAACATAGTTCTACATCTCCTATTATTTTTTTGCGGTTTTTATCTTGATCCGTACAGGGTTGTTATACGGATAGGATATGAATTTGGGTGCGGCGGCCTTACATTCCGCCGTAGAGGGTGAACAGCGGCAGATACACCGCCAGCAGCAGCACCACCACGATCACCGCCAGAGCGATGGTGATGATGGGCTCCAGCACCGACAGCAGGCGGGCGGTGGTGACCTCCACCTCGTTGTCAAAGTATTCACCGATGACGTCCAGCGTCTCCTCCAGCGAGCCGGACTGCTCGCCTACGCCCACCATCTCCGTCAGCATTTTGGGGAAATACTCGATCTGACCCATGCTCTCGGAAATGGTGCGGCCACGCTCCACCTTCTGCTTCACCTCCTGCACGGCCAGTGCGAAGGTGTAGTTGCTGATCACGTTGCCGGTCACATCCAGAGCCTTGGGGACCGGCAGACCGGCCGTCAGCATGGTGGCCATGCTGTGGGCGAACTGTGCGGCGGCGCTGAGGCTGTGGAGCCGGTGGAGGGGGGCCTTGGTGAGGCTCCATGCGGCGATAGCCCTCCGGCCCCGGATGGAGCGGCGGGCCACCATATAGGCGATGCCCAGCCCGGCGGCGATCAGCAGAAGCAGCCACCACCAGCCCACGAAGAAGTCACTGATGGCCAGCAGCACACGGGTGATGCCCGGCAGCTGGGTGCCCATCTCGGCAAAGACATCGTTGAAGGCCGGGACGGCCACGGCGATGATGATAATAAACACGACGATGGCCACCACAATGACCATGGCGGGGTAGGTCAGGGTGCTGACCACCTTGGCCTTGGTCTTGGCGGATTTATCATAGTACCGGTGCAGCCGCTGGAAGCACTCCTCCAGCGTGCCGGACTGTTCTCCGGCCCGGACCGTCTCGATGAAGGTCTTGGGGAGGTACGGGGCGTTGTTTTCAAAGCTCTGGGCCATGGAGTAGCCTGCGCCCACCTCCTCGGCCACCTTCTCCAGCATCTGGCGGATGTGGCGGTTCCTGGTCTGGGCCGCCACCATCTCCACACAGTGCTGAATGGACATACCTGCGGAGAGGATAATGGCGAACTGGGAGCAGATCAGAGCCAGCTCCTTTTCCTTGATCTTCAGGCCGATGGGGCGGTTGAAGATGTTTTCCTTCTTCTCCCGTACCTCCTCCAGCCGGGTGATAACGGCTACGGTCTCCCGCAGGCGGCTGGCGGCCTCGAATTCGTCATAGGCCCGGATGACGCCGGATACAGCCGTTCCGTCCTTGGTCTGGCCCTTGTAACGGTATGTGGTCATGGCGTGTCTCCGCTCCTTCCGTGCCGGGTTTTACGCAATTACTCGTCTACTGTGGTGTTGATGATGCGGGCGGCCTCCTCGGCGGAGGTGACGCCCTCCAGCACCAGCCGGCGGCAGCTCTCCCTCATGGAGCGGAAGCCGTTTTTGCGGGCCTCCTCCGTCAGCTGCTCCTCGTTGGCGCCCTCACTGATGAGCCGCCGCAGGCGGCCGCTGAGCATCAGGATCTCGAAGGCGGCCCGGCGGCCGACATAGCCGGAGTGATGGCACTCCGGACAACCCTCGCCCTTATAGAAGGTGACATGGCTGTCCTCCGGCATCCCCAACAGGGCCAGCTCCTCGGCAGAGGGCTGATAGCCCTTCTTGCAGTGGGGGCAGACCTTCCGCAGCAGACGCTGGCTCACCACGCCCCGCAGGGCGCTGGCCACCAGCCACGGCTCCACGCCCACGTCCTTGAGCCGGTATACGGCGGACACGGCGTCGTTGGTGTGCAGAGTGGAGAACACCAGATGACCGGTGATGGCGGCCCGCATGGCGATGGAGGCCGTCTCGCCGTCCCGGATCTCACCCACGGAGATGATGTCCGGGTCCTGACGCAGGATGGCTCGCAGGCCGCTGGCGAAGGTCATGCCGGTCTTTTCGTTGATCTGGCACTGGCTGACGCCGGGGATGTGGTACTCCACCGGGTCCTCCAGCGTGACGATGTTGATCTCCTCACGGGACAGATCCCGGATCATGTTGCACATGGTGGTGGACTTACCGGAGCCCGTGGGACCCACCAGCAGAATGACGCCGCTGGTGTTTCGCAGCAGAGCGTTGTAGTTGTCAAGATCCTGCCCCTCCAGTCCCAGCTGGGATTTGCTGAGGGCCTGAGCGGACTTGTCCAGCAGACGCAGCACCATCTTCTCGCCATACACCGTGGGCATGGAGGAGATACGCAGGTCCAGACTGTGGCCTCGCACCGACTGGATGGCGTGGCCGTCCTGCGGGATCTTATGCTCGGCAATATTCATACCGCCCATGATTTTCAGGCGGGAGATCACGGTATTCTGCAGATCGGCAGGCACCGTCAGGATGCGGCGGAGCAGACCGTCGATACGCATCCGCACCACCATCTCGCCCTCCTGCGGCTCCAGATGGATGTCGCTGGCCCGCTCGGTATAGGCCCGCTCGATGAGGGCGTTGACGAAGCGGATGGTGGGGGCGGACTCCTGCGGGTCCGCCGTGTCCTGCGCCATCTGGGCGGGGATGACATCGCTGCTGCTGCCGGCCTCTCGCTTCATCTCCTCGATGACCCGTGCCGTACCCTCGTTGCCGTACAGGCGGCTGATGGCCTGCTCCACGGCCTTGCGGGTGGCGATCATGGGGATGATGCGCTTACGGGAGGCGGTTTTGACCTCATCCTGAGCCACGAAGTCCAGAGGATCGCTCATGGCCAGATACAGGCTGTTGCGTACCAGCTTCACCGGCACCACGCAGTATTTCTTGGCGATGTTCCGGGGGACATACTGGGCCAGCTCCACGGGGATGGAAATGGCCGTCAGGTCCACAAAGTCCACGCCCAGCTGCACACGCAGAGCGTCAATGAGCTGCGCCTCCGTGATGAAGCCGTTCTGGATCAATGCGTCGCCCAGCCGCTGCTTGGTCTCCTTCTGGAGTGCCAGAGCACGCTCCAGCTGCTGCTCTGTGATGGTCCCGGACGCCACCAGCAGATCGCCCAAGCGCATATAGGCCATTTCACTCACCTCCCGGTCGAAAGCCCGTCATGTACGGACAGGAATAAAACGCACAGCCCGCGTCGACGCATTCGACAATGTCGGATCCTGCACGCTTGCAGGCTATAATATACCCCAATTCCACTGCAAAGTCAACCGATTTTTCGTGATTTATTGAAAAATTTCCACAAATTTTCTATAAAAACGACATATTAGTCCGATATGAGAAAAGTATGAGAAAAATGCTGAAAACTGGTACTTTTTGACTGACCGAATGACAGAAGTGACAAAAAGGAGCCAGTATTTTCCCAAAAGAAAAGAGGACAGCTGCAGGCTGCCCTCTTGCGGGTGAACAGTATTTCAATTAGCGAGATTTTAACGGGTCGGCAGATGCGGCTCCAGCCAGTGCCAGATGTCCTCATAGACCGTCTGGCGCATGGGGCCTTCATTGAGGATCTCGTGTCTCAGACCGGGATACAGCTTCACAGTCACGTCCGACAGGCCCGCCTTGCGGAAGGCGTCGGCGGTGCGGCGGACGCCCTTGCCCATATCGCCCACCGGATCCCGGTCGCCGGAGATCAGCAGCACCGGCAGGCTGCTGTCCATGCGGGCCAGATTCTTGGGGTTCTGGTTGAAGGCAATGCCATGGAGCATCTGACGGAACAGGCCCACCGTGGCATCGGCGCCGCAGAGGGGGTCGGCAATGTAGCGGTCCACATTTTCGGAGTCCGCCGACAACCAGTCATAGCTGGTGCGGTTGGGAGCAAAGGCCTTGTTGTAGCCGCCGAAGGCCAGATCGTTCACCAGCTTGCTGGCAGAGGAGGGGCCCTGTGCGGCGCAGACCACCTCCGCCACGGCACGGCCTCCGGTCAGCTTGGCCTGTGGCTGCCAGCCGGTACCCATGATAATGGCGGCCCGCAGGGTGCCGGGATAGCGGATCAGGTAGCTGCGGGCCAGAAAGGAGCCCATGCTGTGGCCCATGAGGCACAGCGGCACACCGGGAAACTCCCGACGCAACTGTTCATGGAGCAGCTGGATGTCCGCCACCACCGTCTCCCACGGGGTGCCGTCGCCAAAGTAGACGGGGGTGCCGCCCTCCGGCAGAGAGCCGCCGTGGCCCAGATGGTCGTGGCCCACCACCGCCAGCCCCTGCTCATTGAGGTAGCGGGCAAAGCCGTCGTAGCGGCCGATATGCTCGGCTACACCGTGGGAAATTTGCAGCACGGCACGAGGCGTTTCCACCGGCAGCCACTGCATGGCGTGGAGCCGGGTCTTGCCGTCGCTGGAGAGAAAGGTGAACTCGGTGAGATTTGTCATGGAAATTTCATCCTTCCTATGGTAAAATAAGAATCATTCTATGGACAGTATACCACAAACTCACCAAAAAGAAAAGAGGAGACGGCTATGGCATCGTATATTCTGGCACTGGATCAGGGGACTACCAGCTCCCGTGCCATCGTATTTGACCGGGCGGGACAGATCGCCGCCAAGGCCCAGTATCCCTTTCCCCAGATCTATCCGCAGGCAGGCTGGGTGGAGCACGACCCCATGACCATCTGGGACACGGAGCGTCTGGCGGCGGCGGAGGCCATCCGGGAGCTGCCGGAGGGCAGCATCGCCGGCATCGGCGTCACCAACCAGCGGGAGACTACCATCGTTTGGGACAAGGCCACCGGCCAGCCGGTGTACAACGCCATCGTCTGGCAGTGCCGCCGGACGGCGGAGCTGTGCGAGGAGCTGAAGCGGCAGGGACTGGAGGAGCGCATCGTCTCCACCACGGGACTGCTCATCGACGCCTATTTCTCCGGTACCAAGATCCGATGGATCCTGGATAACGTTCCCGGCGCCCGGCAGCGGGCGGAACGGGGGGAGCTGCTGTTCGGCACGGTGGAGACGTGGCTCATCTGGAGGCTGACGGGGCAGCACGTCACCGACTATTCCAACGCCTCCCGCACCATGCTCTTTGATATCCACCGGCTGTGCTGGGATGAGGAGCTGTGCCGTCTGCTGCGGATCCCCGCCTGTATGCTGCCCCGGCCGGTGGAGAACAGCGCCGTTTACGGCACGGTGCAGCCGGGGATTCCCGGCTTGGAGACGCTGGCAGGTGTGCCGGTGTGCGCTGCTGCCGGCGATCAGCAGGCAGCTCTCTTCGGGCAGGCCTGCTTCCATCCCGGTGAGGCCAAGAATACCTACGGCACCGGCTGCTTTACCCTGATGAACGTGGGGGCGGAGCCGGTCCGCAGCCGGGCGGGACTGGTAAGCTCCGTGGCATGGAGCGTAGGGGGCAGGACCACCTATGCACTGGAGGGCAGCGTCTTTAACGGCGGCAGCACCATCCAGTGGCTGCGGGACGAGCTGCGGCTGGTGGACTCCGCCCCGGAGTGTGACCGGCTGGCGGAATCCGTGGAAAGCTCCGGCGGCGTGGTGGTGGTTCCGGCCTTCACCGGGATGGGGGCGCCCTATTGGGATATGTACGCCCGTGGGGCCATTCTGGGCATCACCCGTGGCACGGGCCGGGCCCATATCGCCCGTGCGGTGCTGGAGTGCATTGCCTATCAGGTGACGGATCTGATGCTGGCCATGCGGCAGGATGCCGGGTGCGACATCACGGCCCTGCGGGCCGACGGCGGTGCCAGCGTGTCGGATATTCTCATGCAGATGCAGGCGGACCTGCTGCGGATCCCGGTGGATCGCCCCGCCATGGTGGAGACCACCGCCTTCGGCGCAGCATCGCTGGCGGGATTGGCCTGCGGCCTGTGGCGGGATACGGAGGAGCTGGCGGCCCTGCGGCGCAGCCAGCGGGTGTTCCTGCCCCAGCGGCCCCAGGCGGACTGCGACGATGAGTACCGCCTGTGGAAAAAGGCCGTCAGCCGGGCCTGTCATTGGGCGGAGTGACAGAGGGGCATGGACGAATACACATATATGGATACATAAGCCCATAACAAAGGAGGCCGGACAGAGTCCGGCCTCCTTTGTTATGAGAATCTGTAGGTTCACTGCCCCATCAACTGAGCTCGGACTGGCCGGTATACAGCTGATAGTACTTGCCCTTCTGGGCCAGCAGTGTCTCGTGGTTGCCCCGCTCGATGATCTGCCCCTGCTCCAGCACCAGAATGGCCTGTGCGTTGCGAACGGTGGACAGGCGGTGGGCAATGACGAACACCGTGCGGCCCTCCATCAGGGAATCCATGCCCTGCTCGATGAGCTTCTCCGTGCGGGTATCGATGGAGGAGGTGGCCTCGTCCAGAATCAGCACCGGAGGATCGGACACGGCGGCCCGTGCAATGGCCAGCAGCTGGCGCTCCCCCTGACTGAGACTGCCGCCGTCACCGGTGATGACGGTGTCGTAGCCTTGGGGCAGATGGCGGATGAAGGTGTCGGCGTTGGCCAGCTTGGCGGCGGCCCGGACCTGTTCATCCGTGGCGTCCAGCTTGCCGTAGCGGATGTTGTCGGCAATGGTGCCGGTGAAGAGGTGGGTGTCCTGCAGGACGATGCCCAGCGACTTCCGCAGAGAGTCCTTGCGGATCTCCCGGACGTCGATGCCGTCGTAGGTGATGGTTCCCTGCTGGATGTCGTAGAAGCGGTTGATGAGGTTGGTGATGGTGGTCTTTCCGGCGCCGGTGGAGCCCACGAAGGCGATTTTCTGGCCGGGCTCGGCAAAGAGGGAGATATCGTGGAGCACCGCCTTATCCGGATCGTAGCCGAAGGTGACGTGGTCGAAGCGCACGTCGCCCCGCAGCTCCGTCAGGGAGCCGTCGGGCTTCTTCCATGCCCAGTGTCCGGTGCGCTGGGGTACCTCGGTGAGGGTATTGCCGTTTTTCTCCACCCGGACGATGGTGGTCTGGCCCTCGTCCTCCTCCGGCTGGACCTCCATGACGGCGAAGATGCGCTCGGCACCGGCCATGGCGGCCAGAATGGTGTTCACCTGCTGGCTGATCTGGCTCACCGGCTGGGACACCTGCTTGACGTACAGCAGATAGGCACCCAGAGAGCCGATGTCGAACACGCCGCCCATGGCCAGCAGTCCGCCTATGCAGCAGGTGACGGCGTAGTTGATGCGGGAGAGGTTGGCGGTGGCGGGCATCATGGACCCGGCGTAGGTCTGGGCCGTGGTGGCCGCCGTCTGATAGGCATCGTTGCGGGCGGAGAACTGGTCGATGGCCTGCTGCTCGTGGTGGAACACCTTGATGACCTTCTGGCCCTCGATCATCTCCTCAATATAGCCGTTGAGGTCGCCAAGAGCGGCCTGCTGCCGCTGGAAGCTGACCCGACTGCGTCCACCGATGACCTTCACCACCAGCAGCATCAGCCCCAGAAAGGCGAAGGTGATCAGAGTCAGCGCCCAGTTCAGGTACAGCAGCATCCCGATGGTGCACAGGAACGTCAGGGAGTTGGACAGCACATTGGCGAAGCTGTTGTTGATCATCTCGGACACCGTGTCGATGTCGTTGGTGAAGCGGCTCATGAGGTCGCCGGACTGGTGGGTGTCGAAGTAGCGCAGGGGGAGCCCCTGCAGCTTATCGAACAGATCCTGACGCAGGGCGGCCACCGTGCGCTGGGACACCCGCACCATGATGCGGGAGTACACATAGGAGCACAGAGCTGACAGTACGAACACCAGCCCCATCAGCACCAGCAGCTTCAGCAGACCGGCGAAGTCGCCGGGGAGGATGTAGTTGTTGATGGCGGGCTTGAGGAAGTAGCTGCTGGCCACGGAACCCACGGAGCTGAGCAGCAGGCAGATGGCCACCAGTACCAGCAGGCCCTTATAGCGGCCCACATAGTGCAGCAGCTTCTTCACCGTGCCCCGCAGGTCCTGGGGCCGCTGATAGCCGTGGCTGCGGGGGCCGTGGCCGGGTCCGCCGGGACGTCGGGGCGGCATGGAATTTTTCTGTTCAGCCATCGATGCTCACCCCTTCCTGCTGAGACTGATAGACCTCTCGATAGATCTGGTTGGATGCCATCAGTTGGTCATGGGTACCTATGCCGGAAATTTTGCCGTCGTCCAGCACAAGGATCATATCGGCATCCATGACGGAGGAGATACGCTGGGCGATGATAAGCTTGGTGGAGCCGGGCAGCGCCTCCTTCAGCGCCGCACGGATCTTGGCATCGGTAGCGGTGTCCACGGCGGAGGTGGAGTCGTCCAGAATCAGCACCTTGGGCTTGCGGAGAATGGCCCGTGCGATGCACAGACGCTGCTTCTGCCCGCCGGAGACATTGGTGCCGCCCTGCTCGATGCGGGTGTCGTAGCCGTCGGGCATCCGGGAGATGAACTCGTCGGCGCAGGCCATGCGGCAGGCGGCCTCCATTTCCTGGTCGGTGGCGTTCTCGTCGCCCCAGCGGAGGTTATCCCGGATGGTGCCGGAGAACAGGGTATTCTTTTGCAGCACCATGGCGCAGCCCTCCCGCAGCGTCTCCATGGTGTAGTCCTTAACGTTGTGACCGCCCACATAGACGGCCCCCTCCGTGGCCTCATACAGCCGGGGAATCAGGCTCACCAGTGTGCTCTTGGCGCTGCCGGTGCCGCCCAGAATACCCACGGTCATACCGCTGGCAATGGAGAAGTCGATATCCGTCAGGTTCCACTCGGCGCTGTCGGGATGGTATTTGAAGTAAACGTGGTCAAAGCGGATGGAACCGTCGGAGAGGGTGAGTTCCCTCTCGGTGCCGTCGTCGGCGATCTCCTTCACGGCATCGTCGTCGGTGATCTCCGGCTGCTCCTCCAGCACCTCCACAATGCGTTTGCCGCAGGCGATGGAGCGGGTCAGCACCATCATCACCATGGCCACCATCATCAGGGACATGAGAATTTCGGAGGCGTAGGTGAAGAAGGCCAGCAGGTCGCCGGAGAGCATCTGACCACCGGCCACATAGTGGCCGCCCAGCCACATGATGGATACGATGGTGCCGCCCATAATGAGGTTCACCATGGGGATGAAGGTCACCACGAAGCCGAAGGCCCGCTCCGCCGTCTGGCGGAGCGTCTCGCTGCGCTGGAAGAATTTCTCCTTCTCCCGGTCCTCCCGGACGAAGGACTTCACCACACGGATGGCATTCAGATCCTCCTGCACCACCAGATTCAGTCCGTCAGTGGCCTTTTGCAGGGAGGTGAAAAAGGGCCCCACATACCGCAGCACGATGAACACCATCAGTGCCAGCAGCGGCAGGATCACCAGAAAGATCTGGCTCAGCTGCAGACTGATGCGAAGGGCCATCACCAGAGCGGTGATGAGCATCACCGGAGCCCTTACCAGCATCCGCATCCCCATCATCAGGGTCATCTGCACCGACGAGACGTCGTTGGTGAGCCGGGTGATGAGGGAGGCAGTGGAAAAGTGCTCGATGTTGGAAAAGGAGAAGCGCTGTACCTGCCGGTACTCTGCGTCACGGACGTTGGCACCGAAGCCCATGCCGGCCTTGGCGGCCAGCGCTGCTGCGCCCACACCCAGCGCCAGACAGATCAGGGCCATCAGCACCATCTTCAGGCCCATGGTAAGGATGTAGCTGCGGTCTCCGGCGCCGCCGTTGCCGCCGATGCCGTAGTCCACGATGTTGCTCATGGCCTTGGGCAGCATCAGCTCCAGCACCGCTTCGCCTGCCGAGCAGAGGATGCCCAGCAGGATGTAGACCCGGTACCCCTTGGTATACGGGGCAAGCTTGCGTATCATAGTTCTGTTTCCTCCGTTTGCGCTGCGAGATTTTGCGCCACCCGTTCCAGATAGCGGTGCAGGGCGGCCAGCTCCTCCGGGGAGAAGCCCTGTTCCATCTGCCGGTTGGTGTCCTGTGCGATGCGGATAAAGTCGCTGCGGAAGCGGCGGCCCTCCTCCGTCAGCCGGAGAACACGGCACCGGGCATCCTGCTGGCAGGCGTCTCTGGTGAGAAGGCCCTTCTCCTCCAGACGGCCCACGATGCCGTTGATGGTGGAAGGCTTCACGGCCATATACTGCTCCAGCTGCCGCTGGGTGACCGGCTCCGGCTGGCGGTGCAGGTACATCAGCGCCCGGCACTGGACCGGAGTGACGCCGTACTGCCGCAGCGAGCGGTCCATGACCATCCGCATCCGGTGCTCGCACTGGCCCAGCAGCCGCCCCAGATGATCGCTCTGACAGGTACTGCTCAAGGTAAATCGCTCCTCTCTGAATCGTTAGCTGGCTAAATGTTAGCGTGCTAAATATTACCACGGAATGGAAGCACCGTCAAGAACAAATGGAGCGGCACCGTGTAAACGATTTGTGAACGGAGAGGTCAGGCGGCGGCGCGGCGGCGCAGGAGGTTTTTCCAGCCCAGCAGATCGATGTCGTGATATTGAAGCAGCAGACGGACGGTGAAGAAACTGTCGGCGGTCAGCAGCAGCCACGCAGCCAGCGTCAGCCAAGGCGGTGCGGCGTTGAGCCATGGCCGCAGCAGGGGGTGGATATAGCGGACGGTCACGGCCGCCAGCGGCCCCCAGATCAGGGCAAAGGGCAGGCACACCCGGCGGTTCAGGTCCATTTTGGTGGAGGAGTAGTCCCAGAACATGACCCCCAGCAGTCTATCGCAGCAGAAATGGACAGCGTATTCCACGGCGGTGGCGGTGAGTCCGCCATAGAGGGCCAAGTGCCAGAAGGTGTCCGTCATATCCGGCGGCAGAGCCAGCACCGCCAGCATGGCAAGGCCATATACCGGACACACCGGCAGCAGCAGATACCCCTTGCGGACGGTGTGGCGGGAACGGGTGACAAGGGCATAGGCCTTCTCCAGCAGATAGCCCAGAAAGCCGTAGGTCAGAAAGCTCCAGAGGTACATGGGCAGCGTCTCCTTTCTGGAGACAGTGTGTCCCGGAGGAGAGTGGGTATCCCCACTTGCCAAAGCCATTTTTTTCTGCTATGCTGATACCGTCGATAAGCAAGGGTCAATGCGCCTGATATCGATGGTACTATCGAATGTGTGAGAGGAGGAGCGGCCATGGACCAGCAGTGGGAACAGCTGCGGCAGCGGTGTCTGGCCTGCCGGGCGTGCAGTCTGGCACAGGAGCGGACGCAGGTGGTGTTCGGCGTGGGCGATCCGGCGGCGGAGGTGCTGCTGGTGGGAGAGGCCCCCGGCGCCAATGAGGACAAGCAGGGGGAGCCCTTTGTGGGCCGGGCCGGGAAGCTGCTGGACGATATGCTGCAAATGATTGGCCTGTCCCGTGAGCGCATCTATATCACCAACAGCGTCAAGTGCCGCCCGCCTCAGAACCGGGACCCGCTGAACACCGAGAAGGAGGCGTGCAGCGGCTATCTGCGGCGGCAAATGGAGCTGATGCAGCCGAAAATCCTGGTGTGTCTGGGGCGCATCAGCGCCATGGAGCTTATCAAGGCCGATTTCCGCATCACGCAGGAGCACGGTCAGTTCTTCCGGCAGGACGGCATGGAGAAAATGGCCATGTACCACCCGGCGGCCCTGCTGCGGGACCCCGGCAAGAAGCCGGAGACCTTCGAGGATCTCAAGCGCCTGCAGGCCAAGATCCGTGAGATCTGCGTCCGGACAAAGCTGGATTTTTAACGACGCATCGGGCCATACTACTTTCATTATTATTTTGTGGGAGGAACACCATTATGTATAAGAATATTGAAAAGCAGAAGGTTCTGCACATGGCGGAGCAGGTGGACTATCAGGACGGCCAGATCATCAGCCGCACACTGGTGCAGAACAGCAAGCTCAGCATGACACTCTTTGCCTTTGAAAAGGACGAGGAGATCAGCACCCATGCTGCCGGCGGCGACGCCATGGTGACGGTGTTGGAGGGTACCGGCCGCTTCACCGTGGGCGGCGAGGTCTTTCTGGTGTCTCAGGGCGAGACGCTGATCATGCCCAAGGATATCCCCCATGCGGTGTACGGGCAGGAGCGGTTCAAGATGCTGTTGACGGTGTCGTTCTAAAAATCTGGTGCAAAATCCATTGGATTTTGCACCAAAGACCCCAGCCCGCTGCGTGCATCATTTCTGCGTCAGACCGCAGAAATTCCATACTTGCGGTCTGAGAGGTATTTTGACTGACGCACCGGTCGTCAGCCAAAATGGATCAGACCTTTTCGCCGCCTGCGGGCGGCGAACTCTGCGAGGCTTTTGACGGGCCCAACGGTCTGCATGGCCTTTCCGGAGTGGTCAGAAGCTTTTTGCTGACTTTCCATCCCGTGTGCTGCGGCACACGGGATGCTTTTTCGCAAAAAAGCAGGAAAAACCGCAAAATAGGGGGTTGCAACTGCCGCATCCCTGCGTTAGAATGAAACTTACGACCATGAAGGAGGGTGCAGAATGCAAGGTGAAGGATTGAAAAAATTACAGAGCGGACAGCCCATCTCCACACGGGAGCAGCTGCTGCTGATCGCTCAGCTGAGCTGGCCGGCCATTCTGGCCCAGATCTCCTCCGTGGTGATGCAGTATATTGACACGGCCATGGTGGGCCAGCTGGGCTCCAATGCCTCCGCCGCTATCGGTGTGGTGGCGACCACCTCGTGGCTCTTCGGCGATCTGTGCATTGCGCTGACCATCGGCTTTAACGTGGCGGTGGCGCAGGCGCTGGGAGCCAGACAGTCGGAGAAAGCCCGCGGCATCATGAAGCTGGCCTTTCTGGTGTGCATGGCCTTCAGCCTTGTGATGATGGCCATAGCGCTGGGCATCACCGGGAATCTGCCTCGCTGGCTGCGGGCAGACCCCGCCATCTGGCAGGATGCCAGCGCCTACTTTCTGGTATTTGTTCTGTCGCTGCCCTTCATGCAGATGAATAACCTCTGCGGCGGACTGTTGCGTTCGGCGGGCAATATGAAAACCCCCGGCATCTGCATGGTGGTGATGTGCCTGCTGGACGTGGTGTTCAACGCCTTCCTCATCTTCCCCAGCGGAACGCTGCGGGTGCTGGGGGTGACGCTGCCGGGCTTCGGTCTGGGGGTTCTGGGTGCCTCCATGGGAACGGCACTGTCGCAGGTGGTCATTGCGGTGGTGCTGACCTATATCCTGCTGGTGCGGTCGCCGGAGCTGCACCTGCGGCGGGGCGAAAAGGCACGGTTTACGGCGGCACAGCTGAAGCGCTGCCTGTCTATCTCGGCTCCCGTCATGGGCGAGCGCACCATTCTTTCCACCGCCCGGATGGTGACTACCGCCATCGTGGCCCCGCTGGGCATCATCGCCACGGCGGCCAACTCCTTCGCCATAACGGCGGAGAGTCTCTGCTATATGTCCGCCTTTGGCGTGCAGGCGGCGGCCTCCACGCTGGTGGGCCAGAGCGTAGGCGCCGGGCGGAAGGATCTGACCTATCGGCTGGGCTGGCTGACGGTTGCGCTGGGCATGGGCTTGATGGTGGTCACGGGGACACTGCTGTATGTGCTGGCCCCGGCCATGATCGGCATGATGGCGGTGGACGAGGCCGTCATTGAGCTGGGCGTGCGGGTGCTGCGGATCGAGGCATTCGCGGAGCCGTTGTTCGGGGCCTCCATCGTGGCCAGCGGCGTGTTTCAGGGGACCGGCAGTACGCTGGTGCCTATGCTGCTGAATTTCGGCACCATGTGGGGGATCCGTGTGCCGCTGTCGGCCATTCTGGCGGCCAAGTGGGGCCTTGTGGGTGTTTGGGTGGCCATGGCCCTGCAGCTGGGTGTGTGCGGTATCTGCTTCCTGATCCGTCTGGCCGGCAAGCGCTGGCTTCCCAAGGAAACGCTGCAATAAGAAAAATACACGGCACAGGGCCGGAGCGGGATACCGCTCC
>OCHB01000655.1_pt1 | contig 37265 bp, 44 predicted proteins | sample 1538731 | NCBI WGS metagenome assembly OCHB01 (sample SAMN04571721, study PRJEB22368) | human gut metagenome | biome: human gut; material: stool | host: Homo sapiens | place: Luxembourg | collected 2012-09-20 | reverse complement strand
GGTTTCTGCTGGCGTTCTTTGGTGACTTTCTTTCGCTATTGAAAGAAAGTTACCCGCCGGAGGCATAAAAAGAAAAGACCGCTGGAAAAACTCACCCCCCACCGGCACGCAGAGTGACTTCTCCCAAGTGGATACTGCCGAATATCCTCTGCATATTCCCCGTCAGGTATTGACAAATCTGCCCGATTTCAGTAATATGATAGAGAAAACAGGCAGAATATTGGAGGAAACGGTATGGAACTGCATCAGGCTGTGGCCGGAAATATTCACCGCATCCGCAAGTCCCAGCGACTGAGTATGGATCGGGCAGCGGAGCTGGCCGGCATCTCTGTGAGTATGTGGGGGCAGGTAGAGCGTGGCAGCGTGAACCCCACGCTGGCGGTGCTGGGCAAGATCGCCTCCGGACTCCACGTCCCTCTGGAGCTGCTCATTGAAAACCGTGAGGAGGCTCCCGCCACTCTGTACCGGGCGGTAGACGTGGCCGGGCAGCGCCTCTACGGCGGCAAAGTCATCCGCTATCCCCTGTTCCCCTTTGATACCGACAGCCGCAGCGAGAGCTGCCAGATGGATATTTTCATCAGCGGTGCCTATGAAGCGGCGGACCACGTCCCCGGCTCTCATGTGTACCTGACGGTGCTCAGCGGAACGGTGGAGGTCACCTGCGGCGGCGAAGTGTTCCGACTGGAGAGCCGGGACTGCCTCTCCCTGCCGGGGCAGGCGGAGCGGCAGTATGTCAACGTGGGCAACACCACCGTTCGGCTGCTGGAGTGGATAGTCTACCGTAAGAACGGATGAATAATGTGCGAAAAAGGATGAGCCATGTTCTCGGTGGTTCATCCTTTTTTGACAGCTGCCACAAAAAACGTGGGATTTTTTCGGATACCGTGTATGATCCAGTAGAAGCGAAGAGAGGGAGACCGTATGCAGGAGCGGAAGATCATCGCCTTGCTGCGTGAGCGGGACGAGCAGGGGCTGCACGCCCTGCTGGTACACGATGGGCCGCTGTGCGATACGTCATCGCTCCCATTCTGCGGGGCCCTCAGGAGCGGGAGGAGTGTCTTTCCGAGGTGCCCATGCGGGTCTGGGAGAAAATCGATGCCTTTCAGGAGGAGCGGGGAAGCTGGAATGGCTGGCTGACCGCCCTCACCCGTCATGCGGCGCTGAATCACGCCCGGCGGATCTCCCGGCACGGCGGGGCCGAAGCCCTGTCGGAGGATCCCCCCTCCCCGGAGCTGACGCCGGAGGAAGTGCTTTTGCGTCAGGAGCGGCAGACCGCCCTGGGGACGAATCTCTGGGGACTGAACTACCTTTTGCCCGGCATCGGGCTGGTGCTGATGCTACTGGGCTTCCGGCTCCTGTGGCGGGAGGAGATCGAGGCCTGTCGTGGGGCCATACAGATGGTGGTCAGCGTTCAGGAGTTCGACCAGAAGGGAGGCTTCTGCCGGAGCAGCGGCTCCAACCCGCTGTGCATAACCGGGGTACGGGTAAAGCTGACGGGAGAGCCTGCCGGCTGGATGATCTTCCACCACTCTCTCTGGAACACGGCCCCGCCCTTCCATGGGACAGCCGCCATACAGCTCTGCCGGTATACCAGTCGGATGAGCTGTGGAGCGCCGCCGGAGAGGTCGCCGGCCGGGTTCTGTACGATCGGGACGGGGAGACCTTCCGGGCGCCCTACCACTCTCTGGAGGCGGATACCTCCCCCTACGGCTATCAGGGCATCTATGGACAGCGGGACATTTTCGGGACATTTTCTCTGTCCACTGCGGCGCAGCACGGGCGGGGCTATGTGGTCTATGCCGCCGATGGAATTCCTCACGCAGAATAGTGAAATGTGCCGGATAGCCGGTTCAATTACAGCTATCCGTACAGATTTCTGCAATATCCGGCAAAAACGGCACTGGAAAACCGGATGTCCGATCATGGGGCATTTCGGACCGTCTGGAGCGATCTGCGCTACGGCCCCGAAGTAACTCCACCTGTCATCAAGAAGAACGATCAGCGGAATGACCCTCCGGCAAAAGCCGGAGGGTCATTCTGATATTTTTTCATTCGATAGCCTGCCGCCCGGCAACGGGAGCAGAAGAAAAAATTTGGAAATTCACGGTTTATAGGATAAGTCATTTGGCAAGCCACCTCACCCGGCACGGTGCCGCATTTTGGTAAGGCGGCCCATCTGGCAGGGCGTTCTACTCGGCAGGGTACACCATTTGGCAGGACACCTCATTGAGCAAGGCGTTCCAACCGGCACACACCGTTCGGAAAGATCTGCCGATTCGGGGATGACAGCGTTACGGGCGCACCTGCGGAAGACTGGCGGCGGCCACGGACTGTCCGATGCGGCGGAAGCGATCGTCCGGCAGCAGCACCTCCAGCGGCAGCTGAGGGTACTCCTCCGCCAGCACACGGCGGCAGGTCTCCGTCATCCACTCCCCGCCGATACCGGAGGCCACACGGCCCAGCACCATCACATGGCGCAGCGGGTAAATTTCAGCGTACAGGGCCAGCGTATGGGCAAGACACACCCCCATATCCCGGAAGATCCTCCGGGCGGCGGAGTGACCCCGCCGGGCCAGCTCCTGCACCTGCTGCAGCTGTTGAGCCGGGGTCAGGGCCGCATCTGTGGGAACTCCTGCGGCAGCGGCCAACCGGATCACGGCGTCCTGAGAAAAGTACTGCCCCCCTACGCCGGTATCGCCGGACCACGGGTCTCTGGGGGCCGCCTCTGCCAGATCCACCGGCGCAAAGGCCAGCTCATTGAGCCAGCCGGAGACACGGCCCTGTGCATCCACATAGCCCGCCGCCTGACTGGTCCCCATAGCGATGCCCATGACGGGGCCGGTACCGAGACTCATATAGCCCGCCAGCGCCGTGACATCGCCGTCGTTGGCCACCGCCAGCGGGACATTCCCCATGGCGGCTGCGGCTCTGCGGTAGAGAGTACGTCCCTCCTGTTGGCGCTCCGGCGGGACGGCAGCCAGCAGCGCCGACACCATCAGCTCGTCTCCCCGGACGATGCCGGCGGTGGAGACGCCGATGGCATCCACACGGGGCAGATGGGCCGCCGCCGTGCGAAGGGCGCAGAGCACCTCCCGCTGATGATACCGGGGGTCGGCGGCGGTCTTGGGGTGCCAGATCACCTCCTCGGAGTAGACGGTGCGGCCATCCACCACGGCGGAGACCTTGCGGTCAGAGCCGCCGGCGTCAAAGCCGATGCGGCAGCCCTCCAGATGCCCGCCTATGGGGCGGGCCGCCGGTCGGGGCTCCGGGAAGCGCTCCCCCGCCGCCTCCACGCAGAAGGGGCGGCCGTACACCGTCTCCATCATGGCCACGTCAAAGGCACGGGAGCCGTGGGGGCTGAAACTCTCCCGCAGCCGGGAGATCAGGACCTCGTCCCCCTGCAGCGTCACCCGCCATCCTCCGACGCTCCACAGCAGCAGCTTGATGGTGCGCTCCAGATATCGCAGGTCGGCAGGGCTCCCGCCACGGATGCGTGTCTCATACACCACGGTGCCGCTCCCCTCCACGGCGATGCGGAAGGGCTGGCGGGCCTGGGACAGGTAGGCCGTCCGCCACGGGGCAAAGGGCAGAAAATCCGGTTGCAGGCAAGGGACATTTTTTACGGAAAACGGGATGCCCAAATACTCCATGGCAGGCTCCTCCTTACAGGTGCTCTATTGGCAGTCCTCCGCCGGCTGTTCCTCCGGACGGCGGGCGGTGTCCACGGCGCCCCGGTACACCACCAGCCGGTCATAGACATATTCCGTGACCAGATTCAGCACCATGTTCAAAAACGTCACCAGATACTCGTTCCAATGGAGGGTATCCGCCAGATAGCTGCCCAGCAGGGTGGACAGGGGCGTGAAGGCACAGTAGTACAGCAGCACCAGCGCCATGGCCTGTGGGACGTTGTTGGCGCTCTGGAAGGTGAACTTTCGATTCAGGGTGAAGTTCCACAGCACCGAGAGGGTCAGAGCGATGAGATAGCAGGGCCAGTAGCTCCCGTGCAGCAGCTCATTGAGCAGGGCAAAGGAGGCCATTTCGATGGCCCCGGCGGAGATGGAGAACAGGGTGAATTTCAGCACCCGTCCCCACTCTCTTTTGTTTTTCATGGGGTAAGTCGTTCCTTTCTGCGGGTCACTGGTTGGCCTTGCGGAGAAGGGTCTCCCACTCCTTCACGATGGAGCGGTCGGTGAAGTAGTCGATCCGCATGGCCTTGCGGACCTGTGCCAGCGTCTCGTTGGTGGTCTCCACTGCCTTGGCCGTACCGGCCACCAGAATATCGTACACCGTGTCGATGTCCTTCGCCCATCTGGCCCGCTCCTCCCGGATGGGGGCCAGCGTCTCCTCCAGCACGTTGAAGAGGAATTTCTTGCAGGTGCCGTCCCCCAGGCCACCCCGACGGTAGTGGGCCTTCATCTCCTCCAGATTGGCGTAGTCCGGCAGGAACTCCGCAAAATGCTCGTCGGTGCAGAAGGCATCCAGATAGGTGAACACCACGTTGCCCTCGGTGTGGCCCGGATCGCTGATCTGGAGGTGGAGGGGGTCGGTGAACATCTTTCCGTTGATCTGTTTTTTCACCACGGCGGCACTGTCGGACAGGTAGATGCAGTTGCCAAGGGATTTGCTCATCTTGGCCTTGCCGTCTACGCCCGGCAGACGGCGCTGCATCTCGTTTTCCGGGATCATGGCGGTGGGCATGGTCAGCGTCTCGCCATAGATGCGGTTGAACTTCTCCACGATCTCACGGGTCTGCTCCAGCATGGGAAGCTGATCCTCGCCCACAGGCACCACGTTGGCGTGGAAGGCCGTGATATCGGCGGCCTGAGAGACGGGATAGGCGAAAAAGCCCACCGGCAGGCCCTCGTCGGCAAAGCCCCGCATCTGGATCTCGGACTTCACCGTGGGGTTGCGGGAGAGACGTGCCGTGGTGACCAGATTCATATAGTAAAAGGTCAGGGCATGGAGCGCCGGAAGGGTGGACTGCACGCAGATGGTGGACTTGGTGGGGTCGATGCCCACGGAGAGGTAGTCCAGCACGACGTTGATGATATTCTCCCGGATCTTGCCGGGGTTGTCGGCGTTGTCGGTCAGGGCCTGATCGTCGGCGATGAGGATGTTGATCTCGTCGAAGCGGCCGGAATTCTGAAGCTCCACCCGGCGCTTCAGGGAGCCCACATAGTGGCCCAGATGCAGGCGGCCGGTGGGACGGTCGCCGGTAAGAATGATGTTTTTCATGGTGATCCCTCCGCAAATCTTCGTTTGCTGTATGATGTCAGGATATTATACCACAGGTGCGCCGATTTTTCCAACAGAAAAATTGGGGGATGCTGCCCCGGTGGGCGGGTGGAATATTGCGTCCGGCTTCGACGTCCCGTTGGGCCGCGCGAAGCCGGAGCTCGTTTCGAATCCACCAGATGCCAAAAAGAGACGCACCATGCGGAATGCCCAGCTTTGTGGTGTTAGAGGGAATCGCTTCCCTATGAGGCAAGGAAGGGGGCGTGTGAGGGGGAAACCTTGGGCGGTTTCCCCCTTACGATTTTAATCAAAGGCCGCTTGCGGCCCCGGTTTTTGCACCGCAAAAACCGGCAGGCACCAAAAAGAGAAGCACCGCAAAGCGGTGCTTCTCTTTTTGGTGCCCCGTCGGGGATTCGAAAGCCTCCGAAATACTTGATTTTCCTATGTATTTGAATTATTTATCAGAAAATGTGTCAGAATTTATTCTCATCCATTGACGGATTCTTCTTTTTCCTTTGTGGCCTGCGTCCCAAAGTAAAAGCTGATAATTACAGTGAAGATAGTTAGAAACTGCTCTGACGCAACCTTTCCCATAATAGAGAGATAAGCAAAAACGCCGCAAAGAATCAGAGTAATAATACTCTTTACATTTACCAGCTTTGCTAATTTCTCTTTCATATCCTTTTACCCCCATTTCTTTGAAGGCCCGCTACCATCAAAAACTACGATAGCGGGCCTTCTACTTTTACTTGTGTTCTAATAGTTGGATTCTTGTTTCGTGGTTTTGAACTGTTTCATCCAAATCACTTATATCTTTCTTTTCTTCTGTTATGGTTCTATTCAGTTCTAAAATACTATCCTCCAACTTTGTAAGCGCCTTTGTATTCGCACTTACTATTTTACCAATCGTTATTACAAATCCAGTGAGGGCAACTATACCTAAAAAGATTTCCCAAGTCATAGCTACACCTCCTTACGCTGTCCTATACCACATGTAAACGGCGATATAAGGAGGCATATTTTTATCCGTCCCACTTACACCAGTAGAACCAGTTTGGGTATTACGAGAAACATCATAACTAGAAGTAGAATAAGGGTAATATCTTCCACTACCACTCTGAGAACCCATATCGCCAATCGAAAAGGCTTTTGACGCATTTGTAATAAAACCATAGTACCCACTTTGGTTTGCTGGATTGTGCGTGTGGGCTACGACTACTGCGTCCTTACTACCGCCAGTACTTCCCGCTGGATAAGCGGAACTTGCGCCAAGTAAGAATTGGCCTTGAATCTGCTCCCAAGTTCCTCCAAAAAGGGTTTGGGGGGAAGTTGAATTTATAGAGATATAGACTGCGCCGACTGGATAAATCAAGTCAAAGATATTCGTGCTATTTACCTTTAGCGTTCCATTTATATTGAAATCATTTTTGCCCCAATCAAATACAGGAGTTGTCTTTCTGGTTTGCTCATTACTCTCAACGGTAGCCAGCTTATCAGTAGCCCGCACTTGGAAGGTATAGGCATTTTGATAGTTCAGCCCCGAAATAGTGATTTCTGTTTTGTAGGTGCTATTGCTTTTGGTAATAGTTGCCGTTGAGTTTGTCCAGTTGCCGTAGCTTCCCCCTTGGACTTTATAGCGGTATTGGATGGTTAGTGTATTGGCTACTTGGCCGAAATTCCCATTCCAGTAATTGCCGCTTACGCTCAAGGAGGCCACGCCCGCCGTGGTAGGCATACCAGCTTCCATAGAACAAGTCAATTTCACATACTCTACTAAGGTTAGATTCTTTGTAAGAATTGTTTGGTAGCCTCTGCTGTCCGTGGCCGTAAAAGTGAAAGTTCCGCTTTCTACGCCGTTTATCGTGCCTGTGCTGGTGGTAATGGACTTGCTGCCACATGAAACCTTTTGGCTTTTGAGAGTAGAGCTATTGTGGGCAGTTGCGTTAGAAGTAATCTTAACATTGGAATAGTATTTGATTAGCTTTGCATTACTTCCAGTTAGGGCAATGGTAGCTGTATTACTATCCACAACCGTTCCAGATAAGGTAGGTTTGCAGCTATCTTCATCACAATTAGCTACAAAAGAACAAGTCTTGGTGCCTATCAAAGTTGAGCCATTATAAGTATAGCAAGTAATCGTGCCTGTCCCATTTTTAGCGTTGGGGATTTGGGCATAGAATGAGGTAGGTAATGGAAAACTAACGCTTGTTGAGCTGGTTTTTGTGGCGATTGTTCCGCTCAGGCTTCCAAAAGCATAAGTAAGCGTATGAGTAAAGCTGGAGGACGCCCTACTAATACTGATAGTGGCATTACTGCCGATATTGGCCGAACTACAACTAATCCTGCTGGCTCTTGGAATGGTTGTAAGGGTGAAGTCCTGTGCGGAAGCATAGGTGTTTCCGCTGGCATAAATCCAGCCGTTGAACCCCGCCACCGTAAAGGTTTTACTGCCATCTGTATTATGCGAAATTGTCAGTGTTCCAGAGGCGAAGGCTCTGTTTTTATAGTCTGTAATATTGGAATAAGTTCCACCGCTATAAACTTGGGAGCCGTTGATATAAACGGCAGACATTTTGATAGCATTAGAATAATATTGGTGGCCGGGATTGAAGCCACAACTCCAACTGATAGTGGTGGTGTTATTCTCTATACTTTGGCCGCTTTGGCTCCATTGAACCCAAAAATAACTGTCATCCAAAACATCTGTTTTTACTAATCCACTTGTTGCCATTGTTTTTATCCTCCTATCCAGAAGCAACCGGTTCTGTCGCTTCCGTAGTCCTCAAAACGGCTGTTTGTGCCAATAATCAAATAGGTATTTGCGTGTAGGTTTCTGGCCTGAACGCCGGTATTATCAGCCGTTAGAACTTCCTCTGAGCCTTTGGTAATGCTCATGCCGTCCTCATCAATATTGGTGCTGATTTCGCTATCTGTTTTACTGATAGTCAGTCCCTCATTGTCAAAGCGAAAGCCAGTAGAAGTAATAACTTTATCAGTGCCGTTAGCCATGGCCTCCGCTATCTTTATTTCGACTTGCTCAGGAGTAATGGCCAGTTCTGTCTTTTTCTCCACCTCAGTAATGCGATTGCCAAGGTTATCCGTCATATTATCCAAGTTGCTTTGAACATTGCTGACAGAAGCCCTAATGCTGTTGGTTTCCATGTGTAATTCGGAAATCTCTTGCTTATTCTCCTCAACAGAGGAGGCCACTATTTTAATCTCTTTATTGGCTTTATCAACTTTGGCATAGGTTTGTTTCAGTGCATCCCCAATGCTGGTGGGGTTAGAAGCCGTTTCATTGTCGTTGTCTGTGTATTTCCATATAGTTTTTTCGCTGAGTGCCCCATTATAGGTAAGGGTATCATTCAGAAGATAGGAAATAATGGTTTTGCTGTCTTTTGTTATCAGCCCTATCTTATCGCCAACTTCCAAGGAGGCATCTCCCCGCCAATTACATTCCATTTGTTCAATGGTAATATTGCCCATTGCCTCCACCGCATTATGAACCAAAGCGGCTATGTCCGCCCGCAGTTCCCAAAAAGCATTATCTCGCACATATTGCGTGGAACCAATTAGGGTAGTGCTTTCGCTTACATTATCTCCTAATTCCGTGGCATTACAGATTGTTTGTAGTCGGCGGGAGCCACTGCTTTTCAGTTCAAAGTATTTGCTCCTATCAATAGTAAATACGGCGTTGCCATCCCTATCCAGTCTTTTGAAGGTTAGGATATTCTCAGCGTTCAAATAGTAAATGGTTTGTGTGGCCTCTGCCATCATGTTCAAGGCTTCCCGGATGGATTCTGTTCCCTCAAAGTTGGCTCCTTCTGGATAGGATAAGGTAAACCCATCCACACCACTTACAGAAACGCCCAATAAGGCTCCTACGGCCTCACCAAACTCTTTTAGGGTATAAGGGGCTTCCAGCTCCAATTCTGCTACTGTGTGCGTGTCAGCACCGCAAATAGCATCGTAGGCCGTAATAGATAATTCGTTTGTCTTTTCGTCCCTATGAACCTCTGACACCTTGAATAGAGGAAACTCCATATATTCAATGCCTGTGGCCAGCTTTGCCCCAAGCCCTACTTTTAGGGTATGGGCAGTTGAAATATTCAAAACTCTTTGGGTATCAATCAGGTGGATATTGAGCCTATGGCAAATACCAAAGCCGAAAAACTTTCCATCCTCGCCCACTCTTTGAATATCAAGGCTAATTATTTTATCCTCGTCTGTATAGGTTTCCACCAAGGTAGAGCCACTATATAACTCTACCTTGGCTTTTACCTTTCTCACAGAGGCAAAATTAGCAGTTTTATATTCTGCTGTCGCTGTTCGCATTTTGCCCTCCTTATAGTTCCGTGAATTTTAGTTTCATCTTCTTATAAGATACCTTTGTGGTTTGGATGGTATAATACTCCACATCATTTGACGGAATGATACAATCCACATCCGTTTCTAATTCCTCTGTTTTTGGGTTCCGAAAACTAAGTTTCACATTGAAATCAGCGATTGCCAAAAGCAAGTTCTTCATAATCTCCGTATCAAGGGGAATTATCTCTACCTCAATCGTTCTTTTGGTGTTTATGTAATCCACAACGGTATCATAATTTGCGTTCTGCTGTGCGTTATAGCTTGCGTTGTCGCTTATTTTCAAGCCACTCACATAGCAACTGTAATCTGTTTCTCCTATCATAAAGTAAGCCATAACCCACCTCCTTACACCAAATTGATACCCAAGCTGCCCCGCTGGCGTGTTAGGGCATTGATACTATCCACGCTGATTTCGGCAAAAGTCTTTCCATCCACCTGAAGGATAATGGGAACACTACCCATTTTGGAGGATAGCTTTTCAGCAATCTTATCAAGCCATTGCGTGTTATTTTCCAAAGGAACAATGGCCTCTGCCCCAGCTTCGCCCAAGCCTCCAATGCGCCCGCCACCATTGAATAGCGTGGGCTTATCAAATACGCCACCACGGGCATACCAATCAATAGAGAACTTGGGAACTTTGGGAGGCACTAAACTAAATTCACCTTGGATTTTCAAGTGGGGCATTTTTAGTTTTGGTAAGCTCCACTCAAACTTGAAAAAGCTCTTGATTTTGTCAATAAAGTCTTTCACCTTTTCAACGGCTGTCCTTACAGGGGAGAGAATCTTTTCTTTTACGGCGTTGAACTTATCCGCTACCACCGTTTTGATTGCCTCCACTTTGTCGGAAATGCCTTGCTTTAGGTTGGAGAACCATTCCTTCACGCTTTCAACGGCGTTCTTTATTTTCTCCACGATAGCGTCCCACACTTCAACAACCTTTGCTTTGATTTCGTCCCAGTGCTTTATACAGACAACAATAATGGCTATTACCGCCGCAATGGCTGCGACAATCAGAATATAGGGAGCTAACGCTACCAAGGTGGCCGCCGCAAGGGATAGCTGGGCTGTAATCAAAGCCCCAAGGGTGGCAACCTGTGCGACATCCATAGCTTCCTTTATTGCCTGAACGGCATTATAGGCAATCACTGCCGTTGTTATTACGCCGACAGCGATAGCAGCAGCCGTAAGGATTCCTTTTATCGTTTCCCAATTCTCTGACACATAGGAAAATACGCCTGTAATAATATCCCTAACAGTTCCCAAAGCAGATACAATGCTATCAAAGGCTTCTTGGATTTTGGGGTGTTCGGCCAGCCCTTCGTGAATCCCCTCCACCAAGTTAGAAAAGAACTCACCGATTTTGGGAACCACATTCTCCACTACTTGCCCAACAGAACTTACCAAATTAGCCGTTAGTTCTTTCATGTTGGCGTTTTCATCCATTAGGCCAGTCACCCAGTTCGTCCATGCTGATTTCATCATAGCAACAGAGCCTTGAATGGTGGTTGCCGCTTCCTCTGCCGAAGTCCCTGTAATTCCCATTTCTGTCTGAACTACATGGATAGCCTCATATACATCATTTAGATTAGAAATGTCATAATGAACACCGCTTATTTTTTCAGCGTCAGCTAATAGGCGTTCCATTTCTTCTTTCGTGCCACCATAGCCCAGCTTGAGGTTGTCGAGCATGGTATAGTTTTGCTTTGCGAATCCTTGATAAGCGTTCTGGATAGATTCCATAGTGGAACCCATCTTATTAGCGTTATCTGCCATATCTGTAATGGCCATATCTGCGATTCTCGCCGCCTCTGCCGTATCGCCATTCAAGCCCTGTAATAAGCTGGCACTAAAGCTGGTGGCAATCTCCATATATTGGTTGGCACTCATTTGCTGGTTTTTATAGGCATCTCTGGCATAGGCCATTACAACAGAACTACTATCTTTGAACAGTGTTTCTATGCCACCTACCAACTGCTCATAATCTCCGTAGCTGTCCAATGCCTTTTTACCCAAAGCAACCAAGGAAGCTCCTACGGCAACGGCGGCGGTGGCCATGGCCTTAGCAATTTTCTTTCCAACATCTGCGAAATGCTCTCCCATTTTCTTGATACTGGAGCTGGCCTCCTTGGAGTGCTTTGAAACTTGTTCTTTGAAACTGCCCATTTCCTTTTTAGCGTCTGCGATACTCTTTTTCAGTTGGGCAACTTCTGCTTTTATAATTATTTTTAGTTCTTCACTCATTTGCTCCTCCCTCTCTAAATTTTTTGTTGAAGGCTTGTGCAAACTGTTTGAAACGCAAGGCGGATAGTTCGTCCTGTCGTTCCTGTCTTTTTTCTTCTATCTCTTTTGTATCAAAAAGGGATGGATAAGCCTCCTCAATCGGCGGGAACTCATTGGATTTGTTATATACTCTGGCAATGCTTCGCCCTATCAGTTCGGCCAAGGTATAGTCAAAATAGGCTTTTTCCTTCATTTGGGCTTGTTCTGTTCTTTTCTTTGAGCTGAATAAGCGTTCCAGTTCGCCTATTGTCATATTCCAGAAATCAAACTCGCTGATTCCCCAATCCAAGGCGTTATCCAACCACTTATAAATAGAATTGGTAAAAAGAAAGGTGGAAGGAGAAACCTCACTTCCACCCTCTATTAGTTTTTTTCGGTGGCCTCCTTATCGGCTGGGATAAGGCCGGAAACCTTATATACATCAATGATAACTTTGATGAAGTCAGCAGAACTATGTCCTTCGGCAATCCACGCATCATAAATATCATAGGCATCATTCATTGTAATACCGTGATTTAGGGCTTGTAGGCTTGCGTTCAGGACGGCCACCATTGTAGAAACCATTGGGAAGTTATCACCATCGCCAAAGATGGAAACAGGATTACATCCAATCTGCTTTTCTAATGCCACAATGTTTCTTGTATTGAGCCGTAGCTTATAATCTTTGCCACCGGCAGAAAAATCAACATATACCATAGTAAAATCTCCTTTTTTATTTAGTAAGGGAGAGGGAAAGGAGAATACCCCCTCTCCCTTACTCCCCACATGGGGTTTTATCAAGCAAGAGTTAGAGCACTGTCAGGCTTGATATTTAGCGTGTAAGTAAGAACAGCATTGACACCCACGCCATCTAATTTGACGGAACAGGGGCCGGTGAAGGTGTAAGTAGTTGCGTCAGGAAGTTCAACCTTCCAACCGACAGAACCACTTAGGCCACTCAAAGTAGAAAACTGCTCTTTAGCGTATAGGAATTTGAAGCCAAGGCTATCGCCGTAGTTGATAAGGCCATCTGTATATTTATGAGCCTCATCAGCCAAAGTGGTAATCTCAATGGCTTCCTTATCGCCACCTAAATCAGGAATTTCCTGTAAGTCTGTTAGGGCTGTATAAGTAGCACCGCTATTCTTATAGCTTAGCTTGATACCTTTAGAAAGAACTGCCATATATTTTTCCTCCTTAGAAGTTTTCGAGAGCTAAGCCCTCGTAAGTCATAATCTTTTGTATCATCGTTGAATTGTTATCCCACATTTCATTACTGCCCACTCTTTTGAATCCGAGAGGCCGTAATGCTTTATCAATTTGTAGGGCATAGCTTTGTAAATCAGCAATAGAATTGCCCCAAACCTTTATCTGATATTGGAGCTTACTATACCCCAATGTATCGCCCTCCTGTTCGGCCACATTAGATAATTCCATATAGCTGATACAGGGGGTTTGTAGCCCACTGTGTAAAACCATCTCATAGTGAATGGGAATACCAATCTTTGTGAGGGCACTGACTAATTCCTTGTGGTAATCAATCATTCAAAAGTCCCTCCTTTATCAGTTCTAATATTTTTTCCTTGTTCTCATTTAGGGCTGGACGCAAAAAGGGCTGAGGGTGCTGGCCTTTTGTTGTGTGCCAGTTGCCTTCTTCGTCTTGATAGCTCCAAGGCTTTGAACGCCCGCTTTGTTCGGCAAAAAGGCCTGTCCCATATTCAACATAGGGGGCATATTCAAGAGGAGTAAAAACAGAACCTTCTACATCTGTATTTCCGGCTTTTACTTCGCTTGTTATGGAGCGTCTTAGTGTGCCGGTGTCCTTTGGGGCTTTCTTCTTTGCGTCCCTTTCCACCAAAACGCAGCCCTTTTCTATGCCGTTTTCTACGCCTTTCAAATCATAAAGGCTTGTTAGCTTATATAGGATTCTGTCATATCCGGCAAATTCCACGCTTTCCATTAGGAACACCTCGCCATAAAGACTTGGCACATTCTCCCCAAAGGATTCACATATTGAACTTTTAGTTTTTCGGTTCCGTACAGGATAACCCACTTATCAGAAATATCTTTGTTGTGGGTTAGTCCAATGTATTGAGCACCGCTGTATAATGCGTTATCCTGAACACTTTGGGATAGAATGTTGATTGCCATTTTTACGGTTCCGGCAGGAGAGGTGGAAAGCTGTTCTTGGCCATAACCATCCTTTTCACCATAACTGTAATAGGAATAAGTTTTCATCTGCGTATTTACCATGGCCATTCCCTCACAGCATTTTTAGTTTTCTCTTTCTGTTCAGAACCGCTAAAATGTCTGCCGGGTAGCCATCTACATAGCTTTCAGAAACTCCGCTATAACTCTGACTCTCCAAACCTTCCGTATTCATACGGTTTAGTTTGATAACCGCAATTCGTTCTGCTATTAGTTCTAATGAGCCGTCAAGCCCTCTATTACAATAAGTTTCAACTTCATCTATTGCCAATTTCAAGGCAAGTCCAATCTGGCCATCTGTAAAGTTCTGAGCCGCATCACCTAAAAGAACTTTCACTTCTTCTACCATATTTACCTCCTGTTTATTTATGGGAGGGGAGGTTAGCCCTCCCCATAGTCAGTTTTAGATTAAGACGCTGCCTCAGTAATCTTACAAGCCTTGGTTGCGTCAGTTAGGGCACAGACATAACAATCACGGAGATAGATGGAGTTCTTACGCTTATCAGCATCTCTATCTTGCTCTACCTCAACATCCTTCTTTAGGAATAGAGAAACGGCCTCGTTAGTCATTACATAAGCCTTATCGGTTAGAGCCTTGGTAGCAATAACAGGAATACCGCAAATCGTGCCTACTTGGCCGTTATAGACTACTTCGCCCTGACGAGCGGAAACATAGTCGCTATCCTTGCGGAGAGCAGCCTTCCACTTATTGGGAATGACAACGAATACCTTGGATTCATCCTCTAAATTTAGTTCGCTGATAGCATCCACAATTACATCATAGGATAGAGCAGAACCCTTGGCAAAAGTAATACCTTTTACAAGTTCAGTGCTACCGCCAGAACCCTTGGTAGCAAGAGCGGAATAAAAATCAGAAGTCATTTTATTCGCCATTACAGAGGTAGCACCCTTGATACCCATATCAACGATAACATTATCTTTCATAAAGTCCTCGTCAGTATAATCAAAAGCCTGCTGAACCATCTTCACGGTGTAATCATTGCCAACGAAAGAAATAGAGCCACGGCTGGTGTTGCCGGAACCCGCACTTACTTCCTCAGCGGTGCCGGTATAGGTGTAAGTATTGATAGTTTTAGTCATGCCAGCACTTGCGGTTAGGCTGTCGTCAATCGTCATCATAGAGCGGGCATTGATAGTAGTGGTAAGAATATCCTTAGCCTTAGCTTCAATAACCTTATTAGCATATACAGTATTAGCCATATAAATAGCCTCCTTAGTTAGTCAAATAGTTTTTTGAATAGTTCTGGCCGTTCCTCAGCCAGTTGGTTTAGTTGTGCCATAGACATCTTGCGGGCGGTTTCTTTTGTAATTTCTGCGTTTGAACTGCCGTTTCCCTTAGGTGTATTATTGGAAAGGCGTTTCTCAACCTCTGCTTTTACGGACGCTTTGAACAATCTGTCTAAGGCATCAATATTGGCCTGAGCCTGTTCAATATCTTCGCCGATATTGATAATGTCAGCAAATTCAGCACTTAGTCCACGACTGGAAAGAACGCTCTTTAACTCACTGCGGTTCTTCTCCACTTGGAACTGGGATAGCTGGGCTTGTAGTTCTTCGATTTTCATTTGAGCCTCTGCTTCCTTTCGCTGTTGCTCATCTAAAGAAGAAAGAGATAGTTTCTTTTCATACTCTTTCTTCTGCTTCGCAAGAGCCTGATTCACTCGCTTATCGGCCTCGCTTTGTAGGAGTTTTAGAACCTCCTCTTGGGTATAGGTTTTTACGGCTTCCTGCTCCTGAGCCTCCATGGTAGCATCAGTTTCAGGGGTAGTATTCGTGTTCTGATTTTCCATTGTCTTTTCTCCTTTTATGATTTTGCGTCATTGACGCAACCCCAAATTCTATATTGATTGTTCGTTTTATGACTGAACCCCCAAAGCGTCCATAAAGAAAGAAAGTGGCCATTGGCCACCTCCTCATAAAACAATTATTATGAAATTTTTAGAGGAATTTTTTGCCCTCGGCATAGGCTTTACGGCATTCATTCAAAGACATAATGTTAGCAAGCCCTCCGGCATCGGGGTGTTCCTCTTGAACCACATCATTCAACCAACCACAAATAGGGCAGTCCTCAAAAGGTTCTTTGAATACATATTTCCCGCAAACAGGGCAAGGGCGAATAACAGGATTTGAATTATCCATTTTCTTTTCTCCTATGTTTCTTTATCTGTTCTAACCAATATTCTTCTGGTTCCATTCCGCTCACTTCTTTGGTTGGCCTAAATAAAGTAGAAATAGTTCCTTTGTGGCTCAGTAATCCAACCAAGCCTGTTGAGTGTTGGAACTTGAAAAGCCAGCCACCTTCACTTATAAAGCCAACCATATCTTTCCCATCAATTTCTTCTTTCAAAAAGGCATCTGCCATTTCCTCATATTTAGTCCAAGCCTCAGCACCAGTTAGGCCAGTTAGCTCCTCAGCGTGGCTTTGGTGGCTATCTGTATGCTTATAAAAGTGAAGCTGGGTGCCATTCCTTTGTAATTCATGAACCTTATCAATCGCATCTTGGTTATCATCCTTTTGTGTGGGATTTGCCTTTATTATAGTAGGTTCATCTTTCGGAGTAAAGAACTTTTCTTTTTCGGCTTTTATATCTTCATCGCCAAGGACTGGTAAGGCACAGCATCTACAACGAGGGTGAGCCGGAATAGGTAGAGCATCGTTTATCCCAAACCTTTTCCCATCCAGCTTACTACATATAGGGCAAGTCCTATTATCAGTATCGGCAAAGATTTCTATTTCTGTTATTCCATATTCTTGATAGCGTTGGCGGGAGGCTTGTGTCTGAATGTGAGCCATCTCTGTTCTTACGATGGTATCAGCCCTGTTATAGCTAACCCCAAATTCATCCTGTAAGGCTTTCTTTAGCTGGCCGGTAGTCTTGCCACTAATCACGCACTCAATAAGCCTATCGTTCAAAGCCTGTTGGAGCTTATCCGTATTTGTCCAAATGCGTTGGCTCCAACTCTTACCGTCAGCACACCAAATTTGATTGATAAGTTGGGTGGCTCCTTCCTTGCTCATGGTGGAAAACGCCCTTTGCGAACCCAAGGCCAGAGCCTCATAAACGCCTTTATATTGGCTTTCAAAACGCTTTGAAAGTTCTACTATCTGCTTGTCCCCAAGGCTTTGTAATTCGCTTCTGAGTTGGCCTTGTAAAGCCCAATACTTATCCAGTTTATATAAGTCTGCCGGTGTCGGGGCTTCTCCGTCCGCAACTGTGGCCAAGAGTTTGTCATAGGTAGCCTCAAACGCACCTATGACACTTTTCATAGCCTTTATGTAATAGAAACGCAGTTGCTTTTGCGTTTCTTCAATGGATTTTTCAGTTTTCTTTTCCTGTGCTTCTTTTATTCGTTTCTGCCAATAATCCAATTCTCATCCCCTCTCATTTATAAAGTGGAATAGGAAAAAACTCTCTCTAATAAATTGAGATTATTTTTCATTGCCAAAGCCATAAATTTCCATATTGGCTTCTTTCTCATTACTGATAGCTTCTAATTCTGCTTCCACATCACTGATTTGGGGAATGAGAGAAAGCAAAGTCTTTTCACTGACAATCCCCTGTAATGCTTTTACCATATTGACAATGTCGGTATTATCACTTGGGATATTGCGTTTGAAAGTAATTTGAATATCTCTATAAACCTCCTCCCCAAGTGTTAGGGAAGCCACACCAGCGATAAGTTCAATACGGCGTTGGAGAGCCTTTTTCATGTTGCTTTCAATAGTAGAGGCTTTGGTTTCACAGCCGGTAAGCCTATATCTGATAGCAATGCCAGAGGAAACGCCACCTACAAAACTCTCACTTGAAAAGTCCGGGCATTTGGCAATTCTATAAATACTGTCGTGAATACGCTTCAGGATATTCTCCACTTGGGTATCACTGGCGTTCTTTGTGAGCCAGTTCGCCGTGGCTCCTTCAGGCAATACAATCACCCTGTTTTCCTTCATGGTGGCAATATCATCTGTTTCAGCATCACAGCCGGTAATAGCTAAATAAGCATCACAAAACGCATCATAATCATCAATTTCGCCACTTAGAATTTCGTTATAGGCATCCTGAAGGGATAGGATACAATCAAAAATGCTGCGTTCATCCTCATCAAGCACAAAAATATTTGCCGGGCATTGGTTGAAATAATGGGGTTCCTCTCCTAAGTAAGTCAAAAAGCCGTTTTCGCCACTCATCTGATAGTGGGTAATCATAGCATCACTATATACATCCAAGCGATATGTATTACTTTCGTCCCACTCATTTAGCTTATACCATCTCACAAAGTAAAGTAAGTCAGCAGACAGGCTATCATCATAGATACCAAAGCACTGTAAGGGATTGATAAGGCGAAAACGCACCTTTCCATCAGCGTCAATATACATTAGCTCATAAGCTACACCATAGATAAGAGCCATTGTTAGAAAATCGCTATCTTCGTCCTGATAGTCATTATAGCGTAAGCAATCCATTACCTCTGTTATATCGTTCTGGCTTGTATAGCTGATATAGCCCGAACTGGCAATATAGCCACTATAACTACTAACAATATCACTACAATAGTTTGTAATTACCTTATTACATGGCTTTGAAGCATCGTTATAGGCTTTCTGTAAGATTTTCTGCTTTCCGTCATAATAATCTTTATACTTTTTCCGTAGTGGGCGTGCCCCCATCAGAAAGCTATTCATTATCTTTTGGAGCAGTGCCGGTGTTAGTTCTGCATCTCTGTTTAGGTAAAACATATATACCCCCCTTTATAAGCCCAAAGAGGCTTTATTGAATGTTTTGAGTTTTTTATTTGTGTAAATGTCGCTGTAAGCGTAGCGACAGGCATCTATGGCGTGGCTCCATTCGTGGGTGGTTTCCTCTGTCCATTCGCCGGTTTGCTTTGATTTCTTATAGGAAAAGTTTTCTAATTCTGTTATAAAACTCTTACAGCTGGGATGGACTATTAGCCTATTATCTTGGAGGAACATAAGCCCCGCCTTTACGCTGTCTTTTCCTTTTGTGGCCGGAACCGCATTGATTCCCTCATTCTTGAAGTATTGGATAGAGCGTGGTTCCGCACTATCTACATAGAGCTTTGATTTGGAGAGATTCATATTCTCAATAGCATTTGCTAATTCAGAAAGCTGGCACCCGCTCTTGTAGAACTCATTGAATACATAGATAGTGTGGTTTTCTTTATCATAGAGAGTATCTATAATGGCCGATTTATCTACCCATCCCAAGTCCATTCCGGCTCTGTGTTCAAGCCCCTGAGAAGCTAATTCCATAGGGCTAAATTCTTCTGTTTTCCAGTTCGTCAGCACAAGCCCCTCTGAATCTACGCCCCATTGCCCATCGCAGAAGATACGAGCCTTGGAGGGATTTCGGGTATATAGTTCTTCCAGTTCTCTTATATAGGCTTGATTTAGGAATGGGTTATCTTTGTAGGTAGAATGGATATAGAGAAAGGAGGCGGGCGGGCTTTGTTCGCAGAACTCATAGAGCCAATGGTTTTTAGAAATAGGGTTCCACGCCATCAAAATCTGCTGATTTGGCGTGGAACCCCTTAGGCGTAAATTCAGTTGTTCAACAATGTTCTTGGGGACTTCAAAAGCCTCCTCAATAAAGATTGCCCCAATACCATTTAGGGATAGGAGCTTTGTTTCCTCATCCAAGCCGGTAAAAATAATCTCGCTGCCGTTGGGAAAACTAATCCGAAAATCACTTTCTCTTATCTTTATGTAGGGAGTAAGTTTCCATTTAGAAAGGATTTCCTTGAAAAGAGAAAAGCAAGTATTGCGGATGGTTGTTCCAGTGCGACGGCATACCAAAATTTTTATCTTCTCTTGGCACGCTCTTATAATAAGTTTTTGGGTTATGAAATAGCTTTTCGCACTGCCCGCACTGCCCATGTAGCACTCCCATCTGTGGGAATAGTCAGTGAGCAAAGGAAAGAACTTGGGGACGAATTGGGCTTTAGATAGGTTCAACTCAATTCGTGCCATTTTCTCCTTCCTCGCCAATATTTATTACGATAGTAGAATTGACATCTGCCTCTACCTTCTGCGTGGGGTTATAACCCTCGTTTTTTAGAACGAACTCAATCATTCTTTGATTGCCGTTCCGGCATAAGTCAATAGCACCTTGCCGGGCTACATCTACTGCTGTCATCCATCTATCATCGTTTATCTTTTTTAGTTCTTCCTGAAATTCTCTGTTATAGGGCGTGGTATCGTATCGCCACCGCCATAGGGTTTTGGGGCAAACTCCAACTTCTTCTGCTACCTGCTTATAAGTCAGCCCTCTCCCGCAAGTTAGCAGCTCAATCGCCCTCTGCTGTTGTGGGTTCAAACTCAATTCCTGTCAACTCCTCTATCTTTTGTAAAAAGCCCTCATAGTCAAGCGTTACCTGAGCTATAACGCTATCTGTACCCCAAGCCTCACCTAATAAGGCCATTGCTTCATTTAGATTCATTTTTTCCATAGTAAATTACCTCACTTTTTTATATAGTCCTAAAAGACGGAGCATCTTTTAGCTTTCTTAGGGGAACCAATAGCCCCTTACTATCTGCACCGCATTTGGCCGTAGCCCATTCCCCATTTTCTATAACAGTGCGTAAATCATCAAAAGAAAACAAATAGATTTCTTTCGCCGGGGCACCATAATTACAATAGGCAATTATATCTGCCTCAGAGAAATTGAACCAACCTTTGCCTTCTTTGGAATGGGTGTTTTCCAGCTCAATATAGAGGTTTCCTGTTTCATAAAGGCGTAAATCTGTTTTGACTTCGATATAACGACTTTCGTTTGTAGCGGGGTTCCGCACAAGAAAATCTATGTCCTTTTCCCAATAGTCTTTATCGCCTGTCAAGTCCTTTACTTCATAACCTTTAAGGCGTGCCCTCTGCTCAAAGATACATTCGCCTATGCTTCCAATATTAGCCATTTTTAGAGCCTCCTCTATTTATCTCTCTATCTAAAAGTAGAGAAAGAATAGCGAGGCTCTAATTTTTTGGTGAAAAAATTTTGGGCTTACTTAGCGGGCGGGGCTGTTATGTGCGGGCAGGCCACGCAGATAATGGACGGACAAGGGCTGCGGCCGGGCTGAGTAAGAAAGAACTATAATCCGAAATTCTCAATATTGCGGACGAGGCCGGCGGGCGGTATTTCTTGTGAATCCTTATAAGTAGGAAAGAGGAACTAAATTGAGCCAGAAAGCCTTTTTCTTTTTCCTTTTGGGGCTTGTAAGGCTTGAACGCTTATCCTACTTTATCTAAAATATTATCAAGGATATATTTGGCTTCCTTATCGCTATATCCAAGTTTTTCTTTTAGGAGTTCTGTTTGAACTGTATTGGAGAAACACCCAAAATGAGGGATTATCTCATCAAGCCATTTTTCTTCTTTTTCGACATAACCATCCGCTAAAACCTCATTTTCGAGATAGGATAGGCTTTCATCCCCGGTATTTCTTTTGAGTTTCATTTCTGTTCCCTCCGTAAAAAGGTTAGGTGGGGTTTTGACATTCCCCTTTCCATTCCCATTCTCTTTTTCATTATCATTTACATTATCATTACTGCCACTCACTCCAACTTTTTTACACTTTTTTACACTTTCAGTGTATAGAGCTGGATATTTTTCCTTCATAACTTTTACCCTATATTTTATTGTATCAAGGCTTACACAAAGGCTATCCGCTATAATTTGTTGCGTAGCTCCGTTAGCCATCATTTCTGCTATATCATCTAATTGAAGTTTTGCTCTCTGCTTTGTTTCATCAGAGCCAACTTTATTACAATAGGCTTTATTGCTTCTGGCTACTGTATATTCTCTATTCCGTAATAGACGGCGGATTTCTCTATCATCCGTTTCAAACTCACCGCCAAGCCCCAGAGTAATAAGCCCGAACACTAATTCTAACGCCTTTTCTGCTTCGCCGTCCTCATACAAGTCAATAGCGTTTTCAAAGTCTGTTAGATTCACAAGTGCGTTATCCTTGATACGATTTTCAATATTATATTTCATAACTTTATCCTCCCTGTCCCTTTTATTTTATAAAAAAAATAGAGGGTGCGGGCAGGACAGAACCCATTAGGGAAGGTAGCTACTCCTTCCTTCGCCCTCTATTTATAAGTAAAGTAATCTACCCCACTTTTCCATAAAAAAAATAAAGGGGCTGTGTGGCGTGAGGTAAGCCACACAGCCCTTAGGCTCTTTAGCGTTGGTGAGCCACCAAGCATATTCAGTTGTATTTGGATTGGAGGAAATAGAATGGCTACAAACTATTTTTCTCTTTCCAATTATAAGTAGATTTTTTGTGATATACTCTATAAAAGTTTGAGTAAAAATTTTTTCATATATTCAATTTTCATATATATTATACCGTAATTTCGAGTAAATTTCAAATTTAGTCTTGCTTATGGGATTACTGAGCCTTCGCAACACTCACTGTCGTCAGAACTTTTGTTCCACAAAATAGCTGTATTTCTTGTAAAAATCAATTTTTCGGAACTTTTTAGCTTAAAAAGTTGCCAAAAACGCCCGAAATGCACGTCTAAAAACTATTTTTATTGACTTTTTGCTAAATTGCGATATAATAAAACCATCGAAAGGGTGGCCACCCCGAAATAAAAAAATAATTATAAAGGAGATTTCAAAAATGAAGAAGTCTAATAAGTTCGAGGTTCCCTCCCGTGTTAGCGAAATTACCATGGCGTTCGTTGAGGACTATACCAGCAAATCTTCTCCCGAAGATAAGGAGTGGATTGTTTCCACCTACAAAGTTGCGATTGAAGTTTATGGTAAGAAGAAGGCGTTCTTGTCCTTCCGTGCTGAGTTCGCCAAGAAGTTCTTCCCTGAGTTCTATGAAAAGACAGATTTCCTCGCCCGGCTCTGTAAGATTTGCGAAACCGATGTAGCCTAAAGAAAGGAGTTGCTACAAATGAAGCCAAGAGAACTCAAAGCAAAAGTTGCCAGCTATTGCTATCTGACTGGCCACAATAAGGAGTATTTAGCCCACCGTTGTAATATGAGCCTTGCCACCTTCTACAAAAGGTTGGATGAGCCTTTCAAGTTCTCTTTGGATGAGTTTTCCAGACTGTCAAAGGCTCTGGGGCTGACGGAAGAAGAAAAGCTCCTTATGATTGCGTAAGAAAGAACCCTACTCCCGCTTATGTAGTGGAGAGTAGGGTTCTTTTTAGCTTTTTACTAACTTATTCATTTGTTCTGCCAGCATTTGAGCGTAATCATCTTTATCTTTTTGGAAAGTGTGCTGATATACTCGCTGAAGCATATTCTCTGTTGAGTGGCCTAAATATTCCGCTGCGTATCTATTGGGAATGCCCGCCTTGAGCATCACAGAGGCACAGTAATGGCGTAGGCTATGGAAGTTATAAGGGAAGTTATACTTTTTTCTATAATGGCGATAGCTTTCCTCATACCCTCTTGGATTCCCCTCAAAGATATACATATCCGCACCTTTGGCTTCACCCAAGGCATCAACTACCACTTGGGGCATTGGAATAGTTCTTTTGCTGGAAGTGGTTTTGGGGACTTTTTCAACATAAATTCCAAATTCATCTTTTACTCTGGCTCTCCTAATGTGGAGAGCCTTTCTTTCTAAATCAACATCCATCCATTTCAAGCCCACGATTTCACCCTTTCGTAACCCCATAGTTGAAGCCAGTAAGCAATAGGAGTAGATTCTTGTATTTTTGATACTGTCGAGAAATGAAATCATTTCCTCCTCTGTTGGAATTTCAATTTCAATTCTTTCCTTTTGGGGTAAATTTACGCCTTCGCCGATAGAATACCCATTTTCTTTTAGAAGTTTATTGTAGAAGGCGTGGGCTGACTTCACCGTTTTGGGACTATGTCCTTTTGTATAGGCATTTACGGCTTTTTGATACATTTCTTTTGTGAGAATACCAAGCCTCACATTCACAATATCTTGGAAGGCCGTTTTTCTAATCTTTCTATATCCTGCGATAGTCGAAGGTGAAAGAATCGTGGAACGATTTTCGATAAACTCATCTGCTAACTGTCCTAAAGTTTTGTTCTCCGGCTTCATAGAATCCTTTTTAGCCATCACGAAAGCAGACACCTTATATTCTGCTTCCTTCTTGGTTGGGGCTGTAAAGGATTTCTGTTTGTAGTTGCCCTCTTCATCTGTATAGCTTGCTACACATCTCCAATTTCCACTTGGGAGTTTCTTTGCTTTTGCCATTTATTTCACCCCTTTCAATATCTCAATAGTATCATCAAGGGGTATGGAAGTCAATAATTCGTGTCAGAATTTATGTCAGATTTCCTTCTTTTTTCTGACACATTCTTCAAATCCACGATACAATTTTCTAAAAATTAAGAAAACAGCTTTGAGGGCGAAAAGCCCGCAAAGCCTTGTAATACAACGGTTTTTGGCAAAAGAAAAGCGACTTCGAAGTCAAATTCGAAGTCGCTTTTCTGGTGCCCCGTCGGGGATTCGAACCCCGGACACCCTGCTTAAAAGGCAGGTGCTCTACCGACTGAGCTAACGGAGCGGACGGTTTATTTTCGCAGGAGGGCAGGCAGCCGATCATGCCGGTACGACCCTCCGGATACACTTTGGCAGGGATGGCTGGACTCGAACCAGCGAGTGAGGGAGTCAAAGTCCCTTGCCTTACCACTTGGCTACACCCCTGTGTGAAAAAAGGTCAGGGATTGGGATCTCTCCCAATCCCTGATATTCAGTGGGGTGGGTAAAGGGACTCGAACCCTCGACACCCGGAACCACAATCCGGTGCTCTAACCAACTGAGCTACACCCACCAAATATGAACCGCAAGGGATGCTGACGATGCTCCTTCAGCAAAAGAGTGGCGCGCCAGAAGGGACTCGAACCCCTGGCCTACTGCTTAGAAGGCAGTTGCTCTATCCAACTGAGCTACTGGCGCAAATAAAGTCAGTGGAGCGGGTGACGGGAATCGAACCCGCATCCCCAGCTTGGAAGGCTGGTGCCCTGGCCATTGTGCTACACCCGCATGGGTCCTCCGCAAAATCGTCAGCTTTGATATGTTACCATGTTTCACGCCCTTTGTCAACGGGATAATCGGATTTTTTTGAAGTTTTTTCCGGCGGGAGGCGGCGGCAGAGAGGCTCTTGTGAAGAAAATAACGCTTGTAAAGGCTGGGGCGGTATGCTATCATTATCACGATATACTCCCCATGGTGTGGGGTCGGAAACAAAAAGATAAGGAGAATTTCATCATGAAAGTACTTGTCATCAATGCGGGGAGCTCTTCCCTGAAGTATCAGCTCATGGATCCGGAAACCGGCAAGGTCTTTGCCAAGGGCCTGTGCGAGCGCATCGGTCTGGACGGCAAATTCACCTACAAGCCCCAGGTGGAGGGCAAGGAGACCATCAAGGCCGCCGATGTGGCCATGCCCACCCACTCCGAGGCCATCCAGACCGTGCTGAACGCTCTGGTGGATCCCCAGAACGGCGTCATCTCCTCCATGAAGGAGATCGATGCGGTGGGTCACCGTGTGGTCCACGGCGGCGAGACCTTCGCCTCCTCCGTGCTCATCAACGATGAGGTGCTGAAGGCCGTGGAGGACTGCACGCCTCTGGCTCCCCTGCACAACCCTGCCAATATCATCGGCATCGAGGCCTGCCGCAAGGTGCTGGGCGACGACGTGCCGCAGGTGGCTGTGTTCGACACCGCTTTCCACCAGACCATGCCGGAGCATGCCTATCTGTACAGCATCCCCTACAAGTACTATGAGAACGACAAGCTGCGCCGCTACGGCTTCCACGGCACCTCCCACCGCTATGTGACCCTGCGGGCCGCCGAGCTGCTGGGCAAGGATCCCAAGGATCTGAAGATCGTGTCCTGCCATCTGGGCAACGGCTCCTCTCTGGCCGCTGTGGACGGCGGCAAGTGCGTGGACACCTCCATGGGTCTGACGCCGCTGGCCGGTCTGCCCATGGGTACCCGTGCCGGCGACATGGACGTGGGTGTTATCGAGTATGTGGCCAACAAGTACGACCGCTCCATCTCCTCTGTGATGGAAGGTCTGAACAAGCGCTCCGGCATGATGGGCCTGTCCGGTGTGTCCTCCGACTTCCGTGATCTGGAGGCCGCTGCCGCCAAGGGCCATCACCGCTCCGCCATCGCCCTGCGGATCTTTGAGTACCGTGTACACAAGATGATCGCTGAGTACGCCGCCGCCATGAACGGCGTGGACGTGGTGGTCTTTACCGCCGGTGTGGGTGAGAATGCCCCCTCCACCCGCGCTCACATTCTGGAGGGTCTGGAGTTCATGGGCATTACCTGCGACGAGGAGAAGAACAATGTCCGTGGTGAGGAGCGCATTATCTCCAAGGATGGCGCCCCTGTCACTGTGATGGTCATCCCCACCAATGAGGAGTTGATGATCGCTCAGGACACCCTGTCCATCGTGGAGGAGAACAAGAACAAGTAAGCTTGTTTGACGCAAGGAGCCGACTGCTATGCAGTCGGCTCCTTTTTTGTTTGTTGGAAAGCCCGGAAATTTTTCCCTGTTGTCCGGTGGAGGGCAACAGGCGGTGCAACTTTCCCGGCGGGGACGCCACAGGCAGAAGGGGGTGTGAGAACATGGAGACAATACGAGGGGAGGCGGCGGTATGGCGCTGCTAACGGTTCTGGCGGGCATCTCCTCCTGCGTCACCGGAATCGGTGCGGCGCTGATCCTGCTGCTGCGGCCGGTGCGGGAGGCGCTGACGGGGACGAAGCACCTGCGGGAGGGGCAGAAATGCCTGTTGCGGAGCAATATGCTGCATACATACTATAAGAATAGGGATCACTCCGCCATCCGGCAGTATGAGTATGAGAATTTTCTGCTGGAGTACCGGGCCTATAAGGCCCTGCGGGGCAATTCCTTCATCGACCGCATCTATCAGGAGGTCAAGACCTGGGACATTGTATCATAAGGAGGGCTTTTATGGAAAATCTGGGTATTGCCAGCGTGGCGGCCATCACCGTCATCACCTATCTCATGGGCATGGCCGTGCGGGCCAGCCGGATGGACAACAAGTGGATCCCCATTCTCTGCGGCCTGCTGGGCGGGCTGCTGGGGCTGGTGAGCTTCTATCTGCTGCCCATCCCCGACTATCCGGCGGGGGACCCCATCACCGCTGCGGCGGTGGGCATCGTCAGCGGTCTGGCGGCCACAGGGCTGCATCAGGCGGCCAAGCAGCTGAGCAAGGAGGCGGGCGGAGATGCCTAAGGTGTATCTGTCCCCGGCGTATCACTACTGGAATCCCTGTGCCGTGGCGGGGTGCGACGAGACCACCCACAACAACCTCTATCTGGATGTGCTGGAGCCGTATCTGGCAGCCTGCGGCATCCAGTATAAGCGGGGGCCACGACGGACGCCCAAGTCCGGTGAGGACGGGGACGCCCTGATGCTGCAGGCGGTACGGGAATCCGATGCGTGGGGTGCCGACGTCCACTACGTCAGCCACACCAACGCCGCCAACGGCGGCGTCCGGGGCTACCGGCCCATGATCTATCCCGGCTCCGGCGGCGGGCGAAAGCTGGCGGCGTGTATCCTGAAGTATCGCCGGAAAATCTACGACCAGCCCATCCGGCTGTCGGAGAGCAGCGTGTGGTATGAGCTGCGGGCTCCGGCGGCGGTGAGCTTCTATGAGGAGCACGTGTTCCACGACAACGCCTCCGACGCCCAGTGGTTCCACAGCCATCTGGGGGCCATTGCAGAGGCTACCTGCCGGGGACTGTGCGAGTATTTCGGTATCCCGTACCGGGCGCCGGGGACGGCCAAGCCGTCTCCTGCGCCGACCATCAGGAAGGAGGAACAGGTGACCGTGGAGCTGCGTATGCTGAAGCGTGGCATGGAGGGCGGCGACGTCCGGAGCGCCATGCTGCTGATGAAGGACAAGGGGTACTACCCCTACGCCATCCCCGTCAGTGACAAGCTGTTCGGGGCCAAAATGGAGGCCGGTCTGCGGAAGATGCAGGCCGACCACGACCTCGGCGTGGACGGTATCTTGGGGGCCGCCAGTTGGGGCTATCTGCTGGGGCGATAAGGATAAAGTCAGAGCACACAGCGTAAGCTGTGTGCTCTGACTTGGATGTGTGAGATGCCGCCTGTTTCGTGCAGAGCAGCAGATTTTTGAGTAGAATCACTGTGCTTGAACTTAGTCCTGCATGATGCGCTTCACGCTTTCACGAAGTTCTTCTATCGTATCGCACTGTCCAATCAGTTCAATAATTGCTCGCAGCAGTGCTTCCGTATAATTCATCTCCATTTTCTCCCTCCTCTCATTCCTTTGTCAGTTGGGTCAGGAAGGCCATGACCACACGGTTCAGATCCTTCATGGCGGCGGGGAAGTTGAAAGCGAAGTCGTGGTGCTCAAACAGGCAGTCTGACACGGACTTGATGGCCATGAACTTCACGCCGTTTCGCAGGCACACCTGCGCCACGGCGCAGCCCTCCATCTCGCACAGCAGCGGGTGGAAGGTGTCGGCGATCCAGTGGGAGCGGGGGGTATCGGTGGCGAACCAGTCACCGGTGGCCACCCAGCCGGTGCGATAGGGGACTCCGGTGGCCTCCATGGCGGCCCTGGCGGCAGGCAGGTCCGCCGTGGGGAACCGGATCTGTTTGACGGTGGACACCAGTCCCACGGGATCCCCGATGGCGGTGGTGTCCACATCGTGCTGCACGAAGCCCTCCGCCAGAACGATGGTGCCGATGGGGACATTCTCGAAGCAGCCGGCCACACCGGCGTTCAGCACCAGATCCGGGTGGTAGAGGCTGATGAGCAGCTGGGCGCCCATGGCGGCGTTGACCTTGCTGACGCCGCAGCAGCAGGCGATGATATGGGGGCGGATCTGATAAAAGGACACGCCCGCCTCCGTGCGGATGGGGGTGCGGGTCTCGTCTGTCAGCAGCGTCTCTATTTCACCGGGCATGGCGTATACCAGACCAATGGTCATGATGGAGTTCCTCCTTAAAGTGCATATTTTTCTCCATTGTAACGGGATGAGGGACGTGTGTCAAGGGAAAGCGCCTGCGGGAGGGAAAAAGTCCCTCCGGAGCCTCCGGAGGGACTTTGGGACAGTGCTTACTCCCGGCGCAGGGCCTCGATGGGGTTCAGGCGGGAGGCCTTGACGGCAGGTACCAGACCGAACACGATGCCGATGACCATGGAGAAGGCCACCGCCACAATGCAGGCCGGGGCGCTGATGGCCACCGCCGTACCCATGACGTGGCTCAGCATCTCCGCCAGACCGATGCCGCACAGGACGCCCAGCAGGCCGCCCAAGCTGGTAAGCACTGCCGCCTCCGTCAGAAACTGCCAGAGGATGCGGCTCTTCCGGGCGCCGATGGCGATTTTCAGGCCGATCTCACGGGTGCGCTCGGTGACGGAAACCAGCATGATGTTCATGACGCCGATGCCGCCCACCACCAAGGAAATGGCGGCGATCCAAATCAACTGGCGGTTGGTGGTCTCCGACAGACTTTGCAGCTCGGAGGCCTGCTTCAGCAGGTCCTGTGCCTGATAGGTCAGCTTGCGGTTGGTGACCACCTGACTGTTCAGGTAATCTGCCACGCCGCTTCCGGCCTTGGTCATATCGTTGGTGGAGGAGGCCCGCACGGCTACGTTCATGGGTTCGTCGTAGCGGAAGGCGATGGGCCAGCAGCTCTCCGGGATCATAACGGTGCCGGAGGTGGTACGGGCGTACATCTGATAATCCTCTACACTGTTGATGACCGGCTGGGAGGTGACCCTCTGGCTCACCACGCCCACCACGGTGAAGGGTTCGCCCTGCATCTCGATGACGCCGCCGATGGGGTTCTGTCCGGGGAACAGGCTCTGGGCCGCCGTCGTATCGATGACGGCCACCTTGCGGCGGGAGGAGAAATCCTCCGGCAGGAAGGCACGACCGTAATTCACCTGATAGCCCGCCACGGAGAGATAGTGGTCGTCCACGCCGTTGAGGGTGCCGGTGAAGGACTGGTTGCCGGCATAGATGCCGTCGGCCCACGTACGCTGGCGGTACATGGCCACGGCGGAGACACCGGGCAGGGCGTCCATCTCGTCCCGCATGGCAGACGTGATGGCGGCGATGCCCTCCGGCAGCTCCCCGTAGGAGAAGTCCACGGTGCTGCCGTCCTGCGTCAGCTGCACCTGCACCATGTCGTTGCCGGCACCGATGAGGTTCTGCTTGATCTGCTCGTTGGTACCACGGATGGTGGAGACGATGGTGATAATGGCGGCAATACCGATGATGATGCCCAGCATGGTCAGAAACGACCGCAGCTTATGGCTCCACACGCCTTGCAGCGCCAGATTGATATTTTCCAACATAGTTACCGCCTCCTTACCAGCTGTGCAGGGCATCCACGGTGGCTTCCTCCGTTTTGGCTCCGGACACCACGTCCCGGCCATAGGGGAAGGCCACATAGTCCTCCTGCGTCAGGCCGCCACGGATCTGGGTGTAGCTGTCCCACACCACCTTACCGGTCTGGACCCAGCGCTGCTCCAGCTTGCCGTTCTCCCCACGGGCCATGACGTAGCTCTTGCCGTTTTCCGTGCGGACGTACATATTCTCCAGATACAGGCTGCTGCCGTCGCTGTCGGATACCGCCTGATAGCTGATGCTGACGCTCTCCCCCTCCTGCAGCTGCTGATCCTCGCTGACGAACACCTTGAAGGGGTAATAGGATACATTGGGGTTACCATCACCCCCATGGGAATCGCCGTCGGTGGGATAGGTACTGATCTCCACCACCTCGCCGGTGCAGGCAGCCCCGGTCATCCGTGAGCTGATATTCACCGTCTGGCCCACCTTCACGGTGTCCAGCCGCAGCTCGCTGACGGTGCCGGTGACGTAATAGCCGCCGCCGGCAGAGACCTCCACCACCGCCTCGTTATTGGCGGCGGCATCCGTGGGGGTGCGGACGGCCTTGACCACGCCGTCCAGCTGGCTGTACACGCTGCTGTCGGAGGCCTCTGCCTGTTTCCGGCGCAGATCCAGCTCCGCCATTTTGATGGAGGTATCCGCCTCCTGAATCTCCCGGAGCTTGTCATTCTGCATCCGCAGCAGCTCCTCCTTGGTGTAGGACCGGCTCAACAGGTCCTGCACCCGCTGCAGCTCCTTGCGAAGCTGGCGAATCTCGTCGGTGGTGCCGTCCACAGAGATATCCTCCGCCGCCGGGAGGTCCGCCAGAGACACGGCGATGGTGCCGTCCTCCCCACGGGTCAGGTGCAGCCCCCAGCTGCCGATGATGGCCCCCAGCGTCTCGTCGCCCCGGTGGGTCACCAGCACCACATACAGTTCTTTCTCCCCTTCCGGCAGCAGCACCGACAGGTTCTGCTCCGTCAGGGCGTCGCCGCCGTTCCAATCACAGTAAAGGGGGTCCTCCGCCGTGCCGGCAGCGCTGCCACGCAGCAGGGGCTTGCCGGGCTGGATGGGCTTGGAATCCCGGCGGATGATCTCGTCGGTGGATTCCGCCAGCTTCTTCTCGATCTGAGCCGTCAGGGCGTCCGCCTGCTGCTGGAGCTTCTCCTTATCCTCCGCCAGCTGGAGCCGCTGGAGTTCCTTGCGGGTATTCTCCTGTCGCAGCCGCAGGCGCTCCAGAGCGATGCGGGCCCGCTCCACGTCCAACTCCGTCAGGGTGCTGTCGTAGCTCAGCAGCCGGTCTCCCTTCTTCACCGTCTGGCCCTCCGTCACATAGACCTGTGCGGAGGTCTGGGTCTGGGAAAGAAACACCTTCTGGAGCTTATCCATGGCGACGGTACCGCTGGTCTCTGTGGTGTCGCCCCAATAGTCCGTCATGCTGATGCCCGTCACCGGATACACCTTCACGGCGCTGCGGCTGCCGTTGCGAAGCAGAGTCAGGCCACCCCACACCAGAGCGCATACGCCCACCACGATGCCCGCCGCCAGAAAGGAGCGTTTCAGTTTCTTATTCATGGCTGTCACCTCCGCTGAGGACGCCGTCCCGGATGGTCATGATCCGCTGGGCCTGCCGGGCCACCTGCGCATCGTGGGTGATCATGATGATGGTGGCACCGTTTTCATGGAGCTGACGGAACAGCTCCATGACCTGTGCGCCGCTGGCAGAATCCAGAGCGCCGGTGGGTTCGTCCGCCAGCAGCAGCTTGGGGCCGCCCACCATGGCCCGTGCAATGGCCACACGCTGGCACTGGCCGCCGGACAGCTGGTCCGGTCGATGGTCGATCCGGTCGCCGAGGCCCACCATCTCCAGCGCCGAACGGGCCCGCTCCCGGCGCTCTGCCTTTTTCACCCCGCCGTACAGCAGCGGCAGGGCCACGTTATCCAGCGCCGTCAACCGGGGCAGCAGATGAAAGGACTGGAACACGAATCCCAGCTCCTGATTCCGCACCTGCGCCAGCTGTAGGTTCGTGCAGGCGGTGATATCCTGCCCGCACAGGAGATAGCTGCCGCTGGTGGGCTCATCCAAACAGCCGATGATGTTCATCAGCGTGGTCTTGCCGCTGCCGGAGGGTCCCATGATGGCAAGGTACTCCCCCTCGGACACATTCAGACTCACGTCCCGCAGCACACGGGTCACGGTCTTGCCCATAGGGTAGTCCTTGCAGATATTCCGCATTTCAAGGATCATGCTCAGCCCTCCGTCACGGCGCCGTCCGTTACGGCACCGTCGCCGCCCTCCGGCAGATCTAAGCCGCCGTCCATAGCGGGCTGGTCAAAGCTGCCGTCCGGGGTTTTGCTGCCGTCCGGGGTTTTGCTGCCGTCCGGGGTTTTGCTGTCGTCCGGGGTTTTGCTGTCGTCCGGCTTGAAGGTACCCTGGTCATAGGGGACGCAGGTCATACCCACCGCCAGCGTTTCGTCGGGGAAGGCGATGTAGTCCTCCGCCGCCAAGCCGCTCTCCACGGGATAGGTGGCCAAGTCCTCCTCATAGGTCCCCAGGGTCAGGCCGCGCTTTTCCAGCTTCCCGTTCTTATCCTGTGCCCACACCCACGGGGAGGTGTCGGCATCATTGATGTAGTAGGCAGGCAGATGGATGCCCTCCTGCTTCTGACCCTGACCGTGATCCGGCTCGATATAGACGTGCTGGCCCATCAGCAGGCCGTCGCTGCTGTCCAGCGTCACATAGAAGGGGTACTTGCTGGCGGTGGACACGTCGCTGCCGCCGTCCGTCATCCCCTGATTGCCGCCGGAGACGGGATTCTTCCAGTCGATGGAGGTGACGCTGCCCTTCCAGACATCGCTGCCCACACGGGAGCGGATCAGCACCTGCGTCCCCTCGGAGAGAGCGGAGGCGTTACTCTCGTTGACATAGCCCTTCACCCGGAAGCCCGCCGTCTCCACGATGGTCACGATGGGCAGTGCATTCCCATTGCTGTCAGTGCCGCCGTTTTCGTTCACCGTCCGCACCCGACCGTCTACCGGAGAGGTGATCTTGGCGTTGCCGACGCTGTCGGTAAGGCGCTGCACCTCCTTCTCCTTCAGGGTGATGTTGTACTGCTGCTCCAGAATGGCCGCCGTAGCCTCCCGGATCTCCAGATCGTATTGCAGCTGCTGATCCGGGGAGACGTTGCTCTTGTCCCGCTCCAGCCGGGCCTTCTCCTCCTGCTTGGCGCTGAGGGTGCTCTTTATCTGGTCCAGCTCCAGCTGGGCTTTCTCCAGATCCAGCTGCGCCTGCGTCTGGTCGTAGGTAAAGAGGGTCTGGCCCTTTTTCACCTCATCCCCGGCCTTCACGGCCACGGAGGCCACCCGCCGGCTCTCGTCCTTCGCGATCTTTGTCTCGCCCTGAGCGCTGACGACTCCAGCGAAGCGATCCACCCGTCCCACACCGCTCAGGCCGCAGATCATGGATACGGATTCCACCGACGCCTCGCCTTTGCTGCTTTTTCCGCAGCCCGCCAAGCTGCTCAGCAGCAACAGCGCCGCTAAAAGCAGTGCCATCTTTTTCATGGTCATTTCTCCTTTAATTTCACTGAGTTTTGCCCAAACGGCTCCTTGCGCCGCCGGTCTTTCCTTTTATGGGACGGCAATGGGCCGGAAAAGGTTCCCTCCATCGCCTATGGCGGCGAAAATGAGCATTGACAGTCCACTCAGTGCAGAGTATGATATATTACAGATATATCATGGAGGTAGGGCTATGGAACTGCTCAGCTATCGAACCTTAGGCGCAGAGGCGTCCCTGTCCCGGCGGATGCCGGAGCGTGTCCTGCAATTTGGGGACGGCAACTTCCTGCGAGGCTTTGTGGATGATTTCATCGATCAGATGAACGAAAAGGCGGACTTTGACAGCAGCGTGGTGATCGTCCCTCCAGCCTCCACCGGCAAGACGGGGCGCATCAACCGGCAGGACGGGCTGTATCAGCTGTATCTGCGGGGAAAGCTCAACGGTCAGGTAGTCGATCAGAGAAGGCTCATCTGGTGCATCAGCCGAGCACTGGACGTGTTCACCCAGTGGCAGGAGCTGCTGGATTTTGTGTGCAGCGATGAACTGCGGTTCGTGATTTCCAACACTACGGAGGCAGGCATCGTCTACGATCCCGACTGTCGCTTTGACGACTGCCCGCCCGCCTCCTTCCCCGCCAAGCTGACCCGGCTGCTGTGGCAGCGCTGGTACGCCGGAAAACCGGGTCTCATTCTTCTGCCCTGTGAGCTCATTGCCGACAACGGCACCGTCCTGCGGGACACCGTGCTGCGCCACGCCGCCGACTGGGCACTGGAGGAGGATTTCCTGCACTGGCTCCGGGAGGAGAACCATTTTTGCAATACGCTGGTGGATCGCATCGTCACCGGATATCCTGCCGCTCAGGCTTCCCGGCTCAACGCTGAAAACGGCTATGAGGATGCCCTGCTGGATACCGCAGAGCCCTTCGGGCTGTGGGTCATCGAGGGCGACGAGGCCCTGAGCCTGGAGTTTCCCGCCCAAAAGGCGGTGCTGCCGGTGAAGTTCGTGGCGGACCACCATCCTTATAAGGAGCAGAAGGTCCGCATTCTGAACGGCGGCCACACCAGCATGGTGCTGGCGGCCTATCTGGCGGGCCACAACATCGTCCGGGAGTGTATGGAGGACGAGGCCGTCCGGGCGTATCTGGAGGGGGCGCTGTTTCAGGAGATCATCCCCACCCTATCCCTGCCCCGTGAGGACTGCGAAGCCTTTGCCCGTGCGGTGGAGGAGCGGTTCGCCAACCCCTACATCGATCACCGGCTGCTAGATATCGCCCTGAACTCCGTCTCCAAGTGGCGGGCACGGGTGCTGCCCAGTGTCACCGCCTATCTGGAAAAGACGGGGCGGCTGCCGGTGCGGCTGACCTTCTCCTTCGCTGCCCTGTGTGCCTTCTATACCCAGGGCCAGCGCAGCGGTGAGCCGTACCCCGTGCGGGATGAGGCGGCCGTACTGAATTTCTTTGCCGCTCACGCAGGTGATACGGCGGAAGCACTGGTAACGGCGCTGGCGGCCCGTGAGAATTTCTGGGGACAGGACCTGAACCGGCTGCCCGGCTTCACCGCCACCGCAGCGGATGATCTGCAGCGCATCCGCCGGGACGGCATAGCCGCCGCCATGGAGGCCTGCCGAAAGGAGGCTGCGCTATGAGCCGCATCCTGCAAATTCATCCCGACGACAACGTGGCCGTGGCGCTGGAGCCCTTGAAGGCCGGAGATGTCGTGGAGACCTCCGCCGGAGCCGTGACTCTGCGGCAGGACATTCCTCAGGGCCACAAGCTGGCGCTGATGGATATCCCCTCCGAGGCCGCCGTAGTGAAATACGGCTTTCCCATTGGCCACGCTACCCAAGCCATCCATGTGGGCGACTGGGTCCACAGCCACGATCTGGCCACCTCCCTCGACGGAGAGGCCGTTACCTCGGCGGCCATCGCCGTCCCGACGCAATCAGTGGTCCCTGCCTCCCGCACCTTTCAGGGCTTTCGCCGCAAGGGAGGCGTGGGCATCCGCAATGAGATCTGGATCATCCCCACCGTGGGCTGCGTCAACAGTGTAGCCGAGACGCTGGCCCGCATAGCCGTCCATTCTATCCGGGGCAGCGTGACGGGTGTCTACGCTTGGCCCCATCCCTATGGCTGTTCCCAAACGGGAGACGATCAGGAGCATACCCGTCGTATCCTTTGTGATCTGATCCGCCATCCCAATGCAGGCGGTGTACTGGTGCTGGGACTGGGCTGTGAAAACAGCAACATCGGGGAGCTGAAAAAGCTGCTGGGGGACTGGGACCCGGAGCGCACGGCGTTTCTGGAGTGCCAGTCCGTCCCGGACGAACTGGAGGCCGGCAAGGTTCTGCTGCGCCAGCTCATTGACCACGCCTCCAAGGATGTCCGGTGCAGTATCCCCGCCAGCGAACTGGTCGTCGGTCTCAAGTGCGGCGGCTCCGACGGTCTGTCGGGCATCACCGCCAATCCGCTGGTGGGCCGCATTGCCGACCGGCTGGTGGCCATGGGCGGTACGGCTCTGCTGGCGGAGGTGCCGGAGATGTTCGGCGCCGAGGGGGTGCTGTTCCGCCGCTGTGCCGACGAAACAGTACAAAAGGAACTGCCGGCATTGGTAGCAGATTTCAAGGACTACTTCGTCCGCCACGGGCAGGTGGTGTATGAAAATCCCTCCCCCGGCAACAAGGCCGGCGGCATCACCACACTGGAGGAGAAGTCTCTGGGCTGTGTCCAGAAGGGCGGCAGCTCCCCCATTTGCGGGGTGCTGTCCTATGGTCAGCGGGTGCAGAACCGGGGTCTGACCGTGCTCCAGACCCCCGGCAACGATCTGGTATCCACCACCGCTCTGGCGGCGGCCGGGGTACACATGGTGCTCTTCACCACTGGGCGGGGAACGCCCTTTGCCGGGCCCGTCCCCACGTTGAAGATCTCCACCAACACCGCTCTGGCCCAGCGCAAGCCCCAATGGATCGACTTCAACGCCGGTACGCTGGTGCAGGGGGACTCTTGGGATGATGCCGCAGAGACTCTGCTGGATCGGGTGATGGCCACAGCCTCCGGTCTGGCCACCTGCTCCGAAAATCTGGGCTACCGGGAGCTGGCCATCTGGAAGGACGGCGTTACCCTGTAAACACAGCCTACCAAAGAACATAGAACGAAAGAGGGGACAGCCCAATGGGCTGTCCCCTGAGCCTGCCCCCAAGTGGAAATCCTTCGTCAACGGGGCGGAAGGGTGTGTGCGGGAAACCCGGAAGGG
>OCHB01000649.1_pt1 | contig 37584 bp, 39 predicted proteins | sample 1538731 | NCBI WGS metagenome assembly OCHB01 (sample SAMN04571721, study PRJEB22368) | human gut metagenome | biome: human gut; material: stool | host: Homo sapiens | place: Luxembourg | collected 2012-09-20 | reverse complement strand
TGCGAGGAGTTCCGCCGGTCAGTGAAGGAAAGCCTTAGCGGACCGGTCCAGGCGAACCGGTCTGATGGCACAAAACCCTGCATCGGAATAGAAAGAAAAAATGAACCTACCATAGATTTGGAGAACGGGGAAATTAAAGTTTACTTTACTTTTTTCTTTTCCCCTTTCTCCGTTGCACCCAAGAAAACCTACATTTAGTGTAAACATGTATATAAATACCTATTTATCCCCATTCTATTTGTGTCTTTCTTTCAATACCCGGATGACATCCTCCAGCCCATATCCTTTGGCAATCAATAAAACCAGATAATGATACATCAAGTCGGCCGCTTCATTTAAAAACAAATCTTCATTGTCGTCTTTCGCTTCGATTACTAATTCCACAGCTTCTTCCCCAACCTTTTGAGCGATCTTATTTATTCCTTTGGAAATCAAACGGGCCGTATAGGACTCTTCCGGAGAATCATTTTTCCTTTTTTGCAGGAACTTTTGTAAGAAGAACAAAAAATCCGCCTCCTCATTCTTCTCTCCCCAACAGGTATCTGTTCCAGTATGGCAAGTCGGTCCGAGCGGTTTGGCTTTAACCAATAAAGTATCGCCATCACAATCGGCTTGTATGTCTTTCAGGTATAGAAAATGTCCGCTTTCTTCACCTTTTGTCCACAACTTTTGCCGGGACCTGCTAAAAAAACAAACTTTTCCATTCGTCAGGGTTAATGTCAAGGCCTCCCGGTTCATATAGCCGAGCATCAAAACCGTCCTGGTCTCTGCATCTTGAATGATAGCAGGGATCAAACCATTTTCGTCAAATTTCAAATTTTCTATTTCCATCTTATATCTTTTCAATTATTTACCCTCTTACCGTTATCCCGTTTTGCCGCAAGTAGGCTTTCACCTGTCCGACAGTCAGCCTGCCATAATGAAATACCCCGGCAGCCAAAGCAGCATCTGCTTTACCTTTTGTAAATACTTCATTAAAATCCGCTAGTTTTCCTGCACCACCGGAAGCAATGACCGGAACATTCACCAATCCGCTCAACCGGGCTATCGCTTCGCAGGCGAATCCCCGGTTCGTCCCATCATGGTCCATAGAAGTGAATAATATTTCCCCGGCTCCCCGCTCTCCGACTTCCAGTGCCCAAGTGTATAATTCTCTTTCAGTTCTTAGTCTTCCTCCTTTACTGTATACGCACCATTCTTCCTTTTCATATCGGGCATCGATAGCCACAACAATACATTGTTTCCCAAAATGATAGGCTAACCGATCGATTAAATCCGGTTCGGACAGAGCTGCCGAATTGACCGATATCTTATCCGCCCCCTTTTTTAATAAAGCCTCAACATCTGCCTCCCGGGCAATGCCGCCTCCGACAGTAAAAGGGACATCGACTGCAGTAGCCACACGCTCCACCCAGCTCAGGCGGGTACTCCGGTTGTCATTACTGGCAGTGATGTCTAAAAACACCAGTTCATCAGCACCGGCAACAGAATACTTCTTTGCTAATTCTACAATATCACCGGCATCTTTCAAATCGTTGAAATGTACTCCTTTCACCGTCCGTCCCTCTTTAACGTCCAAACAAGTGATTATTCTTTTAGCTAACAAAATCAAAAATTTTTAAGTGATTTCAAATCTATTTTCTTTTCATACAAAGCCTTCCCAACGACCACGGCTTCTACTCCAACTTCTGCAAGCTGTTGTAAATCTGCCGTTCCACTCACTCCCCCTGAAGCGATCAACCGAATCTCCGGATAAAGGCGAAGTAATTCCCGATACAAGCCGATAGCCGTTCCATCCATCATCCCATCCCGGGTGATATCCGTACACATCAAATGCCCGATCCGTCCCCGATAGGACTCAATCAATTGAAAAATCGTCGTATCGGTCACCTTTTTCCATCCCTGAATACACACCTTGGTATTCCAGACATCAGCTCCGATAATTACTCTTTCATACCCATACTTTTCCAGCCATTCAGCGGTTTGTTCGGGATTTGTCTGAGCGATACTGCCAACACAAGCATAATCAGCCCCCGCTTCAAACACACGACGCATATCCTCATCAGTCTTCACCCCTCCTCCAAAATCTACGGACAAACGGGTATGTTTACAAATCGTTTCAAGCACAGCCCAATTGACAACTCCCGACGCTTTCGCCCCATCCAGATCGACCAAATGCAGCCGATCCAGTCCGGCCTCTTCAAACAGGCGTGCCATTTCTAAAGGGTTAGCCGAATATATCTTACACTGTCCATAATTTCCTTGAGTTAAACGGACACATTTCCCACCGATAATATCGATTGCAGGTATAATTTTCATTTTCAATTTTATACTATATCTAAAAAGTTCTTTATTATTTTTTCTCCGGCACCGGCAGATTTTTCAGGATGGAATTGGCATCCATAAAAATTATTTTTACAAATAGCAGCGGCGAAAGAACGCTGATAGTCGCAAGTTGCGATACAATAAGCTGTAACAGGAACATAATAGGAATGTACAAAATACATCCATTCCCCGGGATTTATCCCTTGAAACAAAGTAGTTTTCAGCTTCCGGACCGTATTCCACCCCATATGAGGCACTTTACAACTGTCTGCAAACTTCTTCACTTCCATAGGAAAGATACCCAATCCCCATGTATTTTCTTCTTCCGAAAACCGGCACATCAACTGCATCCCCAGACAAATTCCCAATACGGGCATTTCCAGTTGTGGGATTATCCGATCTAATCCTTTATCTTTCAATTGCTTCATGGCAGCAGCAGCTTGTCCGACACCCGGAAATATCACACGTTCGGCCCGGGCGATCAGCCTGACATCACTACTCAAGACCGCCTGAACCCCTAAGCGTTGTAAAGCAGTCGTCACTGAAAAGACATTCCCGGCTCCATAATCGATAATAACAACTTTCATGATTTCCTATTTATCTGTACAATCATTTCGTCATTCCTAAACTAAGCGAGACAGCCCTTCGACGAAGGGATCCCTCCTCCGGTTTGCCGGATAGCCTGCCGTACTGCACGGGCAAAAGCTTTGAATACAGCCTCCAGAATATGATGCGTATTTTCTCCCTGGGCCGAGATATGCAGATTGCACAGCCCGCTCTGACAAAAAGAAGCAAAAAAATGCCGGGCCATCTCCGTCGGAAAATCTCCGACATATTCCCGTTTCAAAGTAACCCCCCATTCCAACCAAGTCCTTCCGCCGAAATCGAGTAATACCTCAGCCTTTGCATCGTCCATAGGCAAAGCAAAACCATATCTTTCGATTCCTTTTTTACTTCCCAGGGCTTTAGCGAAACACTCCCCCAATACAATAGCCGTATCCTCAACGGTATGATGCTCGTCGACCTTCAAATCTCCCCGTACCCCGATCTCCAGATCTACCTCTGCGTGCCGGGCGATTTGTTCCAGCATATGGTCGAAAAACGACAAACCGGTCTTTATACTGCAACGACCTTCCCCATTCAAATTTAAAGTAACAGTTACCTCTGTCTCCGCAGTTTTCCTACAAATCCGGACTTTCCGGCTTCCTGATATTATAAATCGGGTAATTTCCCGCCAGGAATCTGTATGCAATACCACCGGTAAATCGGTCTCCCGCCATTCTCCCAGCCAAATCCCTTTTATCCCCATATGAGCAGCCAGCTGCATATCGGTCTCCCGATCCCCGATCACATAGGAATTTTCAGTATCCAAATATTCATTCAAATATTTTTCTACCATCCCTATTCCGGGTTTTCTAAAACGGGAATATTCTTCCGGCCGGCTCGGATCGATACATATCTCGTCGAAAACGATCCCTTCACTTTCCAACACCTTCAACATCAATGTTTGCGGAAGCATAAAATCTTCCATAGGAAAATCGGCAGTCCCTAAGCCATCCTGGTTACTCACCATCACCAATCGAAAATCCGTATTCCCGGTAATCTCCCGCAGTGCTCCGATCACTCCCGGCATAAACTCCAGTTTTTCCGGCCGGTCCACCTGAAAATTGTCTGTCGGTTCTTTGATGATCGTACCGTCCCGGTCTATAAATAACATCTTTTTCATAAGGCATTCACTTCCATTACATTATCATATTTATGAAGAACTTCCAGCAACCGATCGTTCTCCTCCCGGGTACCGACAGTGATCCGGATTCCTCCTCCGATCAAAGGCGGGATATCCCGTAACCGTACAACCACCCGACAAGCAATCAGATAGCGATATAACTTCTGACAAAATTCAGTGATGACCAATATAAAATTGGCTTCCGAATCATATACTCGCCGGAATATACCCAACCCTCTCAATTCCCGGATCAGACGCTCCCGTTCGAGGATAATCCCAGTCCGCCGATTCTGGAAAAGATCATATTGCCGGAGAAGGGCCAAAGCGGTCTGTTGGGTCAGTCCCCCGATATTATAAGGAGCTTTCACCCGATTCAATATTCCGACTACTTCCGGATCGGCTAAGCCTATCCCCAAACGCAATCCTGCCATTCCCCAAGCTTTCGACAAAGTCTGCAAAACAACGACATTCCGGTATTTATCCAATAAATGCACCGCAGAAGGTGCGTCTGTAAAATCGATATAGGCCTCGTCGACGATCACCATTCCCTGAAACTCCCCACACAACCGCTCAATCTGCCCGTAAGGGATAACCTTCCCGGTAGGATTATTAGGCGTACAAAGGAAAATCAGTTTGGTGCGATCGTCCACTCGTCGTCTCAACTCGGACCAGTCGGGTAACAAATCGGCTGTCAGATCGATTTTTTTCACTCCTACCCGATTAATCGCAGCACTCACTTCATACATAGCATAACCGGGAGAAAAGACGACTATATTATCTTCCGCAGGTTCGCAGAAACTCCGGATCAATAAATCGATCAGCTCATCGCTCCCATTTCCCAAAATCATATGATCCACCTTCACTTCCTTCAGTCGGGCCAATTCTTTCTTCAATTCCCGCTGATAAGGATCCGGATAACGATTCACTCCCGTATCGAAAGGATTTTCATTCGCATCGAGTAAAATAGCCTGTCCTCCTTCATACTCCTCCCGAGCACACGAATAAGGTTGTAATTCCCAAATATTTTTACGTATCAATTTTTCTATTTCCATAAATATCCTCTTATTTCATTGTCCCTCCCTTTCACTTCCAACCTCCAGCCTTTTGCTTTTTTCACTTTTTACTTTCCCTCTTCTTTCCGTATCTCCACCGCCCTCCGGTGTGCATACAAAAGTTCATGCTCCGCCATAACCCCGATGGTCGGAGCCAGATCGAGCAGGCCTTCCCGGGTTATTTCCTGAAAAGTAATTTTTTTCACAAAAGCATCCACATTCACTCCGCTATATGCTTTGGCATATCCATGGGTCGGTAGGGTATGATTGGTACCCGAAGCATAATCTCCTGCACTTTCAGGAGAATAGTTACCCAGAAACACAGAGCCTGCATTTTTTATTTGTGGTATCGAATCGAGATAATTTTCCACACTCAGGATCAAGTGTTCCGGTGCATATTCATTTGCCAATTCCAAACATTCATCTACATTTTCCAGTACTATCGCTTTCGAATTTTCCAAAGCCTTCGAAGCGATAGTCTTACGGGGCAATACGGCCAATTGGCTTTCTATCTCTTTCTGAACCCGATCGACCAGGCAGCTGTCCGTTGTCAATAATATCACCTGGCTGTCCGGACCGTGCTCAGCTTGTGACAATAAATCGGCCGCTACAAAACGAGGATCGGCCGAACGGTCGGCAATCACAATGACTTCGGAAGGTCCTGCCGGCATATCGATTGCCGTACCATAATTACAGGCCAGCTGTTTTGCCGCTGTAACATACTGATTACCGGGACCGAAGATTTTATACACCTTAGGCACACTCTCCGTGCCGAAAGTCATCGCCCCGATAGCCTGTATTCCCCCGACTTTAAAGACTTTATCCACTCCGCATTGGCGGGCTGTCCATAAAATAGCCGGATGAACTCTACCTGAACGATCCGGAGGAGTACACAAAACGATTTCCTCACAACCGGCAATCCGGGCCGGAACGGCAAGCATCAATACGGTAGAAAACAAGGGAGCACTTCCTCCGGGAATATACAAGCCCACCTTTCCGATCCCTCTAGTCTCTTGCCAGCAACGGAATCCTTTCGGATTGACATATTCGTTCCGTCCGGTCAGTTGTAAAGTATGAAAGGCCTCAATATTTTGCCGGGCCTCCGTTATCGCCCTTTTCAAATCATTGTTTACCTCTCTTTCAGCTTCCCGGAATTCTGCTTCAGCCACCTGCAAGCGTTCTACTTTAGCCTGGTCGAAAAACCAGGTATATTTGGTCAAAGCCTTATCGCCGTCTTTCAGGACCTCTGCAAAAATAGCTTTACAGATTTTCTGCAGATCAGCATTTTCCATCCGAGGACGCTTCAATAAGTCCACCCATCTTTCCCGGACGGGATTTATTATTCTTTCCATAGCTATCTCTTTTTCAGTATTACAAAATCATTTTTTCAATCGGCACGATCAGAATCCCTTCCGCTCCGGCTTCCTTCAATTTACCGATTACTTCCCAAAACTCATTTTCATTCACAACCGAATGAACAGACACCCATCCGTTTTCGCGTAAAGGCATGATGGTAGGACTTTTCATTCCCGGTAAAAGCCGACAGATCCGATCCAAAGCTTTTTCAGGAGCATTCAGTAAAATATATTTGTTGTATTTAGCAGCCAATACAGCCTTAATCCGAAATACCAACTGGGCTAACAATTCCTGCTTCTCACCGCATAAACCGGAATTAGCCACCAAAATAGCCTGAGATTCAAAAATCTTATATACCTCTTTCAAGCCGTTTTTAAACAAAGTACTCCCGGAACTGACCAAATCACAAATCGCATCGGCCAATCCGATATTGGGAGCTATCTCCACCGAACCGGAAATCTCATGAATCTCAGCCTCTATATCGTTTTCCGTCAAAAAATCTTTTAAAGAGTTCGGATAAGAAGTCGCAATCTTTTTCCCCTGTAAATAAGAGATGTCCTGAAAATCGACATTTTTAGGTACAGCTATCGATAACCGGCACCTGGAAAACCCCAGGTCGAGCACATGACGGATACCCGTTTTTTTCTCTTTTTCCGTATTATCCCCGATGATGGCAATGTCGGCCACCCCATCTCGCACATATTGCGGGATATCGGAATTCCTCAAATACAATACATCCAATCGGAAATTAGAGGCCTGGGCCATTAACTGATCTTTTCCGTTGTTGATAGATATCCCGCACTCTTTCAGTAAAGTCAGTGAATCTTCATTTAAACGGCCGGATTTCTGGATTGCAATTTTTAAGTTTATCATAACGCTATTTAGAGTTAGCGCCCGACTGATCCGGGTAGGCAAAAAACAAAAAAAGCCCGCCTGAATCAGGCGAGCTTATTATACTTTTATTGAAGACCGAACAGCATAACAACATCATCTCACCTGAAACAGTGATGGCAATGATGATGGTTATGATGTAAACTATTTCTCATTTTTTCTTTTTATCGGAACAAATGTATGACAAAAAAAGAATATTGCAAATATTCCGAACAGATTTTGATTCTATTTTTTACTTATCCGGCTTGTCCGGCAACCGGATGAATCTTTGGGCGAACCCGTCGGCATTCCCTGCTACATTATTTCATTCCAACATTCTCCACGCCCCATCGCTGTGTCGCAATCACTTCCGGGGAAATTTGACACTTTTCCATTAACACAATCAGTAAACCAACCATTATAGTCCATACAAACATTAGGATTAAAAGTACAACGCCCATTATTTATACCAAAAGCATTCGAGCAATTTTTACCACCATGATTTGCCATACAAGAAATTTTGCCACCATCTCCCCCTTCACTTCTCGTTTTTATTTTCACTACCTCGTTACAACATTCATTACTATTTACAATTTGCTCTCCTAAATCAAAAACACATAAATTATAACTTGCACTTTTTGTCCCCCACATACCCTCTATTTAGTATATTCCTATTGGTTAATAATGGCGTTGCTAAAAATAATTTATCACCTTCAATAATATTTGTACCTGTTCCTCTAACATATTCTGAACGTTTTCTTCCAATAACTGCCACGTCAACCTCATCCAAATTAATAACATCATCAGTTTTGACAACACCTTTTTCATCAGCATAATATATCTTACCATTACATTTGACAATAGCTGTATGTAAAGGAAAATATACTCTAAAAAAACTACCATCTTCTGCTATATAGTAATTCGAAGCCTTTTCTTTAATTATAGGTGTAAGTTCTTTTATTTTAATTCTTTCATTTTCATCTGAAACATAAAATGTTTTAAAACCAATTAATTTCAAATCTTGCTTATTGACAGACAAAGATTTTGCTAAATTTATTTCAACTTCCAAGCTGTCATTAGAATTTTCTAATTCAGTACCTTGTCCACAACCCCAAATAAAAATCAGACACAAAACAGAGATTAACAAACAATACAAATTTACCTTCTTCATAACGATTGATTTAACATAATTTTCATTGATTAAAATTCGTATAAAATATAATCACATTACATATTTGAATTTATTAAACAAACATAAAACAGTATTAAACAAACAATGCTAAGAATAAACACAACAACTGACCATTTTTTCATTAGTTTATCTTTTTTAATAAGAGCATAAACAATACCCACAATTGACGCAACAATTATTCCCGCAATTATTCCAATAATACCTTGTATTGCAATCCCAACAATGACGATGATTACCATAGTCATTAAAATTCTGTTTCTCATAGTTATTACTTTCAATTATTATTTACTATTTGTTGTCGGGCAAGCGGATAAATCTTTGGGCGAACCCGTCGGCATTTCCTGCCGGTTCGACGATAAAAGGCAGCTCTTCCCGGCCTTCGGAGTAATTCCGTAACCACAATACTTCTCCGGCAGGAATGCGGTCATAGAGCAAAAATTCATATTCAGCCCTCTTTTTGCCGTAACTATGCCAACCTTGTTTTCCCCAACCAAACAGTTCGTATAAATCTCCCCGCCGGATACCGTTATCGGCATTTTGCGGGGCAAAGCGGATCCGTTCCACCACCTGCGGTTGTGCCAATCTCAGCGTAATCGTAGAGAAAGCACCGGGAGCCGTCAGCATATTCCCGTCATATTCAGGTTTCCATTTCATCTCCTCCCATGAAGGTGCATCCAGCAATTTTACCCATTTTTCTCCTTTTGCCGCCAATGTGTCGTCAGGAGACAATACCGCCGCCGGTCCCGGCTCGGCAACATTTGTATATCCGCGGTCCCGGCGGGTCAGAAATTCCAGCATCGCCAGATTAGCCTGCGGAAAGGCAGGCGGAGCGATAAAACGATAATAACGGAAGGCACCCGGATGACGCAGCACCGCATCCTGCAAGCAGGGAACAGGCGGTTCGGTAAGCGTATACAACACCCGGGCATCCGAAAAATCTTCCCGGTTAGCTCCCACGAACACTCCTCCTACCAGCCTCTCGGCCAGGCGGATCATGGCCGGCTTACGGGGAAACTTCCGGGTCAGTACAACCGTCCCCCGGCGGGTGGTGTCCGTCCGGAATGCCTGTATTGTAAAACCTTCCGGCGTGAGTGAATCCCGGGCAACCACAAAAGGCTCACCGAATACGCACATCCGTCGTCCTTCATAATACACCGGAAAATACAACCGATCCGGCATCACCTGTGTAAACACCGCCCGGCCATTCAACGTATCCACCTCAGCCCAGGTCACCGGCGCCATATCGCCCCAAGCCTGAAATGCCGCTAAATAAACCAACCGATTCTTCGCAGGCCCGGTCCAAGGAAGAGTTACCCGGAAAACCTCCGAACATTCGCCCGTTACTTCCCGCAAACACGGATTGTCGAACAAAGGCGGCACATATTCGCCCGCAGCTTTCAGAAAAAAGGGATTATCCCGCTGTGCTCCGAAATACTGCCGGTAAAGATTCATCGGCTCCACCGGTACCGATTTACCCTCACCGGGCAAGGAGGTCTCCGGATTAAAGGGCCACCAACGTCCCCGGTCGTCCCGGACCGTACAATAAAAATGCCGGCCGGGAAAGTCCCGGTAAGCATTGCAAAATTCCACCATCACCGGCAATCCGCAAGCCCGGAGAATCTGACAACCGATCACAGCCACATCCGTACATTCCCGTCCCGGAAAAAACGGCCTGTACAAACTACTATCCAATGCCAATCGTTTCCCCGTCACTCCCTCAAAATCCGTCTTGACCCGGTTATACCTCGCTACGTAACCTGCCAGCGAATCCCCTTGCCCTGCACCGACATACTTTCCGAACAAATCATACAGTTCCGCCCCGGAAAAACAATCCGGATATCCTGCCAAACTTCTGTAGGGCAAAATATACTCACAAAATTCACAGAAAGAAAGTCCTGCGGCACAAGGCGAACTCTCCCACACATCAAAAGCATGATCGACATGAGAAATCAGGAAAGACCGGTCGAATCGCCGGAGATCACATAAATCCGAATCTTTCGCATCACTGTACAAGCAATATCCGCTATCGTCCGAATAATGCCAACGCATATTGGCGATCAGGAAACAGGCAGCCCGGAATTTCAGTGAATCCTGCCGGTAATGCCTCAGCACAGCCTTCAATTCCCGTCGGTTTCCTCCTGCCAGCGCCAACGCCTCTTCTATGTCCGCAGGCAGATCCATACAGGCACAACATCCCAGGATAACTCCCCATAGTAACACAATCTTTTTCATCCTGCAACAAAAAGGTACGAAAGCTCGGTTCGACAGTTCTGTTTACAACACCGTTTCGTCTCCGTCCCAAATGTTTTTGGTTTTATCGCCCAATTCTTCGGCCGTATAATACTTCGGCGCATAGCGCACCTCTTTCGCTTGTTCGAACGTCCCGTCCCGACTGATCCGGTAGTAGGTATCCACCCGTTGAGCTTCCGCTCCTGCAAAACCGTCCTCCGTCACCTCGCCCGTATCTCCGGCGAAAACCAATTCATAGACGATCACCTCGCCTTCGGCAGTCAGCTGCCACTGTTTCACGGCAATATCATTGTTAAAATAGAGTTTTGTCTCCAACCGGTCCGCTTCCCGGTTACCTTTATAAGTCACCAGCATTTCCGTCAGGCAAGGTGAAACGTTCAGCACCGCAGAAAAAAGCTTGCATCCGTTTCCGACCTCGAACCAGAAGGGTACGTACATTTCCCCCGTTTCTTCCTGCGATTTACGTTTCCGGCTTAGATCCCGGTATGTAGCACAAGCCTTGCCCCGATACTCTACCCCCTGATTCGTATAAGCCATCACCTTACAACTTTTGAAAGGCAAATCGGATTTTTTCAATCTCTGGCTCGCCTTGTCCAGATCTACCGTTTGTTGCCCCATGGCGTTCACACACCCTAAAATAGCAATCGCTAAAATGATTAAAGTTTTCATCGCTTAATGTTTTTCGATATATCGTTTTATAAAATTCTTTCTCTAAAAATACTTGTTCAAGCCCGGAAAAACGGTATTGTCGGCGGCCAAGCCCGAAAAGATTTTCCCTTGACGGCAGTAATAAATACTATAAACAACGGATAAACGACATTCACCGCCAACCAAAGCACAAATGCACATTTGATAAAATCCCAACCTCCAACTTCACCCACACTCCAATGTACAATTGCACGATACCACCCAAATACGAATACCCCTATCATAATAAAAGAAAACAGTATTTGAAAATTCAACAAATTACAAGCCTCCTTCGTAAAAGCTGCATCTTCCGTTCGTTGATTCTGTTTCCAGTAAAGATAAGGAAACAAAACATTCATAAAAGGAAATATGAAATTTCCCACGATCATCCAAACATACAATAATATTCTCTTTTTCATCATCCTAATTACCAATAAGTTTTATTCAACATTCTATAAACTCTATAACTTGAGTCTTTTTATTCAAAAGTTACAATAAATAGCACATGCTGTTGCAATAGAAAGAGAGGCCATACAACCCGTAGCCATATCAATCAAATCACATAAAATTTTACATTCAGGATCTGCATCACAGGCTTCTTTTGCTGCAGCATAACATTTAGCAGTACAATTACTATCTGTTTTTGCAGGAAATTCTGTTTTTGTTTTTACCCGATCAATACCATTATCAAAGACATCAGCAACTTCGGTTAATTTTAAAGCAAATTTATCAATTTCCGGAGTAACTGTCCATGTCGCTAAATATTGATGATCAGTTGTAAATACTTTCATCATTCCTCCTTCTTCTGTATTAACTTCACTCCAATCTTCATACAAAGCCTGAAATATTCTCCCTTGCGAATTAGAAATAACACATAATCTTCCTAATTCTTTTTCATTTTTAGTTACAGGAATACATAATAATTTCACATCATTTTTTTGTGATAACGACGCTAACTTCTCAACATTTAAATCCTCTATTTGAAAATGGAAATTTTCCAAAAAATCTTTTCCATACGAGGATTGCAAAAATTGGTTTACCTCTTCATTCTGAATTGATTCAGAATAATTTTGTTCATGTTCACAGGAAATGAATACCATCGCTCCCATAACAACAGAAATACATAGAGGAAGCAAAAATTTAGTTTTCATAATTCAAAAATTTTAAGTCAATAATTCAAAATAGCTATAGCGTTTTTTTCAATAAATCCAAATAATAGATCATTAATCCTTTTTGCTCATAATGTGGTAAAAAAAACTTTTCTATCGACAAATCTTTATCTATAATAAACACATAAAATTTCTTTTCTTTATCAATAGGCAACTTTAACGCTTCCACTCTATAGACCTGATTTTCTATACCTAATATTTGTTTCATAAAAAACAGTTCTTTAGCAGATCCATAATCCGAAATATAAATAATTTCTGAACCAGAAAAATATTGAAACAACACAGCACAAAAATCCTGTATACAACTAACACAAGCCGCATTACTAATTCTTACAACAATTTTTTTCTTATCATCAAGCAAAGAGGATAATTTTAATATAGAATCCGTTTCAGTTTTCAAATCAATATCATCGATTTTTTTCATATTTTCATACTGAAGGTAAGTCTTCTGCATTTCCTCCATACGAAATAAAGCATTATCTACAGCTTCATATTGGCGTTGTAATAACCGATTTTCTTTATTCAGACGTTTATTTCTAACCAATAAAACATATACAAAACCCAGACTTACAAACAATCCAACCAACAAAAAAATTACAACTGTTCGATTTTTATTTTCCCATAAAAAACAAATTTTACACAACCATTTCTTCATAATTTTCAACTTCCAGTTTATGGCATCAAAAATAAAACTCATCAATAATTTGGACAATAAGCAATATTCTCAAATTGTTCTCAAAATTTCCCAGTCCATTATGAGCATTTTAAGAATATTGACATCTATAAATGGCGCAAGATTTGATAAATTAGTTCTTTTTTGTAAATACTCTTCCATTTTGCATTTAATCCGATCCCACGAAACAAAGGCACCATCATCGGTTTTACAGTAATATTTCTATCCGAAGCATATTCCGCTTCAGGCAAAAAGATCAAACAACGATCAGGAAGATAATATATTTCGGAACATTCTCTCGGATAACTGCGATTTTTACGATAAGTCTATACATTACCAGAACCACTATCTTCTGAACGTGTTCTCATCCGTATCAAATTTTCCGATGACTAATATTCAAAATCCGATATAGCAAGAGAGCCTGTTTTTCCATTACTTTTCATGTATACTATTTTAACACAATAATTATCAACCAAAGGGAAAAAATCAATAGCTACGATTTCAAATTCATCTTCTTGAAGTGTTTCCACCGCTTCGCTCAATTTTTTCTTCAATTCTGCAATGTCAGAAATAATTTTAACCCCATTCGGAGCTATAAGATTCAATGAAGATTCTGCCTCCGTTACCCTTCTCTGTACTGAAACATCTTCATTTTCACTACAAGAAACACAAAACATTCCTGTTATTAAAAGTCCTAAAAACCAATAAATCCTTTTTTCCATAATCACATTATTAATTGTCAATATCAATCAATCATTCTATATTTTAACAAGCATCTTCCTCTAATATCCTTTCTCGATTCCTCATTCTCATATCTAAAAAACAGGATAATATATTGATTCTTTCTATTTATGGTCTATGAATCTCTGTCCCGGTAGCTCCCTGTCCTCCACCCGATATCGTAAAGCCAGAACCATTCCAACCTAATGAGACAGAAACACCTGAACCATAGCTATATCCCCAAGCAAATTCATGATATTTGGAAGAATATAATGTTCCGCTTACTGTCCGAACATCAGCCGTACAAGTAAATCCATAAGCCGCAGAGTGAGTTGCATTCAAATTACGATCAATCAATATTCCCGCACTATTAAAAACAGATCTTACTGTTATATTATAGGTTGCAACCACCATCCCTGCTGCATTTTTAACAGAATTCATTTTAGTAAATCTAAGTATTATATCGCTTCCGCCACCGGGATTAGGATCAGACCCATCACCTTCCGAAGAAGTCTTTGTACGTAAAGAATTCATTTCTGAATAATCGTCTTCCTGAAAGCTACCTTCTTCTGCATCGATCACACGATAACCGATATGTTCGTATACAAAACCCCCATGTTCATTAGAAACAATAGCTGTAGAATGATAAGTTTTTCCCTTATACAGCCACTTTAGATCGACCATCTCCATCCCGATACAAATACCTGTACGGAGTTGCTCTTCAATTAAAACATAAGGTTCACCTCCACTAACCTTTGCCTTTTCCTTAGCCTCTTTTAAAGAAAGAATTTCAAAATGCCAAAAGTCCTTATACCAAACCACCATAGTGGTATCGGCAAAAAGTTCTTCCAATAATTTCTGACGTTCGGTTTCCGACTCAATTGTTCCCTTATAGGTGTAGTTCAAAAGACAAGGTCTATCGGAATTATAAGTTTCTGTGCCGATTCTGTTTCTATTCTGCGCATATTTTATTTGTTCTTGCCAGGTAGCAGGTTCTACCTGAACGATCTTTTCATCACCCTTCAGAACTTCTCTTTCGCAAGAATTCAAAAATCCAGCCAAACACAATAAGACAAAAACATACACAAAACAACTCCGATAAAGTGACGTAGCTAATCTAAAAATAACATGAAGTTTCATATATAAAAATTTAATCAATTTACTTTCCCACGATTCTTTCTTTCCTTAACACAAGTAAAAGCACAATGACCATCTGATTCCATTAAACGGAAATATACATCACTTGTTCAAGCCCGGAAAAACGGTATTGTCGGCGGCCAGGCCCGAAACGTCTTCTTTCCGACTGAAGTAATAAGCATAACTACCAACGGATAAATAATATTTACCATCGTCATAACCACCAATCCCCATTTCATAAAACCGAAAGAAGCTGCCTCATCCATACTCCAACCCACAATTGCCTGATACCATCCAAATACGAATACCCCTATCATAATAAAAGAAAACAATATTTGAAAATTCAACAAATTACAAGCCTCTTTCGTAAAGGCTGTATCTTCCGTTTGCCGATTCTGCCTCCAATAAAGATAAGGAAACAAAACATTCATAAAAGGGAATATGAAATTTCCCACGATCATCCAGGTATACAACGACATCCTCTTTTTCATACCTTAAAATATTAAATGATTTTTCAAATTACCAGTTCGACAAAACTATACATAAGCAATCAAACGGACAGTGGCCAATGTTCTCAAATTGTTCTCAAAATCACCCAATCCGTCATGAACATTTTGAGCATATCGACATCCATGAATGGCACAAGATTTGAAGGTCAGGGTTTTCGCAAATACTTTTCCATTTCGCGTTTCATCCGGTCCACCCGGAACGACGGCACTTTCACCGGCTTTACGATAATCTCTCCGGCCAACTGACGGGCTTCGGCATCACGCCCCGTTTGCCCGTAAAGTTTCACCAAACGGTAAAGCGGCATAAAACGGTTGGGACACATCCGGGCAGCACGGCGGTAATGCCGTTCCGCCCGGTCGTATTCACCCAAACGGCTATAATTATCGGCCAGCAACATCTGTACATCCATATCGTTCAGGCCCCGGACACATTCTGTCAATATACTCAGGCTTGCCGTCCACAATCCCGCCACATGCAGCTCCGCCCCGTAATTGTAAAGGAATAAGGGATTTTCGCGCATAAAAGGATATAAACGGGCATAATCGGTCAACACCTCCTCCGTCCGGCCGTTTAAAGACAAACAGGAAATGCGGTGCCATTCACGTTCCGCCCGGTTCCAATATAAAGTAACCGCCAACACCGCTACGGCCAAAGCCCCTATTCCGGTTTTAAACCACCGGCCTCCATAAAAGCAAACGGGACGTCCACGCACAATCACCCCCAGCAGCAACACCAAAAGTACGCATACCGCCGGATAATTCAGCGGATAGGAAAACAAACCGCAAATCCCCGCCCCTCCGATACTCCGGTACAACGGACGGTCCTCCGGACGGCAACGACGATACCACCGCCACAACAGCCATATCACCCCGGCAACCAGTAGCAGTCCCGCCACTCCGTATTCGGCAGCAATCCGCAGATACTCATTAAAAGGATGCCTGACATTACCGGCCAACCGTTCCCATTTTTCCTCCGGATGCTCCGCCAGCCAGCCGGCCTGATAATCCATATATTCTGCCTGAAAAGCATCCGGTCCATGTCCCGTCAGGGGAGCATCGGCCAGCATCTCCAACGAACAATTCCATACCAACAGACGACCGTCCGCCGAATCTTTCTTCCAGCAATACAGGCCGACGAGCATTACCGCCCCCACTGAAACAAACGCCGCCCTTACCCTCCAAGCCGGCCAGCGACCGCCCAAAAAGAAACGGTAAACAGAAGTCGCAGCCAGACATCCCACTGCCACCATCCCGGTGCGCGAACCCGATAAAACCACCGCAGCCCCCATCGATAATGCCGATAATCCGCCCCACACTTTCGCACCGACAGGACGTGAAGCCATAAAATAAAGCGCCGCCGGGAAACAGATTGCCAGACAAGCCGCCAGTCCTGCCGGATTGTCGAATGTCCCCGTCACCGGGAAAGAAGCACTATACACCGGCCATATCCCGGCATATTGCCCGATTCCGGCAAACGCTTCCACCGCGCCCACGAACGACAATCCCCCATACCAGTCGGCCGGTTTCCCCCAGGCGGAAAAATATCCCGTCATCACGAATAAAAGCCACATAGCCCCTCCCCACGCCGCAGTCTGCCACGCAAAAAAGCCACCGGCCGACTTTCCGCCCACCACCGCCAGTATCCCGACAGCCACACACGCCAGTCCCGGTAAACCGACACGTCCGGACACCACGAACGGAAACAACATCCCCGACACGCCCACCGCAATCCCTGTCCAAAGCATTCCCGGCGTAAAAAAACGGTCGGCATACCCCTCCGGAAAATAAAATACATTTCCCAGAACGATCAACAGGAAAAACCGGAAAAAGATTCTTCTCCGGCCCTCTGCCGTTCTTATGGCCCTCTTTATTTCTTTTCCGAAATTCATCCGTATCTTTCAAAAAATCCGTCCGTATCTTTTCCTGAAAACAAGCGCTTGTTTTTTCAATTTCGTACTACCAAACCGAAATTTCTTCCGTATATTTTCACCGAAACATACGGGAGAAAATCCGAAAACAACCGGCCCTATTCCGGTAAAGATATGTTCAATTGCGATTTTATCGCTTTCATCAATTGCCGGGAAGGATAGAAACGAAGCCGTACCCCCCGCAGGGACTCAGGACGGAAATCGGCAGGATCGTCAAAACCCTCGCTCGAAAATTCCAGGAGCAAACTGCCGATTTCCGGCAATTCCACCGAACAACCGGCCGCCAGCCAGTTGGCAGCCACTTCTCCGGCATTCGCAAACGCATCCACAATGTCTCCAGCCGAGAGAACCGACCGGCCGGCGATCTGCCGGATCATCTCCCCGGCATCCCGCCGACCGGCAAAAACCGGCGCAGCATAATATTTCGGTGGCAACAAACGGTTCTGCGGATTATGCCGCAACACCCACCTGATTTTCATAGCAGTACCTGCCATCTTCCCCTCAATCAATCAGACTCCCCGGGAGTATCCGAAGACGACGAAGGCGCCGGTCTGTTGATCACTTCGAAAGTAATCTCCGATTTCACCCGCTCCTTCATCTTTGCACTCGGCGTAAAAACAATTTTTACACCACGGATCAAAGAAGACGAGAAATCCTCTGCCCGGTCCACCCCCTCGCTGCCGAAGGAGATCCGCAATATGCCGAAATCTTCCAACTGCACCGAGCGGTTCATCAGCATATAAGTAGGCAACTCGTCCAGAAAGTTAGTCAACACATTTTTTACATCCCCGGCCGTAAGCGACGAACGCCCCGCAATCTGACGACAGATCATATCCATTCCGACCACTCCGTCGAGCACCGGCTGACCGTAGAATTTACCCGGTTCATCGGGTTTCTGCGGATTTTTCCGTTGAACGATTTTTACTTTCATAGATTCACTTTTTAAAGGTTTATTAAAAATCCCGCACAGGCAGATACTACTGATCCAAATATTTCATAACAGACCCGGCAACAGCTCCCTGGAGATAATAACCTTCCCCTCGCCGAACCGCACTCATACCATCGCTCCAAACAACGGTTTTATAGTTCTCCCACCATTCCTTCGTTACAAACCTCTCCTCCTCACTCCTTGTCCGCATACGATTCAAAGGCAACTTACCCACCCCGAACAATTCCGTCATCCAACGTTCATAGTTTTCCGCCCAATAGACCGCGGAATAACGGCATACGGCCATGGCATAGCGCACGATCTCCCGTTCGGAAGCAGCGAGACGATCATCCAGCTCCACCTGTTGTTCCAGCCGTCCGACAGCAATGGCAAAATCTTCTGTCCGCTCAGGTGTCACCCGTCCCACCTCCGATTTCAAACGACCGACCCATTCCTGCTGCGCAACGGAGAGAAAAGAAAAATCATCGGACACTTCACTGCCGGCCCTTGTCCGGGCCGGACAGACATATCCGCACATACGGGCAAAATCGTCGCACATATCCCGGATTTCTTCTGCCGGCGGAAGTTTCCGTGCCCCGCTGCGGGTAAACGGAGCCTCCTCTGAAATCCGCTCCAAAACATAATCCAATCCTTCATTATGCAACCGCCCCATACGGTCGTATACCGATTCTTCCGTAACCTTCCCGGCCGGCACACTTTCGTCCGAACAGGCACAACATCCCAAAACAAACAAAATACCGAGGACCATCCGTCCGTTTTTCAAAAAAGTCGTATTCATTCCGATATCTAATCTTAGCACTTGAAAATTTGGGATAAGTTTATGATATTTTTCCGGTCCGCCCAATAGCCAATGTTCTCAAATTGTTCTTAAAATTTTCCGTTTTTCCGGCATGAAAAAAATTGGATATTGTTTCAAAGTAATCTATTTTTAACCGAATGAAAAAAAGCCACCTTTCCATATCCGGATATATCCACCTGATGATCATCCTATTATTGCTTCTGGAAGCAGGATGGTTGTATTCTCTTTACCATGCGGAAAGAAGAGATTTCCGATATGTTACGGGAAAATTTATAGAAGATGCCATAAAAGAAGAAATACATACCTGCCCCATACAAGAGACAAACGGACTTGACGATTTTAGTATGAAGGGGCGCCTGATCATGACATATACCTATAAAGGGAAATATTTTCACATAGATACGAATAGCCAACTATTTCTTGTTTTTTACAGGCGTAAACTTTACGATTTCAATCGGGAAAGCTGGAATATCGACAGCCTTGCCGCCTGCTTCCGGCATTTTTGCCCTTGGGAGGACCTGAACCCCGTTTTTATCCGGCAGGATACAACGGGAAAAATCATCGACCGTTATCCGGCGGACTGCCGGACACCGTATCGGCAACCGGACTTCGCGCAATTCCAATTAGGCAATCTCGAACCCGATACACTCACGGCCTGGTTCGATTTTCCCTTCAACCGCTTTTGGCTGCGACAACGTTACGGTCTGTTGCTTTCCATCGTCCCGTTTCTATTTGCCCTGTCTTTCGGCCTGCTCATTCTCCGGCGGGAAAAGAGACGGCAACGCAATCACCTCCTGACGGAAAAGCAACTTATTTTTATTCACGACCTGAAAACCCCGTTTTGTACCAGCTGCCATATCGAACAACACCTGCTGCAACATGTCGGCGAATGGCCGGCAGAAAAAATACACGAAAAACTGAATGTATGCCGTCACCTGCTTGCAGCCATCACCGACGAAATGACGCAACTTATCGACCGCTCGGCCGGCTACTGGGGGACGAACCCAGAAACGGCCGGATTCGATCTCCGGAGCATGCTCGAAGAAGTGGCCGCCCGCTACGGAGGCAGGGGCGATGCCTCGCGTATCGCTGTCGACTACCGGCTCGACACGCCGATCGTGCAGGGCGATTCCTTTCACTTATCGCACATTATCGGCAACCTGATCGATAATGCCCTCCGCCATGCCGGACCCGAAGCAAACGTCACCGTCATCTGTGATGCCGACCGCCGGGGACGACTGCGCCTCACGGTCGAGGACAACGGCACCGGTATTCCCCGCCGCCTGCACCGCCGGATTTTCCGTCCCGGCTTCCGTTCCGTTCCGACAGGCGACAACCACGGGATAGGGCTGGCTTATATCCGGAATACCGCCCGCCGGATAGGAGCACGGCTCCGCCTCGACAGCCGGCCGGGACACGGCAGCCGTTTTATACTGACATTCACTCCCGGCCAAAAACACCGCTCCCGGAAGATTCACCTATCCCCCCGGTTCTACTCCTGTTTCATCGTCGCCATAATGTTTGCCGCACTATTCTGGACAGGCAACCTATATATCGCCGACCGGAGAGCCTTCGTCAACGAAGAACTCCCGAACCTCGACGAAGCCATTTTTAAAAACAATAAGAATTTTTTTAAATGGCGGGAAGACACCAACTGTTTCTGCAATGATTTCGAAGCCAAGACCATTACGGTGACACACAACGGTCAGGATACGACCTTGGCCATGGGCACCCAGGTCAATCAATCTCATATATATCAACGTCTGTCTTATGACCTGCGCGACACCACCAACTGGAGTATTGACAGTCTGCTCTCCGCTTACCGGAAGTATTCCGCCAACCGTCTGCCGGTGGTATTCCGGCGCATCGACGCTGCGGGCCGGACGACCGACCGAGCCGGGACAGAGCAACAGGCATTATTTCTCCCGGTAGAGTGTTCGCTACCGCTCGGTTATGTCGAAGGCCACCGGTTAGAAGTACAGTTTGCTTATCCCTGGCTGCGGTTGTTCAGCCGTTACGGATTCGGGCTCTTCCTGGCCTTAGCGGGACTGTCGGTGACCATCCGGTTCAACCGGATCGCCACGGACATGGCCCGGCGCCAGCAAGCTTTCGTACGCTTCCAGCGTGAAGAGGTGCAGCTTTTTATCCGCAGCCTGCAACCCCGGCTCCGGGACATCCGGTATCCGCAAACCGCCGATCCGGAAATACTCGGCGCAACCCTCAGGAAGAATCTCGGCGTTTACAGGGAATTACTGGATCAAATCAATCTGCTGCTCGAAAAATTCAAAACGATCGAATGGGAATGAAAAGTTGGTATATTCAATTAAAATTTCTAATTTCCCCTCGTCAAACTCATTACTATGGACTGCAAACCGAAACTACTTTATGCCGAAGACAACCGCCTCACCGCAAAGGAAATGACCGAAATTCTGGAAGAAGAAGGTTATGAGGTGGTGACGACATACAGCGGCGACGAAGCCTGGGAGACTTTCGAACGTATTTCTCCCGATCTGGTACTGCTGGACTTCCGGATGCCCGGACTCAACGGCTTGGAAGTATTCGAGCGTATCCGGCAGGTGGATGCGGAAATTCCGGTGCTCATCCTGAGTTCGTACAACGAATATTGCGTCCCGTCGCTGAAAAGCGGCACCGCCGACTTTATCCGGAAAGAAGCCGATATCGAAGAAATCTGTGCCCGCATCGCTGCCGTATGGCAACGCCATGCCTCCGGCAAAACTAATGATTCCGCCGGAGAAACCGTCCTCCGGCTCTCGGAGCTCACCACATTCCGCACCGACAGTTTTACGCTGCGTATCGGTCCCAACATCATTCCCCTGACCGGCGCATTAGGAGAAGTGCTGGTACTCTTATGCCGTCCGCCCCGGCAATGCCGTGCAGCCACCGATATCTGCCGGCAACTCTGGCACAACGACAGCAAAAGCAAAATCACTTTACTACAAAACTATATCTCTCAATTGCGGAAACTGCTCACTGCCGACCCTGCCCTGCACATCGTCAGCCTCTACAATAAAGGATATTATTTGCAAATCAACGGAGAATAACCCGCACTTTTCCTTATTGAATATACAGACTACCATTGGAAAGTTCCAGTAAAACCTCTCCGGTATATTTCGGATTGCCTACGAATTTCGAGCTGACGGTCATATTCCTTTCAGATGCAGACTTTTGTTCCAATTCCATTCCATCCGGCAACCCCATTTTCAACGATTTGTTATGCTTGATTTCCAAATGATAACCGGCATCTTTTTCAAAAGTCAGCCCGACTTTAGTAAAAGAACCTTTCAAACGGATCTCGGAAAACAACAGTTGTATATTGCGTATATTCATTTCCCCCATTTTCATATCCATATCCACATAACTACCTAAATCCTGTACCTCATATTTGGTAAAAGACGAGCTACCGGTCAATTCTTCCACATCCCCGATTTTCATTGTCCCGCCGGAAGAGCGCAAGTTCAGCTTACCCATCGATTCCAACTCTCCGTCACAAGCATTGGTTTCTAACCGAACATCATCACCGGAAGCAATCCGAATGGTACAATTCCGAAACTCTCCTTTCATCAAAGCCACCTCTTCTACATTGAAAATTCCTTTCTCTTGCTTGATGTACAATTCTCCTCCGCTCAAAGCAGTCGCTTTAAAATCCCCGACACGAATATCCGCATTTACCTCACCTGAAAAATTAGTCAGGTATACATTGCCGTTTGTACTGATCAATCTCAACTTGATTCCTTTCGGAACAGATACTTTATAGTCGACATTTAATGTCGTGTTGGTCAGAAACTGCTTCAATCCCATGTCTTTCCCGAATTCGGTCTTAAAATTGAGATATTGCCCGGTAATCGTTTCTACTATCTGAATCAATTCGAGTGTTTCATCCGCTTTCACCCCCGATTTAGCAGTCACCTTCATAGCTACAGCTACTTTGATCTCATCTCCATCCACCTGAACAATTTCCATTTTTCCATATTGGTTGGACAACACCAACTCTTCGATTCCGGCTTTAGGATAAGTTTTTTCATATTTTTTCTCACTGGTTTCGGCTTTCGATTGAATTCCCGCAACCAACAGGCACAACACTGCAATTAGCACTTTCATATTCTATCAGATTAAAATTTTGAATTTTCAGCTTCTTCTTCCATTTGTTTGTAACGGGCAGCCAGATAAGCGATCATTTTACTGAACGATTCCATAGCCGCTACCGTTTCCGGATGAATCTCCCGTTTTTGTAATTTCAGCATCAGCTGTCCATACAAACCGTTTAAAGCCAATTCCACATCCGAGACCGTATCGTCCACACCGGCTTTCCTACGAAACTCCACCAAATTTCCGGCCGCCTGGGTCACCAATTGCCGATATCTCCCGTCATGAGCCTGGTGCAACAAGAAAAAATGTAATTCGGTCAGTTCATCCACTGTATTTTTCAGGGCCTGAATATGCCCTTTCTCTTCCACTTTTTCTTTTTGCATAATAGCGATCAGGTTATCATACCAATCATGAATTTCCTTCGAAGTCCGTTCATCCGCCTGGAAACCGGCCACCAGATAACGATCCACCTGCTCCATATCCAGCTTCAAAGCCCGGAGCATATCTTCAAGCTGCCACATATACAAAATATATTCGGCAATATTATTCTTTTTTTTCTCTCTGGCTATTAACACAATACGATCTGGTTTTAATTTATAGGTTACAAGTCGTAATCATCTCCTTCTTTCATTTTATCGATCATCCGGCGATCACGTTTCGTGGGACGCCCTAACCCCCGGGGACGCGATTCAAAGCCATAAACTTTTACCGCATTCAACAAAGCCAAATTTTCAGGTGGAGTCACCTCTTCCACAAAATCAACCGCCAATTGTGCCGACATCCGCTTCGCCGTAAGTGCCTTCACCCGATAATGCCGTTCAATAGGCGGAATCCTTACTTTCACAATCTCACCTCCCTTCAGTTCACGGGAAGCCTTGACATGTACATCTCCGATGGTAACATGTCCTTTGCCACATTCTTCAGCAGCCAGAGAACGAGTTTTAAATATCCGGACTGCCCAAAGCCATTTATCTATTCTTACTTTCTCCTCCACGATTTCACTAATTAAGCCTTTCCCCTTTAATTTTTTACTTTCTGTCTGTATTAAAAGTATTCATTGTCCTTATAATACCTTGTAATACAAAACTAGTAATAATTTCTCCACCCCGTTCCAACAAAGCCGGTAATTTCTCAGCTTCTTCGCCCTGCCATGTTCCCAGCACATAATCGATCTGCTGTCCTTTCAGGAAATCATTACCGATACCGAATCTCAAACGGGCATAAGCAGAGGTGCCTAATAAGGCATTGATATTTTTCAAGCCGTTATGTCCTCCGTCACTTCCTTGTGCTCTTAAACGCATCTTCCCGAAAGGTAAGGCCAGGTCGTCGACAATAACCAACAAATCTTCCAGAGCGATCTTTTCTTTTTGCATCCAATAACTGACAGCTTTACCACTCAGGTTCATGTATGTATTGGGTTTCAGCAAGACCAGGGTCCGACCTTTCAATTTCATTTCGCAAACAGCCCCATAACGCATATCTTCAAAAACAGCATTGGACGCTTTAGCAAAAGCGTCCAATACATTAAATCCGATATTATGTCGCGTATCCTGATATTCCGGGCCGATATTTCCTAACCCAACAATAAGATACTTCATAATTTATCTGTTATTTTCCTTCCTGAGCAGCAGCACGGGCAGCACGAGTCAGTTTAATTTGTGCAACAACAACCTCTTTCGCATTTACAATCTCAAAGTTTTCAAAAGACAGGTCTTTCACTTTAATAGATTTTCCTAAGCCCAGATTCGTTACATCCAATACAATTTCTCCCGGCAGATTAGCAGGAATAGCTTTCACTTTCAATTTTCTAACTACCAAAGAAAGTTTACCACCAGCCTGTACACCTTCAGCAAATCCCTGTAATTTAACAGGCACTTCCATTACCACCGGTTTATCTTCGGAGATCTGATAGAAATCCATGTGCAATACACGGTCGCTTACGGGATGGAACTGGATTTCACGCATAACAGCTTCGTAGCTCTGTCCTGCTACATTTACTTTTACGATGTATACAACCGGAGTGTAAAGCAATTTTTGCAAATCTTTTTCAACCACTGAAAAATGTACATTTTCTTTACCACCATAAAGAACACAAGGTACTTTCCCTTCAGCTCTCAGCAGATTAGTCGCTTTTTTACCCAGATCAGTTCTCAATTCTCCCTGTAATTCAAATATTTGCATAATAAATCTTTTTTTGTGCTACTCAGAAACAGATTTCAACTCCGGGGGTATAAGCCAGTCTGTCTCCCCATTACACGATTTCAATTATTCCCCGTAAAATCAGGGGGCAAAGATAGGAAATAAATTTAAATATGAGGTCTCTAACGGATTTGAAAATATAAAAAACAAATAAAAACTTTTTTCTTTCAAATAATGATTATACTTTTGCCCATTATTAATCAATTAAACAAATAAAGAAATGGCTTACGTAATATCTGATGACTGTATTTCATGCGGCACATGTGAAGGAGAATGCCCGGTAGGAGCAATTTCTATGGGTGCTGATCATTATGAAATTGACCCTAATGCATGTACAGATTGTGGTACTTGTGCTGGTGTTTGCCCGGTTGAAGCTATCAAACAGGCTTAAATATTATAACAGCATGAAAAAATAAAGCGGGGCTCTTGCTCCGCTTTATTTATTATAGTCTTACCGACTACTGATCACCTGAGTCATCCTGACATCGTGCACTTCGGTCGGAATCCGGTCTAACAACTGAAAATCAAAACAAATCCCTATTTTACAAGCCTTCGTCTGTGACAAAATCTTATCATAAAAGCCTTTCCCCCGGCCTAAACGATTCAAAGTCCGGTCAAAAGCGACGCCCGGCACCAAAATGACATCGATTTTATTCAAATCGGTAAAAAGCCGGCCGACAGGCTCCGGAATAGCATACCCTTCTCCGGGACACAATTTTTCGCGGCCGTCGAAATAACGGATTTCCAATTCATCCCCCTTTACACAAGGTAATAAAATGGTCTTTTCTTCAGCCCATTTACAAACAAAGTCATGCGTAAACACTTCGTCGTCCATCGACCAATAAGCCAGCACTACCCGGGCCCGTTGAAATACCTCATTATGCTCCACCTGTTGCCAAACCGAAGCGGACATTCTTTTCTTATCCTCTAGCGTATACTGCTTTTTTATCTCCCGAATCTGTTTTCTAATCTCTTTTTTTTCCATCACCCTTTTTCTATTTTTACTTTCTACCTTTCATACAGTGCACCCCAATCGGGTATCGCTGTATCTAAACGAAATAAATCTCCGATCTTCGTATCTTTCAATAAATTCCTAACTTCCGGAGCCGGATTTCTCTTACAGCCGGAAAACCAAAAACCAAGAATTATTAGAATTAAAAGAAACTTCAAGGCCATTTTTAATTATTTTGATACTAAAAATCGTAATTTTACGGCAAAGATAAACGAAAAGATAAAAAGGTAATACGATAGTTGCTTAAAGTCGGTAAGAATCTCTGAGACTCAGAACGACTTTTTAACCTGTAATACACTAAATTATGATCATTGCTATACCACAATTAAATTATAAAGCCGGAGATATTCAAGGAAATAGCGAAAAAATCATTTCTGCGATCCAAAAGGCTCAAAATCAAAAAGCAGAACTGATCCTATTCCCGGAACTGGCTGTTTCCGGCGCATTGCCCCAGGATTTACTGGAGAGAGAGGAATTTGTAAATGCCTGTCGTATGGCCGTAGAAAAAATCGCAGCCACATGTACTCAAATTGCAGCTATTGTAGGAGCACCGAATTTGGATAGCGAAAATGGTATTATGTACAACTCAGCCTATTTTATTCAGCATGGGGAAGTGGTAGACGGTGTTCATAAAAACATCCTGAGTGATTATGATATTTTCAGTGAAAGCCGTTATTTTATCGCAGGAGAAGATAATACGCCGATCCGGTATAAAAATCAAAATATACGGATTTTATTCGACGAATACGAATCGGAATACATCGACAAAACAGATAGCTTTGTCATCTTTATCGGTATGACTCCTTTTACTGTCGATAGTAGCCGGGAAAAGCGGAAAGTACTGGCCACTTTGGCTCAAAAATACAATAAAAACCTGATCGCTGTCAATCATGTAGGAAGTTATACTTCTGTACTGTTCGACGGTAATTCAATGGTTTATAACTACAAAGGGAAGAAAGCTTGCCAATTGAACGAATTTGCAGAAGACTTTCAGCTTATCGATACCAATAAATTAGGTACCCCTACACTTCAATCACCTGTTTCTCAAGACCGGATCGCTCTGCTCCATAAAGCATTGGTCTTCGGTATCCGGGATTACTTCGAAAAGAACGGTTTTCAAAAAGCTATCTTAGGCTTATCGGGAGGTATCGATTCCGCCGTAGTCGCTGCTTTGGCTGCCGAAGCTTTAGGAGCACAAAATGTTATGGGACTTTTAATGCCTTCATGTTATTCCACCGAACATTCGGTTCAAGACGCGTTAGCGCTGGCAGAAAATATCGGAATGCCCCATGAAACCATTGCCATTAAAGCAATCTACGAACAATATCTGGAAGCCTTACATCCTTTATTTAAAGACCAGCCCTTCAATGTAGCAGAAGAAAATCTTCAGGCTCGTACCCGGGGAATGTTGGTTATGGCCATGTCTAACAAATACGGTTATATTCCCCTGAATACTTCCAATAAAAGTGAAGCAGCTGTCGGATACGGCACGCTTTACGGCGATCTCTGCGGTTCACTGGGTACAATCGGAGACGTTTTTAAAACCGATATCTATGCGTTAGCCCGATATATCAACCGGAATCAGATCATCATTCCGGAAAATACTATACAAAAAGCACCATCAGCCGAATTACGGCCGAATCAAAAAGATCAGGACTCTTTACCGGACTACAACGAATTGGACGGTATCTTAAAACTATACCTGGAGGAAAACCATTCACCGGAAATGATTATAAAGGCAGGTTACCCGAAAGCTACTGTCGAAAAAGTCATTCAAATGGTAAAACGAAATGAATACAAACGAGCTCAATGTCCCCCGATCATCAAAATCTCTAAAAAAGCTTTCGGATACGGTAGAAAATATCCTTTTTAATTATGACCATCATCACTGATAGCGATTTACACGACAGTTTATGCCAAATCTGTATCGAAAGTCCTCATTCCTTACTCTCAGAACTAGGGTATGCGGCAAAACAAAAAATTATCGAAACAACAGTCTGCATTTCCTATAAAAAAGGAGACCTGATTTATCAGGAAGGAGACATGCCGACAGGCTTACATTGTCTTTTGACGGGGAAAGCTAAAATTTATAAAGAGGGCATCGGAGGACGCCAACAAATTGTTCGTATGGCCAAGCCGATCGGTTTTATCGGTTACAGAGCTTTCTTCGCCGAAGAAATACACATTGCTTCGGCTGAAGCTCTTGAAGATTCTATCGTTTGCCGGATTAAAACCGAATTGATCTTAGACATCGTCCGAACGACACCCGACCTGGCCATGAGTATTATCCGCGCACTGGCAACCGACCTCGGTTTTTCGCATCGTCGTACGGTAACCCTCACCCAAAAACATATCCGGGGACGTCTGGCTGAAGCTTTGCTGGTATTAAAGGAAACTTATGGCTACGAAGCCGATGGCTGTACGTTAAAAATTTGTCTCACCCGGGAAGATCTGGCCAACTTGTCCAACATGACCACGGCCAATGCTATCCGTACCCTTTCTAATTTTGCCACAGAAGGTATTGTCGGACTGAACGGCAAAAAAATCAAAATCATAGATAAAGAAAAACTCGAACAAATCAATAATCAGGGGTAAACCCGATCATCTCTACTCTTTTATAACCGATAAAGCAGCAAAAAACCGGACTAGAATAAATAGCTCAAAGGAGATACCCTTCTGAGAATTTGAATCATACAATGAGGTATCTCCGTCTTAAGATCCGCTCTCCTAAAGCTCATGAGCCATTTACAAAAATGGCCCATTTAATCAGCTTAGGCTTCTGCTTTAATCAAGCAATCCTTCTTCTTTCAGAATCTTTTCTAATTTCCGGAAATGTTTTAGTTTCCAATCCGGATCTTCTTCACGAGGATAATCCGGATCTATTATCGGTTGATTCGTTTCAGAAAGAGGCTCGGAAGCTTTATCAAATTCAGCCACTTCCACCTCAAATTCTATGTCTTCACGTAATTTCAGGAATACACTAGCATAAGCATGTCCTGAGCCACCTGCCTCAAGCGTAAATTTATTCTGCATAATACAAGAAGACAAGGTAACACCTCCATCGGGTAAACCAACTTTATAAGTCTTCTCTCCGTATTTAACAACTAATCCCTTCATAGTTTCCCTTCCTCCTCTAATTTCTTTTTCAATTTATAATACTCTTTCTTCATTTCCTCTCTATCGGAAGGATATCTCATATGCAATGGAGAAGCAATATCAATCTCTCTAACCCGCACTTTAATCTTATCTCCCAGAGACATCTTTTTATTCATCCATATAAGATGATTCGATTTTGAATCCATTCCTCCGATGTGCATATCATCCCCATCAGCATACCCTACACTTATGATTAAAGTAACCAAACTATCTGTCATTGCAACAATAGGAGCTGCATCATTAATACATATCTCAAAACCTTTCATAATAATCCAATTTTACACTGGCCGAGGACAATCCCAAACACCGTGCTGTACTCTGCAAAATTCTAAGCACCTTGCACAACACATTGTATATCCCCATCCCCCACTATGTTCCTTAGACCAAGGCCCTTTTTTATCCATACAATCCCTATATTTTTCTGCACATTCTGCCCGAAACTGGTCCGTATCCGACACACAAAGTACAGACATAATCAATGCAACTCCACCCACCATTACCTCCGAAACAGATACAACTATTTCGCCCATTTCAGTAAGCGTTCCAACAACATAAGGAGCAACTGCTGAATAAATGCTCCTGCAAGTTCCCCAGAAATCATCACCTCCTGATTCACTCCTTGTTTTAACCCTTCTCATTCGGAATTTAGTCTGAGGAGTAATAAGCATTTGTCCTTGTTTTTCAAGATTCTGAATTTCTCCTATTCCATAATACAAGGCAGACGTAATATAAAGTAACCTCTCCTGCTCTATTTCAGGAACCTGTTTAAAAATATCTTTATTGATATTGGCCAATCTATTGCCAAAGTCCTCGTAAGAAGTTGTTTCATCACATTCCTTCAATATCCGACGAATAAATTCAATTTGAATATGGGTCAGGTTACGATACCCTTCTATAAAAAGAAGTGAATTACCAAACATTTGATTTTGTGACACTTTTGTTTTTATCATCCCTGGACTAGCCTGGGCCCAATCCTGATAAAATTGCTTTTTAAATTCAGGTGTGTTTTTAGCATTAGAATAATCTACACCTCTCTCATTTAAATTTATTACAGTCTGATGAATCTCATTGGCAACAGCCTTTCCAAATTTTTCAATATGAAGAGGAAAGTTAAGCTTATCTTCCAGACTTGGCTTCAGGAAATCATCATTCGAACATCCCTGCAAGATAACAAAGACAGAGATAAAATACTAAAACTCTAGTAAAGATTTTGCAGTAATTTGCGATGTAATAATATCATGCATCATCAATTCTCCAGCCAATTTCAAATAGATCGAATATGGATAATTCAGAGAATCTACCAGTTCAGAGAATCCTGAGGATAAATATACACCTTGATTCAAAATTTCTTTTTGTTCCAATAAATTATTTAAAAGGGGGATTAGTTCTTTTTTATTCCTATGAAAATAGTTGGGCCAATGAAAATCAGTAGGTCCCAAATTATTTATTGCTTCTTTTGAGTACAAAAAAGTTTCTCTTGTTGCCCCTGGAATTAAGTCAACCAAATCTCCCTCCGGAGAAAATACACAAGTCAAAGGAGTAGTAACAGGACATAACCATTTTATATACCACTCATTTACGAAAACATTAATATCAGCCATATTATAAATGGCCTGTTGCGTCAGAAATTTGTAGCGATTTTGTAATCGTGAATAATATTCCTGAGACAAATGTTGCGAAGAGTCTATTAAAACAATACAAAATGGAAGATACTTATCTCTTGCAATATCACATATTTCTTTAAATATTATATTATGATATATGGATGTATTTTTCTTATCACATCCCCCTAAACATACAATAGCCATTATTATCAAAATAATTCTCATAATTTGAATCATAAAATGAATAACCTACCAGAAAATATAAATTTTATGGTATAACCACCATAAACCAGCCTTTCAACAAAGGCTTACTACTACCATCAAAATAATATAAAAGATAACAAAACAACAATAGTGAATGTTCAGAAAATGTTCGGAAAATGTTCGGAAAATACTAAGTGGGGAAAAATATAAATATTCCAAGCGGGTAACACAATTATTTATAACACTCCTGGAAAGAAGTAGCGGACAAAATTTTCCGGAATATTTTTTCAGAAAAATATGGCAGCCTCTACAGCCGGAACATACAGGATACTGGAGCCTTAACTCTAAAATAGCCAGAAACTCCGTCCTCGTGGGCTATTTTCATAAAGATAAAAAAAGCAGTCACAATATAAATCATGACTGCTTTCATAATTCGGCGCCAACCTACTCTCCCACCATAAGGCAGTACCATCGGCACTCAGGGGCTTAACTTCTCTGTTCGGAATGGAAAGAGGTGGATCCCCCCGGTTATAGACACCTTTTAATATCTTCAGGATTTTATCCTGTTTCATTACAATTTCTTCAGTTCCCGTTACATATCCCAACAACCCACAGCCTCCGCTGAGAATTTGACATTTACACCGGAAAGATAAAGAAGAATATACTCCGCTTAAAGTAAACATTCGGGTAATTAGTATTGCTCGGCTGTGCCGTCACCGACTATACACCTGCAACCTATCAACGTTCTCATCTCGAACGACCCTGTAAGGATATCTCATCTTGAAGCTGGCTTCGCGCTTAGATGCTTTCAGCGCTTATCCAATCCATACATAGCTACTCAGCAGTGCATCTGGCGACACAACTGATTCACCAGAGGTATGTCCAACCCGGTCCTCTCGTACTAGAGTCAGAGCTCCTCAAATATCCTGCGCCCACAACAGATAGGGACCGAACTGTCTCACGACGTTCTGAACCCAGCTCGCGTGCCACTTTAATCGGCGAACAGCCGAACCCTTGGGACCTTCTCCAGCCCCAGGATGTGACGAGCCGACATCGAGGTGCCAAACCGCTCCGTCGATATGAGCTCTTGGGAGCGATCAGCCTGTTATCCCCGGAGTACCTTTTATCCTTTGAGCGATGGCCCTTCCATGCGGAACCACCGGATCACTATGCTCTTGTTTCCAACCTGATCGACGTGTCGGTCTCACAGTCAAGCACCCTTATGCCATTGCACTCTGCAGACGATTACCAAACGCCTTGAGGGTACCTTGAGAAGCCTCCGTTACACTTTTGGAGGCGACCACCCCAGTCAAACTACCCACCATGCAATGTCTCCCTAACGGGATTAGACCTCAGATAACAAAAGGGTCGTATTTCAACGACGGCTACTCTACGCCTGACGACGCAGCATCAAAGCCTCCGACCTATCCTACACATCTGTTACCCAAAATCAATGCAAAGCTGCAGTAAAGGTTCACGGGGTCTTTCCGTCCCGTTGCGGGTATCCGGCATCTTCACCGGAACTACAATTTCACCGAGCTCATGGTTGAGACAGTACCCAGATCGTTACACCATTCGTGCAGGTCGGAACTTACCCGACAAGGAATTTCGCTACCTTAGGACCGTTATAGTTACGGCCGCCGTTTACCGGGGCTTCAATTCAAACCTTCGAGTTACCTCTGAGCTCTCCTCTTAACCTTCCGGCACCGGGCAGGTGTCAGGCCATATACATCTTCTTGCGAATTAGCATAGCCATGTGTTTTTGGTAAACAGTCGCCTGGGCCTATTATCTGCGGCTCTTTCACAAGAGCGTCCTTTATCCCGAAGTTACAGGACCATTTTGCCTAGTTCCTTAACCATGAATCTCTCGAGCGCCTTAGTATTTTCTACCTGATCACGTGTGTCCGTTTACAGTACGGATGATCATTACCTGAAGCTTAGCAGGTTTTCTTGGCAGTCAGCTTACCTGCATTATCCGCGCAACCGAAGCATTGCGGTACTATCACCTTTCATCTCTACCGGCGTGCTTCACTACCGGTATCAAAGAATACGGGTTTCAACGTACTATTCCGTCAGTACGCAGCAGTGTCACCTCTGCGTCGCTGCATCGCAGTTATGATCAGTACAGGAATATTAACCTGTTTGCCATCGGGATCGCCACTCGGCTTACCCTTAGGATCCGACTTACCCCCGGATGATTGACATTGCCGGGGAATCCTTGATCTTTCGGCGTGCGGGGTTCTCACCCGCATTATCGTTACTTATGCCTACATTTGCTTTTCCATCCGCTCCACAATACCTCACGATACTGCTTCTATGCTGAATGGAATGCTCTCCTACCGATTGTATCATCTACAATCCCATAGCTTCGGTTATATGCTTATGCCCGCGTATTATCCATGCAGGACCGCTCGACTAGTGAGCTGTTACGCACTCTTTAAATGAATGGCTGCTTCCAAGCCAACATCCTAGCTGTCTTAGCAATCTGACTTCGTTAGTTCAACTTAGTATTCATTTCGGGACCTTAGCTGTTGGTCCGGATTGTTCTCCTTTAGGACATGGACCTTAGCACCCATGCCCTCACTCCTGACATAGAACTGACACGCATTCGGAGTTTGTCAAGACTTGATAGGCGGTGAAGCCCTCGCATCTTATCAGTCGCTCTACCTCACATTAGTAACTCACAAGGCTGCACCTAAATGCATTTCGGGGAGTACGAGCTATCTCCAAGTTTGATTAGCCTTTCACCCCTACCCTCAGCTCATCCAGAAGCTTTTCAACGCTTATTGGTGCGGTCCTCCAGCTGGTGTTACCCAGCCTTCAACCTGGCCAAGGGTAGATCACTTGGTTTCGCGTCTGCCACTGCCGACTATACGCCCTGTTCAGACTCGCTTTCGCTTCGGATACGTGTGTCGTCACACTTAACCTTGCCGGCAAAGGCAACTCGTAGGTTCATTATGCAAAAGGCACGCCGTCACTCATTAACGAGCTCCGACCGCTTGTAGGCGCACGGTTTCAGGAACTATTTCACTCTTCTGTTCGAAGTGCTTTTCACCTTTCCCTCACGGTACTGGTTCACTATCGGTCTCTCAGGAGTATTTAGCCTTGCCGGATGGTCCCGGCGGATTCGGTCAGGATTACACGTGTCCCGACTTACTCAGGATACTGCTATGATTCATAAACTTGCATGTACGGGATTATCACCCTCTGTGATCACATTTTCCAAGGTGTTCCATTTCATTTATTTCATCAATGTCGCAGTCCTACTACCCCGCTACTGCCGAAACAATAACGGTTTGGGCTTATCCCCGGTCGCTCGCCGCTACTGGGGGAATCACTTTTGTTTTCTTCTCCTGCAGGTACTTAGATGTTTCAGTTCCCTGCGTTTGCCTACCTTACGGTATAATATGTCTTCAACATATTGGGTTATCCCATTCGGAGATCTCCGCATCAAAGGTTATTTGCACCTAAACGGAGCTTTTCGCAGCTTATCACGTCCTTCATCGCCTCTGAGAGCCTAGGCATCCACCATACGCCCTTAATTATTTACTCTAATTTTATACTTTCAGCTTACTCGGAAATCATTAATGTCGTAAAACATTTATATAATTTCTGTTTTTGCTCATTGTTGTGGAATATATTTTTCCATCTTTCCAGTATGTCAAAGAACTGTGTCCTTACGGACTCTGTGGAGAATAAGGGAGTCGAACCCTTGACCTCCTGCGTGCAAAGCAGGCGCTCTAGCCAACTGAGCTAATCCCCCGAAGAAGTTACAAGCATGAAGGCTATATGCTAAAAGCTTATTGCATTTAGCTTTTCACTTTCGGGCTTTTGAGTAGTCCCTCGCGGAGTTGAACCGCGGACCTCTACATTATCAGTGTAGCGCTCTAACCAACTGAGCTAAGAGACTGAGTAAGGCTATCAGCTTGAAGACTACACGCTAAAGGCACTAATCCTTCCGGCTTTTAGCTTTTTAGCTTCCTAGCTGTCAGCTTTTTTTTAAGGTTGAAGGTTTTGCCAGCAAGTGCAGATAATAACTGATCTCCAGAAAGGAGGTGTTCCAGCCGCACCTTCCGGTACGGCTACCTTGTTACGACTTAGCCCCAGTCACCAGTTTTACCCTAGGACGATCCTTGCGGTTACGTACTTCAGGTACCCCCGGCTCCCATGGCTTGACGGGCGGTGTGTACAAGGCCCGGGAACGTATTCACCGCGCCATGGCTGATGCGCGATTACTAGCGAATCCAGCTTCATGGAGTCGGGTTGCAGACTCCAATCCGAACTGAGAGAGGCTTTAGGGATTAGCATCACGTCGCCGTGTAGCTGCCTTCTGTACCCCCCATTGTAACACGTGTGTAGCCCCGGACGTAAGGGCCGTGCTGATTTGACGTCATCCCCACCTTCCTCACATCTTACGACGGCAGTCTCTCTAGAGTCCTCAGCATGACCTGTTAGTAACTAAAGATAAGGGTTGCGCTCGTTATGGCACTTAAGCCGACACCTCACGGCACGAGCTGACGACAACCATGCAGCACCTTCACAACTGCCTTGCGGCTGACATGTCTCCACATCATTCAGTTGCAATTCAAGCCCGGGTAAGGTTCCTCGCGTATCATCGAATTAAACCACATGTTCCTCCGCTTGTGCGGGCCCCCGTCAATTCCTTTGAGTTTCATCGTTGCCGACGTACTCCCCAGGTGGCTCACTTAATACTTTCGCTTAATCCCGTACAATATATCGCACAGAACCAGTGAGCATCGTTTACGGCGTGGACTACCAGGGTATCTAATCCTGTTCGCTACCCACGCTCTCGTGCATCAGCGTCAGTTACAGTCTGGTAAGCTGCCTTCGCTATCGGAGTTCTAAGTTATATCTATGCATTTCACCGCTACTTAACTTATTCCGCCTACCTCGTCTGTACTCCAGTTTACCAGTATTAATGGCACAATTGAGTTTAGCTCAAATATTTAACCACTAACTTAATAAACCGCCTACGCACCCTTTAAACCCAATAAATCCGGATAACGCTCGCATCCTCCGTATTACCGCGGCTGCTGGCACGGAGTTAGCCGATGCTTATTCATAAGGTACAGGCATCATTCTACACGTAGAACTTATTCTTCCCTTATAAAAGAGGTTTACAACCCATAGGGCAGTCTTCCCTCACGCGACTTGGCTGGTTCAGACTTACGTCCATTGACCAATATTCCTCACTGCTGCCTCCCGTAGGAGTTTGGACCGTGTCTCAGTTCCAATGTGGGGGACCTTCCTCTCAGAACCCCTACCTATCATCGTCTTGGTGGGCTGTTACCCCGCCAACTAACTAATAGGACGCATGCCCATCCGATACCTTGAACATTTAACTCACATCCCATGCAGGATAAAAGTACTATGGGGTGTTAATCCACGTTTCCATGGGCTATACCCCGGTATCGGGCAGGTTGCATACGCGTTACTCACCCGTGCGCCGGTCGCCATCAAGGTATTGCTACCTCATGATGCCCCTCGACTTGCATGTGTTAAGCCTGTCGCTAGCGTTCATCCTGAGCCAGGATCAAACTCTTCATAGTAATAAAACTTTTTAAAAGTATCTCTTTCGCTCAGTCATTATATCCGTCGAATTTATTCTCGGACTCGCACTTGCTGTTTGTTTTCAAACCTTTCAATATCTTTAAGAACTCTTTTTGCTTCTCTTTTACCCGCCCCACTTACGAGGCGAAAGCGGATGCAAAGATAAATACTTTTACATATTCCCTCCAAATCTTTCCGCACTTTTTTTCAAACTTTTTTTCGGAACCGCCGTAGAAGAAAGCTTCTGCAGGCTTCATCCGCAAAAGATGAAAAACACATCAGTCAAAATGTTTCAGAACGTCCGCTTCGTTTCGGAAAGCGGCTGCAAAGGTAAGGACTTTTTCATTACTTCCAAACTTTTCAAAAGAAATTTTTGAAGTTTTTTTTCA
>OCHB01000632.1_pt1 | contig 38714 bp, 26 predicted proteins | sample 1538731 | NCBI WGS metagenome assembly OCHB01 (sample SAMN04571721, study PRJEB22368) | human gut metagenome | biome: human gut; material: stool | host: Homo sapiens | place: Luxembourg | collected 2012-09-20 | reverse complement strand
TTTATAGGCCTATTATTTGCATAGGTCTTAGAATTCCGTGTCCTCTGTGGTGAAATATAAATTCCTATTTATGCGACTGGTATCACCAGTTTTATAAATCCATCTTTCTGCATTTGAGAAAGATAAGCCGATACACGCGACTCGTAGCCCTCTTCATTTTGAAAATGGTCTGCGAGTTTTTCTATAATCTCACGAACATTGCGTTTTCCATCTATCAGTTCCCATACAGCCGTACCGTGTTCTTCCAATTTCACATGAAGTTCTTTCGACATTCCTTTCGGCACAAGGAAGCGTTGCATCCACGGATATTTAAAACGGGGAAAGGAGAGCACAATTGTCTCCCCTTCCCTTTCTGCTGTAATATGTTCACTGCGACAGGGAATGACCTCTAACAGGTTGATTTTCTCTTTGGCAGCCATACTTCTTATTTTTTATTTCAGAGTATTCATACTGATACTCTTCTGTTTACACCTTGATACAAAATTCCTTTGTTACTTTAGGTATTGAATTTCCCAGTTACTTTTGGATATTCGCCTCTTCCAAACCGTATCCCTTCTTCTTGTTCTCTGCCTTCAACATCAAAGCCACAATCAGAGCAAGCACACCAAAAAGAGCAAAAATAGTCATCGGCAACGTGTAGTCATAAGTCTGTGCACCGTCTACTACCGGACCTTTGCAATAAGTATTCAACACCCATCCGATCAACAAAGGAACACCCATCAATCCCCAGTTCTGTACCCAGAAAATCAATGCGTATGCTGTACCCAACTGTTTTTCCGGAATAATCTTCGGAACAGACGGCCACATAGCTGAAGGCACCAACGAGAAGGCAAATCCCAATATAATCATGATAATAGTAGCAAACCACCATATATTCAGTATAGGCAGAGCGAACATCGTATGCACAAAAATAAGCATCACTGATCCGATTATCATCAACGTAGCTCCCTTACCGATACGGTCATAAAGCGAGCCGAACAACGGAGTCAGAATAATCGCACCAATCGGCAACAATCCGGGAATCGTTCCCGCCAACTTCGGATCTACGTTATATTTCTGCACCATCAAGTCGGCAGCATACTTGATAAAGGGGAATACAGCCGAGTAGAACAATACACATAGTAATGCAATCAACCAGAATCCTTTATTGGTAATGATATACACAATATCTTTCATACGGAACGGTTCTTCCGGTTCCAATCCCTCTGCATCCAAAGAAGCATCCAACTTCTTATCATAGAAAGTATAAAGGAAAAAAGCAATCGTACCCACGCACAACATAATCAGACAAAACAAAATCGGAGCAGGAATATTGGTATGGAATGCACCACCCTCGTCCGTATATCCGAAGAAGTCTGCCAAAGGAACTGTCAATACCATCGCCAGAGTTGTTCCGATACGTGCCGTAGCCATTTCAAGTCCCATAGCCAATGCCATTTCCTTGCCCTTGAACCATTTCACTATAATCTTGGAAACAGTGATACCAGCAATCTCCACACCTACACCAAAGATAGCATATCCCAATGCAGCCAACGTCACCTGTGTTTTAAATCCAAAGAGCATGACACCTTCCGGAAAAGTAGTAGAAATCGCATAGTATTTCAATCCACAACCAAACACCATCAATAAGCAAGCTCCCATTCCGGTGAAACGAACTCCCATTTTGTCCAAAATGATACCACCGAAGATCAGCATCAACAAGAATACGTTAAACCAACCGTAAGCGCTTGTGAAGAATCCATAATCAAGACTATCCCATAATAGTTCTTTCTCAAGCATGGGTTTTAGAGGAGACATTACGTCGGTGAGGAAATAGCCGCATAGCATAGTAAATGCGACCAATGCTAGAACACTCCATCGGAGTACGGCGGAGTCATTCAATTTCTGTTTCAAATGTTCTGTCATTGTTATATTTAAAAAAGTAGTTAATAATCTTATACAGCCAACAAAGGTAGTTAAATCTCGTTTGTTTCTATCACAAAGAGATTGTTTTTACAAGAAAAAGTTAAGTGCGGATTACACTGACCACGCGGAACATTGAAAATCCGTGTAATCTGCGTAATCCGCACTTAAATATCAAAGAAATGCAGCATCCGTCTGCACCTTCCCATTAATGGTTTTACCCCAAAGTCTTACCTGACGACGGAGTGAATTACTCTGCTGCAGGAGCAGGAGTTTCAGTAGCAGGTGCCGGAGTTTCTGTAGCAGGTGCATTGGTAGCAGGAGCTTCAGTTTGCGGCGCAGCCGTACCTGCGGGTAAGTTATACGGGTTAGTCTGTTGTTCTTTCTGTGCCTGTTCCAACACTGCGTCTTTAACAACTGCAGAACGAGGAACTACATAAGCAGTAGCAATGCTCATTACAACCATAAAGATGGCCAGGCCCCATGTTGCTTTTTCCAGAAAGTCTGTAGTCTTGCGTACGCCCATGATGGCGTTAGATGAAGAGAAACCAGAAGCAAGTCCGCCTCCTTTTGAGTTCTGAATCAGCACGATGAAACACATCAACAAGGCTGCAATAACCATTAAGATAACGAATAATAAGTACATTTTTAGTTATTTTGAATTAGCGTTAATAATCAATTTCTCCAAAAATCTGATTTGGTCTGCAAAGTAAGCATTTTTTTTTGGATATTTCAAGCTTAATTTTTTAATTATTTCAAGAGCTTTTGAATATCGTTGCTGTTTAACATAGATTTTTGCCAAAGTTTCCGTAAAACAGCTGTCATCTTCCTCTTCTTCCTTCATCGTTTCTTCTTCGGTAAGTTCGTCCGAAGAGGTTGGCGAAGATGGCATTTCTTCTCTTAAAGGTTTCATGCAGAGGGGAGAGTCGCTCTCGCTCTTTTCTATAAAGTCGTCAATCAGTTCGAAGCCTTTGAGTTTGGGCGTTTCTTCGGCCGGCTGTTCCGTGGCCGGAGTCTCCTCCAAAAGATAAGAAGTGTAATCCATCGAATAGTCGAAACTGGTCCGGGCAGTCACCTCTTCGGGTACTGTGGACAAGAAAGCGTCGATCAATGCTAATGTGCGGTCTACGGACGGTTCGTCTTTCAGCACCTCCGTGAGAGGTACTCCCTTTTTCCGTGCCTGCACATCATAGCGGTCACCTTCAATCAACCGGAACAACTGCCGTCTGTCTGCAATGTAAAGAACTGCTTTCCGCAGTTCTCCACCGAAACTAATATCATGGAGAATATACAGATTCTTCAGATACAGCAGACGAAGTGACTGAAAATACGGATACCTCGCAAGAAGATTGCGCAGTTCGTACAAAGTATCCCTATTCAGCGTCTCGGGATGCTGAATCCATTGTTGAAAGTTAACAGAAGTCATTTATATTACCAGTTTGCTACAGTTGCATTAAAAATTTGGTCGGTGATCTCTTTAGACATTTCAGCAATCAATCCGTCCTGTACGGCAGTCAACAACTGGGTAGAGTCGTAGGTACGGAACGCAGAAAACTGTTGTTCAAAGTCTTCGGCATGATTGGTGTTGTTGACAAAACGCACATTGACGGTGATAGTCAACTTCGTCTCCGAAGAATAACCGTCGGCAGATACTGCCTGGTTGTACTGATTGTACCCTGTGATTTCTCCGTCAATCTGCAAGTCGGCATTCTGATTCGGCTTGAGCAGTTGCAGACGGGTCTGCCGAATGAAGATATCTTTCAGGTCCTCATTGAATTTGGTTGCCAACGGAGCATATACATACTCCGACTTGATCGGGAAGTCGGCTATCGAAATGGTCTTTACCTTATCATAATTGATAGACGATCCGTTAAACTTATAGGAAACAGTGCACGCAATGACTACCAACGGCAAGCCGAACAGTAACAAAGGGCGTATTATTTTCTTAATCCAATTCATATTCTTTTATTTTTCTATAAAGTGTACGCTCGGAAATATTCAAGTCCTTGGCCGCACTCTTCCGCTTTCCATGATGCCTCTCAAGTGCCTTGCGTATCATTTCTTTCTCCACTTCGTCCAGTGACAAAGGAGATTCTTCTACATATTCTTCCGTGTCTTGTATGTCATCGTCATCCTTGCAAACCGTGGGCTGCATGGTGTGAATGATAGCAGGTACCGAAGGTTGATGCGCCGTCACTACCGGAGTAGTAACCACCGTTCCCATTTGCCCTACCTGCCCCACCTGTCCGGCACGTTCCGCCATCAGGTTGTGCACCATCTTCTTCAGCTCCGCCACTTCCTGGCGCATATCAAACAGAACAGAATAAAGAATCTCCCGTTCGCTCTCAAAGCCTTTACTCTCACGCGTTCCCATCAGCGCGGGAAGACGTTGCGTATTTTGTGCAGGAAGATAATTCTGCAAGATAGCAGCAGAGATCTCCCTGTTGGTTTCAATGATAGATATTTGCTCGGTGATGTTCTTCAACTGACGCACGTTTCCGGGCCACGGGTAAGCCAACAACTCTTTCTTCGCATCCTCCGTCAACTGAATAGCAGGCATCCGGTATTTCTCTGCAAAGTCTGCGGAAAACTTACGGAACAACAAAAGTACATCGTCACCACGTTCACGCAAAGGCGGTATCTGGATAGGCACCGTATTCAACCGGTAATATAAATCTTCACGGAAACGTCCTTCTGCAATCGCTTGCGTCAGATTGACGTTGGTAGCTGCCACCACACGCACATCCGTTTTTTGTACTTTGGACGAACCTACTTTCATAAACTCGCCACTCTCCAGTACACGGAGCAAACGTGCCTGGGTAGACATCGGCAACTCCCCTACTTCATCAAGAAAAATAGTACCGCCGTCGGCTTCGCCAAAGTACCCTTTCCGTTCGCCAATCGCACCGGTAAACGCACCTTTCTCATGTCCGAACAGTTCGGAATCAATCGTACCTTCCGGAATAGCGCCACAGTTGACAGCAATATACTGTCCGTGCTTCCTCCGGCTATATTGATGAATAATCTGCGGAAAACTTTCTTTTCCGACTCCACTTTCTCCGGTAATCAGCACAGACAAATCGGTAGGAGCTACCTGAATGGCAACATCTATGGCGCGCGACAATGCTTCAGTATTTCCAATAATACCGAAACGCTGTTTCACTTGTTGTATCTCTGCTCTCGTCATCACTCGTTTTTAATCTTCGTCTACTGTATCCAGCTTCAGTTTATCACTATCGTCACGTTTCTCGTAATACTGTTTACGCAACGGATTGGCACGAGCCACTTTTTCCCGCTGACGATTACGGAACACATCGATGGCAACATAGATTGCCTGACGGAAAGAATCTTCACAAGCCAATCCCTTGCCTGCAATATCGTATGCCGTTCCATGAGCCGGAGAAGTACGTACTACCGGCAGGCCTGCCGTATAGTTCACCCCGTCTTCCATAGCCAAGGCCTTGAACGGAGCCAGCCCCTGATCGTGATACATCGCCAGGATACCGTCAAAATGAGTATAATTGCCCGAACCCATAAAGCCGTCGGCCGCATAAGGACCGTAGCAAAGGATTCCTTTCTCTTCCATTTCTTTCATGGCAGGGATAATCACTTCCTGCTCTTCCATTCCCAACAAACCACCGTCTCCGGCATGAGGATTGAGAGAGAGCACCGCAATACGCGGAGCGCCGATACCGAAATCCTGTTTCAGACAACGATGGAATATCATCAGTTTCTCCTGAATCAGTTCTTTGGTAATCGTAGTCGCGATCTCTCTAACAGGGATATGTGTCGTCACCAAAGCCACCCGGAAGTCATTCTTCATCAAAATCATCAATGACTTATCACCATTGCCCAGACGTTCTTCGATATATTCCGTATGTCCGGGGAAGGAGAACTCTTCCGACTGAATCGTATGTTTGTTGATCGGAGCTGTTACGATAACGTCTATCAGCCCTTCGCGATATTCTTCGATGGCACGTTCCAAAGCCCCCAGCGCAGCTTTACCGGCTTCGGGATCGGGTTTGGAAAATTCCACTTTCACCTCATCATCCGTACAGTTCACCACGCTCAAACGGTTGTACCCCGCTTCGGTAGCAGAGTTGACAATACTGAAATTGGTTTGTATATCCAGCGCTTTGCGATGATAAGCCGCTACTTTCGGTGAGCCATAAATGATCGGAGTACATAGTTCCAACATCGTAGGGTCGGAAAATGTCTTAAGAATCACCTCATAGCCCACCCCATTAATATCTCCTTGGGTGATACCTATCCTTATCTTGTTATCTTCCATGTTTTTATTTATTAGTTTGTTCCGCTTCCTTAGATGCTTCTCCCAATGGAATCTGATTCTGCTGAACTTCATTCGGAAGTTTCAGTGTATACAGAGATGCTTCCATCTGGCGTACCAGGTTGCGTTTCATTTTATCAGGTGAATAAACAAATATTTCTGCTGTTATAATTCGTTGGTTTTTCTCGTCCAGACGAGTATGAGATACATACGGGCCACCCATAAAGTCGCCCTTCATACGCCACAGGCCACGTGCTTCCATTGTGTAGCTGTTCTGTACATTGATCGGACGGACATCGGTCAGCAAACTATCGGTCGACATATAAACGCCTTCCTTGAATCCGGGGATATTGGCTTTCATCACGGAGTCACGTTTGTGCACAAAATATTCTTTGGTAAACGTATCCTTGTCAGTGTACGGATAAGAGTACATCACAAAGTTACGGTCAGCACTACCTGTGTTGGTAGAAGCCCAAAAGAAATCATCCCCGGTCTTTGAATTAGCCAGTTCGGCATCCACCCAGATGTCGCATCCGAACAAACTGTCCACTTTCTGCGAAATGAAGTTACTATGCTTCCCTTCCAGGAACGTAATCTGACGGTTCATTTCCGCACGGGTAAAGAAGTCGACAATCGTCTTTTTGTTCTCTTCCACAAACTTCTCAAACTCTTCTTCGTTCGGAGCCTGGATAGTCAATATCATCTGCGGATTGGCATACACGTCCTTCGCATATTTGAACGAGGCTTTCGTATATATATCCTGTATATCTACAATAATAATGTTACGTATCAACTTCAGCGTAGAATCATAATCTTTCGGCGAAGTATACATAATCCGGAAAGAAGGTTCCGACTGCGGCAAACCGGGCATATCAGCATCGAGCGCATCATGTAAAGCCCTTCCGGCAGCACGATCCCAAACACCGTGATCTACTACAACCAAAAGCTCGTAAGCACGACCACTAGAGGTATGATTTCCTTTCAGACCACAAGATGCAACGACAAAGGCTACCAAAGCGATGCATAAAATAAAAGAGTACTTTTTCATGATGTTCGGTTTTATATATTAACTTTCATTATTTTTCTCCTGTTTCGCTGTCGACAGCATACCGCAAGCGGCAAAAATATCTTCGCCTCTGGATGAACGGATAGTGGTGAAAAGTCCGTGTGACGTCAGATAATCACGAAAACGGGTCATCGTATCCATGTCCGCCCCCTCGAGGTCTACCCCCGGTATGGCATGAAAACGAATCAGATTCACCCTGCAATCCAGCCCGCGAAGAAGTTTCAGCAACTCTTTGGCATAGACCTGCGAATCATTGAGCCCTTTAAAAACAATATATTCAAACGAAAGTCGACGTTGTTTACTAAAATCATAGTTTTTTAACAGTTCCACCATTTCGGTGATTGAAAACGCCTTTTCCGCCGGCATTAATTCAGCACGCTGAACGGTCAGCGGAGAGTGAAGGCTGATGGCAAGGTGGCAGTCATTTTCTTCGATAAAACGCTGCAATCCTTTCCGTAGCCCGACTGTAGAAAGCGTGATACGCTTCGGACTCCATGCGTAACCGTAGGTAGCGGTCAGTAGTTCCAATGCCTTCAATACCTCATCCAGGTTATCGAGCGGCTCGCCCATTCCCATCATTACGACATTAGTCAGTTTGTCCCGTTCCGGCAGCGAATGAATCTGGTTTATGATCTGGCTGGCGGTCAGGTTAGCCGTATACCCCTGTTTACCGGTCATACAGAACTTACAGTTCATCTTGCAACCTACTTGTGACGACACGCACAACGTTGCCCGGTCATCATCCGGTATATAAACCGACTCTACAAAATGGTTCTCACCCACTTTATAAAGATACTTCACCGTACCATCTACAGAGCGCATTTCATCTACCGGAGCTTCTGCTCCCACCTCATAGTTCTGCTTGAGCAACTCCCGGTGTTTCAATGACAAATTAGTCATATCATCAATCGAGGCTACCTTCTTTTCGTAAAGCCAGGATGCAATCTGCTTGGCAGCAAAGCCGGGCATACCCAGTCTTTTTGTCAATGATTGAAGCTCTACAAGAGTCATTCCTAAAAGGGGATATTTAGACATTCTTCTTTCTGTTGATAGTTTATATCTGCAAATGTAAGGAAATAAAGTCGATTTCCGTATAGCAGGAATGTAAAAGTTAACAAAAAAGGGAAGTATGCCTCCGTTATGATTCAACCACGCTGATATATTGAAGTAGCTTTTGCGCCATTTCAGAATCCTCGCCATTCTTTTTCACTTCATAACCGTACGCCTCACGGAAACAAGCCAGCGCCTCTTCCCGTTCATTACAAAAGCTGTGCAAAACCCCTAAGTTCTGACAAGCCAGAATCGTATCTTCATCCTCCCATCCCAGATATTTCTTTCGCAGTTCAAACTCTCTGAAGAAAGCCTCTTTCGCCATTGGATAATTCTCCAACTTCACATAAGCCTGTGCTTTGTAATAATATACCAGACAGGAAGCATTAGGGTCAGCATCATCGTGAATATCCAAAGACGTCGCAATACGAATCACGTTATCATAGTCTTTATTCATGTAATACTGCTGCATAATATCACATCTCAATGCCTCGTAGCGGACAGTCAGTTCCGCCAGACGCGGTTTTTCGCTGAAATACATTTCATGCAGAAGAGACTCACGGAAGAATAAAGTAGACGCCTGCTCATCGCCACGTTCATTCATCATCCGTTTGAATTCCCTGCATAAATAATACAACTGTTTATGACAAGCGACGATCTGTTTTTTGCTGTCTATCTGTATAGCAATGTCCAACGCCTGATTCATCAGCATCCATGCTTCATCGTATCGTTTAATATAATAAAGACATTTACCCTGCATACGCAAACATTTAGCCACTCCACCGGACAGCCTACCATTCAACGACTCGTGCATTTCAGCTACTTTCCGGAATTTCTCGGCAGCACTCTCTTCCTCATCCTTATAGTAATCACAATAAGCCAGATATTCGGAAAGTTCAATGACTTCTGCCTGACTCTTCTCGTCAGCAGAAGCCGCATGATAATCAAGCGCCCTATTCAAATAGATCGCCGCTTCATTGTATTGCTCATTGTAGTAATATGCCAAAGCTAGATTTCGACAGGTGTTGGCAATCTCCAGTTCCGGAGTCGGTACTATGTTTTCCTGCATCACCAATGCTTTCAGGAAACAGTCGCATGCCGTTTCGTATTCTTCATTACGGGCATACCGACATCCCTCATTCATCTTCAATACCGACTTGGCAATGAGTGGCATGGCAGCACCTTCCATACTCTTCTCACTCACAGCAGCTGCCGCCTTCGTCAGATGGAAAGAACTGCTCAAGAAAGTAGCCATATCATTAGCAATGACAGGAATTAAAAAAGAATCGATCTCATCAAAGTCCAATTCGGCATAGACTTCAGGCGTAACTTCAGGATTGTCGTTCATGATCGCCTTCCAGCTATCTTCCAACAGAGAACGATTCGTGCGATACAGAATCTCGAAAATCTCCACATCACAAATCCAATCCTTCAATATATCCCATTCTTGCATCTTATAGCATTGATAGGTAATCTCCACTTTATAGCGATACGAATCATGGTAGCAGAACTGTTTCATGCGATAGTTATAATCGGCAAAAGTCAACGGATGGGAAAGGATTTCTTCCTCATCCAGCAGAGCGGAAATAATTTCATGGCGACTATCATCTATACATTCGTCATCTTGAGCGAAATAGCGTTCGATCGCCTCTACCATTTGTGTGTCACCAATGCAATATCGTCCTCCTTTGTTGGTGAGCCAGCTGCTCATTTCCACTCTCAACTGCGACCAAAGTATCTGATTAATGTCTGCCATGCTCTTCACTTCATCTTCGGTAAATCCTTCTAAAGTAAGTGAAAGCATCAGAAGCGTTCTTCCAATCTCTTCGAAACCATAATCAGCCGACAAACGCCGTAGCACACTGTCATAGAATTGCCCAACCTCATTGAGCCGGCAATATCCACTCATATATTCATTGAGAGCATCGTACTGACCGAACGAAACCAGCTCGTTGAGCAATACACTTAAACAGCGCGGTTGTTTAGCCAGCACCCACGAAGCAAGAATATCTTCCTGCTGTGCAGACAAAGCCTTGGAGTAAGTAGACAAATATTGCTTTGAGAACGACTTGGCATCCGCCTGTGAAAAGCCATTCAACTGGAAATGAGCGTAGCCATTCTGAACAAAGGGCAGGTAAGCAGTGGATGACGCCGAAAAGCTCAACACGACTTTCACATTCGGGGGAATAGATGCAAATAAAGAAAACAGGGATGCTTCAGTCGGATTCAGATAACTGATGTCATCAATCAACAGAATGATAGGATATCTTGATGCACCCAGCGCGCTCCACAACTGGCTGAACTTTTGGATAGAATTCAAATCCTCTTCAATCTCCTTGAGGTTTCGAAGTGTGTTCCCTGAAAAAGTGTTCAAGCCAGCATCTCCCATCAAAACCGAGTTTTTCACGGCATCCATGATAGATTTAGCAGTACTTTGGGTCGAGTCCAGTTCTTTTGAAACTTCCGCCGCGAACAAATTTTCTTCACCCAAAGATTGATGCTTGAGTGCGTTCTGGCATTTGGAAGCTAACATTCTCGCCAACGTTTCCGGATAAGAAGACAATGTAGTACTATCCAAGCGATGATAGATAGGAATCATCGGCATATCATTGTTCACCAAATCGCTCCAATGAGCCAACAAAGCACTCTTGCCAAGACCGCAACCGCCCGTTACCACCAGGCACCGCTGTTCATCCGCCGCCAAAAAATCAGCAAACGCCTGATCTGCTTCAGGTATTGGGTGATAATTGAATAAGAGTTCATTGCGCGTCAGTTGTTCTTGCAATGCTTGATTATCTTCAACGGTCAGTACATCCGGAAACTCCCGTTCAAGCAATTCCGTGAAAGCAGCTTCCACAAGGTTACACAACTGATCGGGCGAATCATACTCCTGCACAGGATAACGATCCTGCTGCAAAATACTCTCTTTCAGACGTTTCAGTTTAAGAGACTCCTCTTCAGGGCAAGACAGATTATCATCTGCCGACTGTTTTATATAAAAATAGGCATGTAACGGATTGGGATTGCGCAGTACACCAAACTGCATTTCAATTTCCGTCACACTCAAATGGTGATTCAAGTCATCTTCTATCCAACGATATTCCAAGCTGTCATTGAGAGTTTGAGATAAATCTTCATAACTGGGACACCATCCATAGCGGTCGCCTACCATACCAATGAAGAAAGGCCGGGAGTTAACGATCTCTTTCAGGCATATTTCAACAACCTTGCCGCTTTTCGCATCTTCTTCTGTGATTCCCCAACGCAAATCAACCAATGAAATGGTGGCACCACGGCTGGCAGCCTTCACTTGCAAACCCTTAAAGAGTTTGACTAATGCAGAACGTTCCATCTCCATGTCTCTGAACGTTGACGAAAGGAAAACACGGATAACACGTGAATTTTCAGCGGGAACTGAATACTGGGCTAGTTGTTTAGTCATAATATAGATTCGTATTAGTTAATGAAGTATTTCACAAAGCCAATTGATAAAGATTGGCAAGATATGGAAATTTAATCAGATAACAAAGACCATAAACAAAAAAAACGAGCACAAAAAAGGCACGGATTACACGAGTTTCGCGGTTCCCTCATAAGTTTAAACCGCGTAAATCCGTGTAATCCGTGCCTACTATCTATTACTTGCTACTTGTTTAGAAGAACAAGAAGCGTGTATCTTTTACGTTTGCTTTCAGATACAAATCATTCATCAGACGGCTGGCAAAACGTGCGTGCATGTTAGTCAGCGTAGCTTCTTCTGCTTTTGCGTCGAATGTTTCGTTCAGTTTGTCCTTACCGTATACCTGCAATACAAATACTCCGGCATTACCTTTGATAGGAGCGCTCAACTGATTCACTTCAGCTGCAGAAGCATAAGCACCTACCAGCGGTTCGCTGCTGCGCAATGCTGATACGTATGCAGGAGCTGCAAAAGTAACCATCTTCAAAGAGTCGCTGACTGCATTAGTCATCTCTTTGTACTGGTTGAATGAAGTTGCATTGGCAGCTTTCATGTCAGCCATAATCTTTTCAGCTTTCTTATCTTTTACGATTTCAGCTCTCAACTGATCCTGTACTGCTTTCAACGGACGATATCCTTCCGGCTTAATGCCTACCAGACCTACTACCATCATGTGATCGCTTTCGCCACATTCGTACAAGCCGGAAACATCACCCGGTTTTGCTTTATCAAATGTCCATCTCAACGCTTCTTTTGTACCTCTTACACCACCGATATTGTGTTCAGAGCTGCTCAAATCCATTCTGTCGAGCAGTCTGTAACCGGCTTCTTCAGCGTTAGCTACCATCTTTTCTACACTAGGATTAGCTGCGATAAACTGGCTGAAATCATTATAAGCACGGTTGTAAGTTTCTTTGCTGAACTCTACTTCACGTTTGATAACAGCTACTTTATATTTGTCTTTTACAGATTTCTTGTTCGTTACCTGAAGAATTACGTTTGCTTGTCCCATCGGCAAGTTTACCAATTCGTTTACACCTGCATTGTTGATAGCAGAGATGAATTTCAGGTTATCGCCGTCTATCTGTGCACCTTCGTACTGTGCAGAAGTTAGCCAGTTTGCATCACCAGTCTGACCATATTTCTTTGCCAGATCAGCAAAGTTAGCACCACCTTTGATCGCGTTGTAGATACTGTCAGCCAATGTCTTTGTCTTCACAGCATCTTCTGCGTATACCTGAATCTGACGGAATTCGACAGAATCGGCAGCAGCAGCTTTAGCTACAATTTTGAAAGAGTTGATTGTATTGTCGGCTCCGTTATAGTAAGGACCATAAATAGCACCAACAGAAGCAGAGTCCAAACGGGCAACTACATCTGACGGGAAAGCTGTTTTATTATAGAACAAGTCTACATAAGGAGCTTCCGAGCCAGTCGAGCGGATGAAAGAAGTATAATCTTCCGTAGTAGTAGCCAACTGTTCAGTAGCTTCGTCCACTTCTTTCTGGATAGCAGCCCTGTCTTCAGCACTTGCAGTCACTTGTACATCAATGTACTTGATGTCACGAGTTTCCTGATATTGCTTAAATTGTTCTTTCTTCTTGTTATACAAGTCTTTCAGTTCCGATTCTTTCACTACGATTGTAGAGTCCACTACAGAAGAGTAAGGAATACCAGCCATCAACACGTTGTACTGGTTCACTCTTGCGTCGAAAGCGTCCTGTGCTTCCACCGGATTGGAAAGAAGAGCTTTAGACACCAATGCCTGATACTTTTCTGCCAGACGGCTCTCGATCAGAGTTTTCTGAATGAAAGACCAGTATTTATACATGTTATTGTATTGTTCAGCATACTGTGCCGGCATTTGTGATTCGCTCATCTTGGCATATTCCACGAGAAACTTGTTCAACATATCCTTGTCGAAGTTTCCTGTTTGCGGATTCTGGAAAGGAGTTTGTCTCAACAAAGGATGAACGCCTGCTTTCAGGATGTCCTGGATTTCAGCAGCAGAAACAGTCAGTCCCAGTGCTTTTGCTTCTTTTTCGATCAGTTTATTGTTTACGTAGGAACGCCATACTTCATCGCGCACCTGATTGGTTTGTTCGTCATTCAAGGCGGTCACCCCACGCATGAGTTTCACCACTTCGGTATATTCTTCTACCAAATTCTGATACTCTTGAGCGGAAAGAGCGTCTCCGTTCACCTCACCTACGTCATGTGCCTGATGCGGCTGCATCACCTTCCATGCGTCACCCGCAATGAAAGCAAACAGCGCCAAGCCGATAACAATCACCAATAGAGGTCCTTTCGACCTAATGTTTTGTAACGTTGCCATTTTGATTAATACGATTTATGTTTATTATTATTTCTTTCTTTTGTCGTTTTAGCGCACGAAGATACAAAAAATGCTAATATGCATCTATTTATTGGCTAAAAATTTCTTGATTATCGTCATTATTCCAAGACTTTTAATCGCACGAGTTCTATTTTTGTCGCTGTAACCTTAATTATCTTGAATTGATAACGTCCTACCCGGACCACTTCATGCAACTTCGGGAAGCTCTGATATTGGTTCAGGATCAACCCTCCTACTGTCAGATAATCATCCGACTCGGGCAAGTCGAGTCCGAACGTCTCATTGACTTTTTCTATCTCCAAGCGGGCGGACAACACATACTCGCGTTCATCAATCTGCTTGCTAATATAGGAAGTATTATCGTGCTCATCTTCTATATCTCCAAATATTTCTTCTACCAGATCTTCCAGAGATACAATACCGGACGTACCGCCAAACTCATCCACCACTACGGCAATCGTTTTCTTTTGCTGCATAAAGAGCTTCATCAGTTTATTGGCGGACATGGTTTCGGGCACAATCGGCACTTGCTTCACATTCTCATGCCAGTTTTTCGGAGCACGAAACATTTCCGACGAATGAATATAACCCACCACATTGTCGATATTTCCATCGTACACAATGATCTTGGAAATTCCGGATTCGATGAAGCGGCTTTTCAACTCGTCCAGCGAAGTTGTCAGATCAACAGCCACCACTTCGGTACGCGGAACGATACAGTCGCGGATTTTTATGTTCGAGAAATCCAAAGCATTCTGAAAGATTTTCACTTCCGTATCCAGTTCCTCCCCATTCTCGGCATTATCAATACTGCTTTGCACGAAGTAGTCCAAGTCGACTTTTCCAAACGCTCTGTCGGATGCATCCTTGTTAATCTTCATTCCAAAGACACGAAGGAATAAACAAGACAAACCGGAAGCCAGTTTAGAAATAGGATATAGAATGACGTAACAAATAATCAGTGGAATGGCAAAAACATTCAAGACCAGATTGGGATTGATTTTGAAGATTGTTTTCGGCAGAAACTCTCCGGTCACCAGAATAATAAGGGTAGAAATAACGGTCTGCGCCAACACCATCAGAAAATGATTATCAATGAATCCCGCCAGCAGATTATCGCCAATAATCTGTGCCATCAGAATACCATAGATGACTAGTGCGATATTATTCCCCACCAGCATGGTAGAGATAAATTCATTCGGGTTCTTGAAGAAGATAGAAAGGATGCGGGACGTAATTCCCCCCTTGCGTTCCATCTCAAAACGCAGTTTGTCTACCGACACAAAGGCAATCTCCACTCCTGAAAAGAAAGCGGAGAAGACCATGGTGATAATTAGAGAGATATAAATATTCATAGTTTATTTCACAGAATCTTTTCGCACTGAATCCGGCAGCGCTTTTGTTTCCGGTTGGGGCGGACCACCTGCTTCCTCATCCACATAGAAAATACCTTCGATATTATGGATGGTATATATGGTCATTTGCTGGTTCGAGTCGAATCCATGCCCTGTAATAATTCTGTCCGGTTGTTGAATACGTATAAACTTGTCGGAATATACCTTTTGGGTAGCTTCGTTCCAGTACAGCAGTTCCGTATTAAAACGCTCTCCTTTCCGGTTCTGTATATCTACGTTCCCTATCAGCTTCCAAAGCCTTTCTTTGTCATAATAGTAGGCAGTATCCGCTTTGATACTGGCTTCTATATGAAAGATAGAGTCGAACTGTTCCAGATATACGCCCTTCTCAAAGGCCCAATAGGATGGTTTCTTACGGTCGTACACCGACCATTCTTCCGTATTCACTCTGTAGCGTGTCACTCCGGAATCGGAGATAAGGGTGGTGACTCCCAATGTTGTCATCATCGGAAGGGAATCACGTTCCGTGATAGCCTCACCCATAGCTTTCTTCTTTCCGCCACAGGAAGATAATAAAAGAAGCATAACAATCACCCCGGAGGTAATTGTTATGCTCATGCTTTTATGCAATAAACGGTTTCTTCGTTTTCGCAACATACATTTATCTAATCGTTGTAGTCTCTCCTATCCAACCGCCGATAGTGATGCGGTCGCCTTGCTTGTAACCTAACATAAATAGGTCTTTAGCTTGCGGAGTATGACCAGAATATCTACCGATCAATTTGTTAGCTTCTTCAGCTACGCTCGGATCCACTTGTTTTGCACGTTGCAGTTTGTCAATCACTGCAAAGTAAGTACATTTGTTCAAAGCAGGTTCGTCGCTCCAGTTGGGACTCATTGCATAAAGATTAGCAATCAGGATGTATGGAGCACCGTAGTTTTCGTTAAAACCAATTGCTTTCTGGCAATATGCTCTTGCTTGAGACAGCTTTTTGGCAGAAGCCAATACTGCTGCGGCAGCGTATGCTTTTTCAGCTTTCTTCACATTGTCTGTTTCCAGGTTCACTGCTTCGTCAAAGAATTTCACAGCACCGTCAATATCACCTTTCTTAAATGCCTGATAAGCACATCCGGTAGCAGCTTCTGCTGTCGGTTCCATCTTGTAAGCATAGTAAGATGCTTGCAAATAAGCTTCGCTTTCAGTACATTTCATCATTTTCATGATGTCGATAACTTTCTTCAAGTAAGCCAAGTCAGTCTGGTTAGCTTCTACTTTCGGTCCATAGATGTTTTGCAGTGATTCGCAATCAGCTGTTCCACTGTTTACAAACAAAGCCACTAAGTTATCCTTGATACCCAGTAAAGGTTTCTTCTTTGCTTCGCTGGCTTCAGCAGCAATAGCAGCGTCTACATATTCAGAAGCAGCCAGATAGTCCTGAATGAACTGTTCTTTATGATTCGGATCCGTTTTCAGTTTATCCAAAGACATTTGCAGGAAATAGAAGATAGTCGCACCTGCCGATTCGCCTTTCACTGCATTTACAGACTGACTCAACCATTGATAAGCCTGGTTCACATCAATCTTCGGAGCAAAAGCGATATAATCTACTGCTTTGATACCCAGAGCTTCGTCAGCAGAAGACACTTTTGTACCTTTAGCTAGAAACTCATCTGTGTATTTAATACGCAAGTCATGCGTATTCATCAGTTCATTAAAATATTTCTGATAATCTGCATTATTCCGATCCTTGATTTGTCCCATCAAGCCTTTCAGAATCTTATATCCGTCAGTAAAGGTATAGAAACGAAGCGTCGGACAGTTTTCCAACACAGCTTTCCAAGGAGTATACGCATCTTTAAAATTACCAGCACGCACAGCTTCATGCGAGATACTACTGTTCGAGTTACAGTTAGACGCATCCTGTGCTACCACAGTGGTTGCTCCTGCCGAAAGGAGCAACATAGCCACAAGCGTTTTAATTTTCATTGTATCTAAATTTTAGTTGTTATTATATAGTCGTCTATTCTTTCTTACATTCATCTCATTACTCCACTCTGCGTTTGAAGAACCAACGTTCGTTGAACGTCAATCCGATGCTCACGCGGAAGATGTTTTCATTTACAAAAGCCGATTCCTGTCCACTGATACGGACAAATTGTCCGCTGATGCTAAGAATGGAACGGGAACGAGGCACAGGCAGACCGAAACCGGCAGTTACGCCATATTCACGGGTAGCCTCTTTGCCGCCGATCTTATAATACGGAGTCGTATAATAAGCTCCCAGACGGTATTTAATATGGGATAAATAGGAACGTCCCATCAAATTAGGAATGTATTCCGCACCCACTGATACTTTATGACGGTTGCAATACGTGTATGTTTCATTAAAATCCTCACGTACAGCATCATCCGATGTATTTACGCCAAACTTGGTTTTTGACCACTGCTGCAGACTATAATCCGCTCCGACTGTCAGGCGTTTGTCATAGTTATATGTAAATCCGACGCCAAAAGTATTAGGAAGTTCCAACGTAGCATCCAAGTTATTGCTATTAGTCGTACTAACCTGTGTCGTTACTGTATAATCATTATTCAGTTTATGTTTCGGAGAAAAAACAGCCCCGATTGTCATTGAATGCTTCTTATTAAAATCCAATGTATATTGTGTACCAAAATCCAGTTTATAGTCTGAAATAGATACCCCCATCTGCTGTATATAAGAGTAAGACTCCGATGTCGCGGGATAAATGATAGTCCGCGTCCGTGTTATATCTCCCCAAAAATAAGAAGCATTCACACCCAGAGAAAGATTCTTAAGTACTTTCACACCAATACCACCATAAAGTTGATGCAATCCCCCATCTCCTGTAAAACTCCGGGTTTGACTGACTCCATTATCAACTTTGCTATCCGACACTGAATATCCCACATTGGAGAACGGCAATAATCCGATACTCATCGCTATCCTCGGATGCAAACGGAATTGCATAGCCAGATAGTCAAAACTGGAGTTTTTAGCGTTCAGTTTCACACCGCTACCGCTAATATTCATATTTTGCAGACTGACACCTCCTTCAAAGAGGAATGTCAATGAGTCAATGGCTGTATACGAAGCAGGATTCAGTGGATTGATCTGTGCTCCATCCCGAAGTCCAAAAGCAATTCCCCCCATCGCCTTGCTGTTACCGAAACTCTGATCGGACAAGTCGCCATAGCCATATCGTGTATAAGGAGAGTTTGTATTATTTTGAGCGATTGCCATTCCGGTAACCATCGTGAGCAAAAGCGCACAAAGTGTGTGTTTAAATCCTACCATTATTATAGTTTAAAATTCTATTTAATCCTTTCAACACTAAAAATCTATCTGCAAAGATGATACTTTTTACGCTGCTATCAAAAGAAAATTCATCTCCGCCCGTTAAAAAAACCAAAAGTTCAGGATATTTATGCTTCATAGACTCAATATAACCTGAAATTTCGTATTCCATCCCTTTCATCACTCCGGCACGTATAGCCGTTTCGGTGTCCCGTCCCATCGGGAGTTTGCGCCCATTGGTGTCCACCAGAGGCAAACGCCCCGTAAACTGATGAAGTGCTTTAAAACGCATCTGCATACCGGGAGAAATATTACCACCATGATACTGACCTTTTGAGTCGATAAATTCATAAGTGATGCAAGTTCCGGCATCAATAACCAACACATCCCGATGAGGGAATTGCTCATTAGCACCAACTGCGGCAGCCATACGATCGTACCCCAATGTTTCAGGAGTTTCGTACAGATTGACAACCGGAAGCGGAGTCTGATGATTGAGCCACAACAATGGGAACGGCAAAGCTGCCAAATCGGCTAGTATCCGTTCGCTTAAATCTATGACAGTAGCCACAATCCCCTGCTCAACCGGATACTTGGAACAAAGTGCTTTCAAACAATCCAGCGACTGATTGGATTCGGTTAATACCTCCACCATCTCTCCGCCATTGAAGAGAGCCACCTTTGCCATCGTATTTCCTATGTCGATAATTAAATTCAATGCATTTTCATCTTTAGCGAGCGCAAAGGTAAGGCAAAAAAAGAGAAATTGAAGCATCGAGAGAGAATTATCTTTATTTTTCCATTCACAGAACACAGAAAAAGTGTGTTGAGCGAACTATATTTATATAGATTATTAATATTTATTATTTATATATGCTCGTTAGGGTGTCCGCCCTCTTTTTTCCAGGCGTTATAACCGCATAAGTAACAGCCCATTACACAACCATCAGGGGTGTCCACTAGGGTGTCCGGTATTTCGCAAAGATTTGACGCCCGAACAGAGGCTCTATTTCACCTAAACAGAGCCTCTGTTTACCCCAATTAGAGCCTCTGTTCTGATAAAATAGAGGCTCCGTTTTCCCGAATCCAACTATTCTTTCTATATTTGCCACCGAAATAAAACGAACCAGCTAATGAAACGGTTTTTCTCATACATCATCCTCTCCTTCTTCCTGTTGCTTCTGCCCACCGGACAAGCATCTGCCAACAACAACGACTCCATCCGTTTGAGCCTGTTGACTTGTGCCCCCGGAGAGGAAATATATTCCCTATTCGGACACACTGCCATCCGTTACGAAAATCCTTCACAAGGGATTGACATTGTATTCAACTACGGACTGTTCAGTTTCAACACTCCCAACTTCATCTTCCGCTTCTCGCTCGGAGAAACAGACTACCAACTGGGAGCAACGGATTATGAACGTTTTGCAGCTGAATACGCATTTTTCGGACGCAGCGTATGGCAGCAAACGCTGAATCTGACCGATGAAGAAAAGACAGAACTAATCCGGTTATTACAAGAAAATTATCGTCCGGAAAACCGGGTATACCGTTACAATTTCTTTTACGACAATTGTGCTACCCGTCCCCGGGACAAGATAGAAGAAAGCATTGCAGGAAAAGTGATTTATCCCGCAGAACCACAGGATGGCTCCCTCACTTTCCGCGACATTGTACATCAGTATTGCAAAGGACATCCATGGGCACGTTTCGGCATTGATCTCTGTATCGGAAGTGAAGCCGACCAGCCCATCACACAACGTCAGATGATGTTTGCCCCTTTCTACCTGATGGATGCTTTCGACGATGCACAAATTAAAAGCGATTCTATCCAGCGTCCACTCATAACGGCCAACGAGCTGGTAGTCGATGCCACTCCCGAACCGGATGAAAGCGGCTGGATGCCTACTCCGCTTCAATGCACCTTACTCTTATTTATATTGACAACCGCCGCCACCATCTATGGAATCCGCCGGAGAACCGGATTATGGGGAATCGACCTCTTCCTTTTTGGGATAGCAGGTATTGTGGGATGTGTCCTTGCATTTCTCGCGCTCTTCTCCCAACACCCGGCAGTCAGCTCCAATTTCCTATTATTGGTATTCCATCCGGGACAACTTCTTTTCTTGCCATACATTATATATTGTGTCCGAAAAGGGAAGAAATGTTGGTATTTAACCCTGAATCTGGCAGTTTTAACACTTTTTATAGTGCTTTTTCCTGTAATTCCGCAAAGATTTGACTTTGCTGTTGTACCTTTGGCACTCGTTTTGCTGATACGTTCAGCGAGCAATCTGATTGTGACATCTAAAAAGAAATAATGAAAGGACTACTAACTTCCCTCATCACCGTACTGACTTTCACCGGGCTACAAGCCCAGTCACTGCCTGCCGCCCCTAAATTAGTGGTAGGGTTGACGATTGACCAATTACGTACGGACTATCTGGAAGCATTTTCGTCACTCTACGGCGAGAAAGGCTTCAAACGTCTTTGGAAAGAGGGAAGAGTGTTCCATAACGCCGAATATACCTTCTGCGGTATAGACCGCGCTTCTGCCATAGCGGCTATTTATAGCGGTACGACGCCTTCCATGAACGGAATTATTTCTCAACGCTGGATGGATGCCTCTACCCTTCGCCCCGTCAACAGCACAGACGACACGGCATTTATGGGGTATTACACCGACCAGACTGTCGCCCCCACCAAACTACTGACTTCAACCATTGCCGACGAGCTGAAAATAGCGACACAAGGCAAAGGACTCGTATATGCCATTGCACCTGATTGCGATGCCGCACTTTTTGCAGCCGGACATGCCGGAAACGCTGCTTTCTGGCTCAATCCCAACACCGGAAAATGGAGTGGAACCACCTATTATGGAGAGTTTCCGTGGTGGGCAAGCCAATATAACGACCGTCAAGCGATCGATTTCCGTATTGCCGGTATGACATGGGAACCCATATTTCCCCGGGGCATGTACACTTTCCTGCCAGATTGGCGGGATATGCTCTTCAAATATAAATTTGATGATGACCGCAGTAATAAATACCGCCGCTTCATCGCCAGCCCTTTTGTGAATGATGAAGTGAATGCGCTTGCCGAAGAAGCATTGAACAAAAGCTCCATCGGCATGGATGACATTACTGACTTATTGGCACTCACTTATTATGCTGGAAACTATGCGCACAAATCCGTACAGGAATGTGCTATGGAAATACAAGACACCTACGTGCGTCTTGACCGCAGCATTGCCGACCTGCTCGAAGTTCTTGATAAGAAAGTAGGACTACAAAATGTACTTATTTTCGTCACTTCCACCGGATATATAGACAGCGAATCGCCTGATTCGGGATTGTACAAAGTGCCCGGCGGAGAGTTTTACCTCAACCGTTGTGCGGCTCTATTGAATATGTACCTGATGGCTACGTATGGCGAAGGAAAGTATGTGGAAGCTCACCATAACCAGCAGATTTATCTGAATCATAAGTTATTGGAAAAGAAAGAACTGAATCTGGCAGAGATCCAACAAAAGTCAGCAGAATTCCTGATGCAGTTCAGCGGAGTGAACGAAGCCTATTCGGCTAACCGGCTATTGCTGGGTTCATGGACTCCGGAAATCTACAAAATACGTAACGGCTACCACCGCAAACGTTCGGGTGACCTCGTAATCGACGTCCTCCCCGGATGGACTATCGTCAACGAGAACGGCGGCGACAACAAGGTGGTACGTCATTCCTATATTCCCTCACCGCTGATTTTCATGGGACATTCCGTGAAACCGGCCATTATCCAGACACCTGTAACCATCGACCATATTGCGCCTACACTGGCACATTTTATGCGCATCCGGGCTCCCAACGCCTGTACTTCTGCTCCTATTACCGACCTGCGGTAAAAATTTACTCACAAAAACAGGGAGCAAAACATAAATAAATCAGCATTTTAATGTAACTTTGCGGAGGTTTCTTGATATAAAGATTCCCCAACGCGGATTAACGCAGATTTACGCGGATTAAAAAAAATCCAATTTAATCTTTCCTTTAATCTGTGTAAATCGGCGTTAATCCGCGTTGAAATTGAAATAAATAATAAACTAAATAATATAACATGGGATTTAATGAATTTTTAAGCTCGGTTTTCGGAAACAAATCCACACGAGACATGAAAGAAATCAAGCCCTGGGTGGAAAAGATCAAAGCTGCTTACCCGGAGATTGAAAAACTAGACAACGACGCCCTCCGTGCCAAAACGGAAGAACTCAAAAAATATATCCATGAATCGGCTACTGCTGAACGTGCGAAGGTGGAAGAGTTGAAGGCAAGCATTGAAACTCTCGAACTGGAAGACCGCGAAGAAGTCTTCGCACAAATCGATAAGACAGAAAAAGAAATTCTGGAAAAATATGAAAAAGCACTGGACGAAGTACTGCCTGTTGCTTTTTCTATCGTAAAGGCTACTGCCAAACGTTTTACAGAAAATGAAGAAATCGTCGTAACGGCTACCGACTTCGACCGTCAACTGGCTGCTACAAAAGATTTCGTACGCATCGAAGGCGACAAGGCCATCTATCAGAATCACTGGGTAGCCGGTGGTAACGATACATTGTGGAACATGGTTCACTACGATGTACAGCTCTTTGGTGGTGTCGTTCTGCATAAAGGTAAGATTGCGGAAATGGCAACCGGTGAAGGTAAAACATTGGTGGCTACACTCCCGGTATTCCTCAACGCATTGACCGGAAACGGCGTACACGTAGTTACCGTGAATGATTACCTCGCCAAACGTGACTCCGAATGGATGGGTCCTCTTTACATGTTCCACGGTTTAAGCGTAGATTGTATCGACCGTCATCAGCCGAACTCCGACGCACGTCGTCAGGCGTATCTGGCGGATATTACTTTCGGTACAAACAACGAATTCGGTTTCGACTATCTGCGTGACAACATGGCTATCAGCCCGAAAGACCTTGTACAACGTCAGCACAATTATGCCATCGTCGATGAGGTCGACTCGGTATTGATTGACGACGCACGTACTCCGTTGATTATCTCCGGTCCTGTACCTAAAGGCGATGACCAGTTGTTCGAGCAACTCCGTCCGCTAGTGGAACGTCTGGTAGAAGCACAAAAGGTACTGGCTACCAAATATCTTTCCGAAGCAAAAAAACTGATCGCATCCAACGATAAGAAAGAGGTGGAAGAAGGATTCCTCGCTCTATACCGCAGCCATAAAGCATTGCCGAAAAACAAACCGTTGATTAAGTTCCTTAGTGAACAGGGGATCAAGGCAGGTATGCTCAAGACGGAAGAGATCTACATGGAACAGAACAACAAGCGTATGCATGAAGTGACTGATCCGCTGTACTTCGTAATCGACGAAAAACTAAATAGCGTAGACCTGACTGATAAGGGTGTAGACCTGATTACCGGTAACTCTGAAGACCCGACATTGTTCGTGCTTCCGGATATCGCCGGACAACTTTCAGAATTGGAAAACCTGAATCTGACCAACGAGCAACTGCTTGAAAAGAAGGATGAGTTATTGACTAACTATGCCATCAAATCGGAACGTGTACACACCATCAATCAGCTGTTGAAGGCTTACACGATGTTCGAAAAAGACGATGAATACGTAGTAATCGACGGTCAGGTGAAGATTGTAGACGAACAGACCGGTCGTATTATGGAAGGTCGTCGTTACTCTGACGGATTGCACCAGGCTATCGAAGCTAAGGAACGTGTGAAAGTGGAAGCTGCTACACAGACCTTCGCTACCATTACTTTGCAGAACTACTTCCGTATGTATCACAAACTATCCGGTATGACCGGTACTGCTGAAACGGAAGCAGGCGAACTTTGGGACATCTATAAATTGGACGTAGTCGTTATCCCGACCAACCGTCCGATCTCCCGTAAGGATATGAACGACCGCGTTTACAAGACGAAGCGCGAAAAGTATAAAGCTGTTATCGAAGAAATCGAACAATTGGTTCAGGCTGGACGCCCGGTATTGGTAGGTACTACTTCGGTAGAAATCTCCGAAATGTTGAGCAAAATGCTTACCATGCGTAAGATTGAGCACAAGGTGTTGAATGCTAAACTGCACCAGAAAGAAGCAGACATCGTCGCTACTGCCGGTTTAAGCGGAACAGTAACCATTGCTACCAATATGGCAGGTCGTGGTACCGACATCAAACTAAGTCCGGAAGTAAAGGCTGCGGGCGGTTTGGCAATCATCGGTACGGAACGTCACGAATCCCGTCGTGTAGACCGCCAGTTGCGTGGTCGTGCAGGACGTCAGGGTGACCCGGGTTCTTCTGTATTCTTCGTGTCATTGGAAGACGACCTGATGCGTCTGTTCTCTTCCGACCGTATTGCCAGTGTAATGGACAAGCTCGGTTTCCAGGAAGGCGAAATGATCGAACACAAGATGATTTCCAACTCCATCGAACGTGCACAGAAGAAAGTGGAAGAAAACAACTTCGGTATTCGTAAACGTCTGTTGGAATATGACGACGTAATGAACAAACAACGTACGGTGGTTTATACAAAACGTCGTCACGCTTTGATGGGTGAACGTATCGGTATGGACATCGTGAACATGATCTGGGACCGTTGTGCCAATGCTATCGAAAACAATGATTATGAAGGCTGCCAAATGGAACTGCTTCAGACATTAGCAATGGAAACTCCGTTCACTGAAGAAGAATTCCGTAACGAGAAAAAAGAAAAGTTGGCCGAAAAGACTTTCAACATTGCGATGGATAACTTCAAACGCAAAACTGAACGTCTGGCACAGATCGCTAACCCGGTTATCAAACAAGTATATGAAAACCAGGGACACATGTACGAAAACATCCTGATTCCTATTACAGACGGTAAACGGATGTATAATATCTCTTGTAACCTGAAAGCGGCTTACGAATCGGAATCTAAAGAAGTGGTGAAGTCGTTCGAGAAATCAATCTTGCTCCACGTAATCGACGAAGCATGGAAAGAAAACTTGCGCGAACTGGACGAACTGAAACATTCCGTACAGAATGCAAGCTACGAGCAGAAAGACCCGCTATTGATTTATAAACTGGAATCTGTGACTTTGTTCGACGCTATGGTGAACAAGATCAATAACCAGACTATATCTATTTTGATGCGTGGACAAATTCCTGTACAGGAAGCTCCGGATGAATCAGCTGCACGCCGTGTAGAAGTGCGTCAGGCTGCTCCCGAACAACGCCAGGATATGAGCAAGTATCGCGAAAACAAAGAAAATTTGAGTGATCCGAACCAGCAGGCTGCTGCAAGTCAGGATACTCGTGAACAGCAGAAACGTGAACCGATTCGTGCAGAGAAGACAGTAGGTCGTAACGATCCTTGTCCATGCGGAAGCGGGAAAAAGTATAAAAACTGCCACGGAAAGAACCTTTGATTAATTAATAATTAAAAATTAAAGGTTGGAAATTGTAGGGTAATGTGCTTTATGGCATAGTCTCTCTATATTCAACTTATAAAAGAAAGTCTCAAACGGTTAAAAACTGTTTGAGACTTTCTTTTATTCTTCCAAAGTTGTACTTTTGTTCAAATTACTAAATAGAACAAAACTATGGCAAAATCTTATTCACTGGTTTTCATCGTTTTATTCCTGCTGACTCTGGGTAGCTGTCAGAGTCTGGAACAGATCCCCATTGATTATCTGCAACCTGCCGACTTGAGCTTTCCTCCGCAACTCCGGAAAGTAGCTATTGTGAATAACACCAGCGACGCCCCGGATAATAAACTGATAACAGAGACTGAAAAAATTAAAGAAGGTACACCATTGATAAGTCGTGCAACGGCTTATGCCAATGGAGATCCTAAGGCAGCCACTGAATCACTGGCAGAAGAAATTGCACAGCAGAACTACTTCGATGAGGTGGTTATCTGTGATTCTGCCTTACGCGCCAATGATAAACTGGCCCGCGAAAGTACATTGAGCCAGGAGGAAGTGCGTCAACTGGCTTCTAACTTGGGAGTGGACTTTATTATTGCGCTGGAAAACCTACAACTCAAAGCAACAAAGACTGTCCGCTATCTGGATGAGTTCAACTGCTTTCAAGGAGCGGTAGACGTGAAAGTTTATCCCACGGTGAAAGTTTATCTTCCCGAACGTAGCAGACCGATGACTACGCTCCATCCTAATGATAGCATTTTTTGGGAGGAGTTTGGAGGTACAGCCATAGAAGCCGCCACTCGCATGATTCCCGACAAGCAGATGCTGGAAGAAGCGGCAGCATTCGCGGGAACGGTTCCGGTGAAAAATATTGTCCCTATTTGGAAAAAAGGAACACGGTATCTTTATACTGGTGGTTCGGTTCCTATGCGTGACGCTGCCATTTATGTACGCGAAAATTCATGGGACGACGCATACGAACTTTGGCGTCAGGCTTTCGAAGGTACCAAGAACCAAAAGAAAAAAATGCGGGCAGCTCTCAACATTGCTGTTTACTACGAAATGAAAGATAGTTTGGCTAAAGCAGAAGAATGGGCAGAAAAGGCACAACAACTAGCTAAAAAAATAGATAAAAAGAACATCACAGATAGCCCTCAAGCTACCATTGATGATGTGCCGAATTATTATCTTACTACTTTGTATTTAGCTGAACTAAAGGAGAGAAATGCTCAATTACCCAAGTTAAAATTGCAAATGAGCCGATTTAATGATGATTTTTAAGGAAATTGTGTATCAAATCTTATTTTTTTTATACCTTTGAACTTATAAAAAGAAGGAACCCATGAAATTGAGCCAACAATCATTATCTATTATCGAATCGGCTATCCAAAAGGCAGTCGCTAAATATGTATGTAGCTGTGAACAAACAGTTGTAACCGATATCCATCTCCAACCGGATCAGGCATCGGGACAACTTAATATTTACAACGATGATGATGAAGAACTGGCAAACATCATGATCGAAGAATGGGCTACTTATGAAGGGGATGATTTCCTTGAAAACGTGGAACCTTCTCTTCGCAACATTCTTTGCAGAATGAAGGATGCCGGAGATTTCGACAAAGTGACTATTCTGAAACCTTATTCTTTCGTTTTGGTAGATGAAGAGAAAGAAACCGTAGCAGAATTGCTGTTGATTGACGACGATACCATACTGGTGAATGATGAATTGCTGAAAGGGTTGGATAAGGAGTTGGACGACTTCTTAAAGGATTTGTTGGAAAAATAAAGAAGAATTGTTGGAGAAATAAGATATCGTTCTTTTTGAATAGAGATCGTTCAAGATCCACATATAAAAAGATAATCGGAAGCAATCAGGATATGTCCTTTATTGCTTCCGATTATTTTATATATATTCCCTATTGATTATTTGTTGTATTTGATTGAGATATTAGCAAGTCTAAGCGGCATGAAGCTGGATACCCCTGCCGGGAGTCTGACCGGTCGCAATCTGATGCAAATATTATCACGGTTCAATAAGGCATCCGGCAACTTAAAGTCATAGACTTTATAACCAGGAATGTTCTTCTCCGTCTGTCCACCTGCAGCCGTTCTATCAAACTGTCCCAGAATGGTAAACTCTGAATTATCTACTTTAATCCATTCACCATTCATCGAATAAGCATATTCAACCACTGCAACAGGGCCACCTCCCCAACTTGCATTCATTTCAACCTGAAGAGACAAGGATGTAGAAATACCTACTGTCGATATTTTGTCTACGTAGAAATATGAACTTGTAGACCACGGTTTACTATTAAAAGCACCGCCTCGCATACGACCATAGTATCCATCGGTCGTGTTAAGGTTAACATCTCCTCTGAAATCATCCTGGAATCCCAGAATGTAGTCTGCATAGGTTTGCTGGAAATATTTATTTCCGTCTTTGCTAAGAAGAGCATTCGCCTGCGATGCCTCGCCACCCGTAGGATGGTAATCCGTAAAAGTAGAAGAGCCTATTTCTTTCCAATCGGGTACATTACAATCCCATTCTACAAGCACAGAAGTGATCTCGTTTATATCACTGATGTTAATATCTTCTCTGTTAAGCGGAAGAATACATAACCGGCTTTCAGAGATATCGAAATTTGTAAGTTTCACTTTCGCCACCATTCCTGTTATGCTTCCCGAACCTTTAGGAAGTGTTTCGTGAGCATAAGGAGCTTCAAACGCAGTAAGCATATATGTATTAGAACCGTTTTTATCTCTTATACAGGTCGGATAGTATCTGTAATATGCAGGGAACTTTTCTACCCAATAGTTTTTATTAATCTTACGATCGGCAGCTCCCGGGTCAGTAGTCTTGAAATTAGTGAATGCACCTACCGGAGATGCAATCTCGACATCTTTCAGGGTCACAAGACTAAATACCATATTATCCGTAAGTTCAGCAATCGTTCTTTCAGGAATTGTGAAGGTAGAAAGTTCCGAGCTGATTACGTGGGCAGCAGTGATACCGCTAATCAGTCTATAAGTAAAGCTACCCTCTGATTCTTCTCTTATCATTCCATCTTTCAGACACAATGACACTTTGGCAAATTGTGCAAACGTAATTAAAGATTCGGACTCAAACACAACTGTCTCTCCTGCCTCATTCTGAATGACATAGCGATTGCTCGGGAAGTTCTTCGAAGTGCCATTGGCTACGATGGTTCCTTCAACATATACATTGTTAGTAATTCCACCGACAGCATAACCATGTACGGTTGGATAACTGACAAGTTCCGCATTCGCATATTCAGAATATGCTTGCGAGAGATTAATGGTAGCCGTGACCTTACGCTGGTACTGATCGTCATAACTCAACACAATACTTCCTGTACGGGGTGATTGTGAATTTGTTTCCGTATTAAAATAAAGCTTTCCATCACTTATCCTATACTCCTGCACCCAGTTCACCGTTGGCGTAATAACGATATCCGTTTCGGGCACATTGGTAGAGATTTCCATTTCATATTCACCTCCTTTAGTAAACAGCTCCATCTTATCACTGGCAGGAACAATAAATGGATAACGGGATAATTGTTTTATCTTGATTACATCCGCAGTCTTACCATCTTTCGTAAACACACGAATATCACAGAAACGTTCGGAATCACTGATATTCTCATCATAAGTCACAGTGAAATAAGTTCTTGATGACTGGGCTCCACGTATATCCGTAGAGAACCAGGTTGATTCTACAAAATCAATTCGCCACTCGGTATTGGACTTCACCTCCACCTGAACCGGCTCACCTTCCGCCTGAAGAATAATCTCATTATTTGTTATTTCCAATATACCGGCTTCATGTTCGTCAGAGCATGACGGAAACATTATGATTGCCATCACAGCCAGAAAAGCTGTCCAGACTATTGAATCTTTAATTTTCATGTTCATCAATTATTAGATTTAATCTCACCTGTTTTATATAGTATCTCATAAGCTTCATTCCGATCATTTAATACAAAGATCTGAAACTTCTCTCCACCCGGATAAACACGCGTAACAACATGTCCGGCAGGCTTTATCTTCAAGCCGTCTTCACCCAGTCTGCTCCTGTTACTGTCTACCATACCGGCAGCAAAAACCGACCGTTCACCAGGATAAAGAGTTTGAGACAGCATCCGGCTCAACGTTGCCGGTTGAGGGTGATAGTAATCCCATACGGGAATTACATAGACTTGTGGTTTCACTTGGGAAATGTAGGTATCGCACATAGCATCAGAATAAGCGTGATGATTGGCAACAACCACATCCGTCTCACCGAGCAATCTGGCTACCGGCGTTTCTATATCAAACCATTCCGGTGCTTTTTCTACGCCCAGAATATCTCCTGCGGAGAAATAATCAAAATTACCGTATGTGATACGAATTCCACAACTGCAACGGTTTTCGTTCAACTGTTCACTTGAAGAGGCTGTAGAAGGCACAAGCTCTTTGGCTGTTGTTCCGCTACCTGTCCAAATTTTACCATTACCCACGATATTACGTACTTCGAATGTAGGATAAGAGCCCGGATCTTTCAAGAGTTTGATCTGACTATTGCTTCCTATTACAAATCCCTCATTCTTTTTACCTTCCCTGTCACGAGCGGCAACATATAATTTATAGTTTGAGATATGAGCACCAGAGACTTTAGCTGCTGTCGGATAATCATAAGTAGGATAACCACGATCTATCAAAGTGGAAATATTGAGAAGATTACCAACATGAGTGATTCCGGTAAGTTTGTAATCCAGTCCTACTTTTTCGATTGCCAGTTTTCCATTCTGTCCGATATGGTCCGTATCAAAGTGAGTGAGCAAGGCATAATCAAGTGCTCCGTTATTTTTTAATGGCAATGAGAAATGTTTTATATATTGAGCAATCCATTCGGCAGGCCGCTTAGAATCATTAGGCACTGCTTTCATAATTTCCTGTGTGCCTGAATGTACTCCTAAATCTCCTGCATCCAATAACATGGTAGTCCCATCCGGAAAAATAAGATAGGCTGCATTACCTCTTCCGGTACTAATCTGATGAATATCCAAATAACCTGCCTGCCACTCCGGAAGGTATTCATACACTTTATCTACTGCATCATCAGGAAAAGGCTTTTCTTGTTGGCAACTTGCGAATGTAGGCAGCAACATGATGGCTCCTAAAAAAAATATCTTGCTATTCATTATATTATTCTTTAATAGTTGATTAATCGATTTGTTTCACACTATAGATACCGGCTTCTTCTTTAGTCATTTCATTGCCGCCTCCGTATCCCGGATTTTGCTTCAAGACATTGCTGACAGAAATTGACTTTTCCGGAATAGGAAAAAGCTCATAATGATCGTCGTTAGTAGGTTTATGATCCCACCAAGAACCTGTTGTATACAACCCCCAACGACGAAGATCGGTACGACGACGCTGTTCACCCAGAAACTCGACCATCCACTCATCAAGAATCCGGTACTTGTCGATATTCGTTTCGGTCACCGGATCAGGATCGGCTTTATTCTCGAAATTGCGTTTACGCACTTCATTGAAAAGATTGGCTGCTTCTTTTTTATAGCCGCTTCTATATTTACATTCAGCAAGCATATAATAGATTTCAGCAAAACGAATAACCGGATAATCCGGATTAAAAGCAATGGTTTTGTCGATATTGTCGGGAACCGGTAGTTTGCACAAACGTATTCCGGAATTCTCTTCCCCGGTACTTATATTGGAGGGAAGCTCATTCACTGAAGAATATTCTCCATCTTTCACTTTCTTGAATTGTGCCACCTGATCGACAAATTCAAGAACCTCACCTGGATATTCGTACAGTCCCGTACACTTCACCTCTGTACCACTTCTTGATGTACGCTGTAATTTTCCATAAAGGAACATTCCTTCGTATTTTCCATTCCCTTTATACAAGTACAATTTTTTACGAAGATCTTTATTGTTGAATTTGGCAAAAGGTCGCCCAAGCTTATCCGTATAGGGATCGCCATTGGGTTTAAGAGACGGCTGAAGATGCATACCATTAGTAGAAGAATAGCCGCTTAGATCAAAATAGTTCTTTGCATTATAATGATTATAGCGTTCGAACTGCCATTGAAACAAAGTGCCTTTTGCATATTGCGACTGAACAGACCACATTACTTCCTTAGATTTATTATTGTCGAAAGTGAAAGGACCGAACCAGTCTTCCTCCAATTCGTAATAACCGTATTTGCCATCTAATAGATCCTGGCAGACCTGCGCACATTCAGCAAAACGGTTCTCTCCCATGTAGACTTCCGCATTAAAATATAATTGAGCAAGAAGGGCGGCGGCAGTTCCTTGACGTAAATAGCCTTCTTCCAGCATATCTGCTCTTTTTTTCTCTAATTTGGGAATAGCGGCAAGCAACAGTTCTTCCACATAATTAAAGGTTTCGCGTGCAGTGGAACGTGGAACTTCCTCGGTAGTAGAGCGCCGGTAAATAGGCATACCCCCATAGAAATCAAGTCCCCGCAGATAAAAATAGGCAACCAATGTCTGAAGTTGCATCTGATGATCTGCTTTCAATTCTTCCGTCATGCCCAGTGATACATAATCCACACCGGATAAGTCTTCCTTACAAGCTAAAGCCATTGCCACTCCCATGCCTACCCCACGCCAGGTTTCTTCGTTGTTGGGGTGAAGAGGTGTCCAGTCGTGATGCTGCAGTTGGGAATATCTGACATCATTGTAATGTATTCCTTTTTGTGTGACACACATCTCATCTGTTGTACATTCTTGAAGAATGGCACGGTCGAATCCGTGAAACCAACGCCAATGTGTGAAAGAGCGTACCAAGAAAGAATAAACAGTTTCCTTAGACGTGAAATAAGTGTCCGGAGTGACTTCGGAATACCACTTCTCATCCAGATTTGTACAACCGGATGACACCAGAAGGGTGAGGAAGGAGATAATGATTAAAATATTTCGTCTCATATCATTTTATTAGTTTATAGGTACTTTAATATTAGAATTGGATTTTCATACCAACGGTATATCTACGAGTTTCAGGATAAATATTATTAAACCATTCATAACCAGGGTCCAGTCCGTTGACATTCACTTCCGGATTAAGTCCTGAATATTTCGTGAAACATGCCACATTCCGGACGGTCAGGTAAAGATCAATCTTATCTATATATTTCTGCCACTTTTTCATGTTAAGAGAATATCCCAGACTAATGGCGTCTATCTTTAAGAAAGTGCCGTCCTCAAGCCAGTAATCGCAAAGCTGCTTTACTTCTTTGATGTGCCGGTTGTCAATGTACGCATTGCGAAGAACGTTCTGGCCTGCTACTTCAGAAAGTCCATAGTACATATTTATGGTATTAAACACGTCGAAATCGATCCAGCTACGCAGGTTGATACCTAAAGAGAGGTTCTTGTAAGTGAAGGTATGATCCCATGATACCATCAATGCAGGAATAGCATTACCGATGTACCGCTTGTCATCATAGGTCTTCTTATCGCTAAGAATCACATTGTCGTTCTTATCATACAGAAGCCATCTTCCATTATCCGTGATACCGGCATATTTCCAGATATAATAGCTTCCGATCTTTGTTCCTGCTTCAATTCTTCCGGCTGATCCGTTCGTTCCCGGTGACGGGAATCCTACACGATCCTGGTAAGTATTATTCCCCCACAAAGAGGTAATTTTGGAAGAAGAATGGGATAGACGCATGGTAGTTGTCCAGTTAAAGTCTTTCGTTTTAACAGGCACTCCGCCAATCTCAAACTCCCATCCGGTATTCTCAAGATTACCATAATTCATGGTCGTTTTCTCGTAAACGGCGGGAGGATTGGGTACACTGATATTGTATAACATTCCGGAAACTCTTCTTTTATATATATCGAACTTTCCAAAGAGCCGATTATTCAGAAATGCATAATCCAAACCGATGTTAAGCTCTGCTTTCTTTTCCCAATGCAAGTCATTATTGACATTACGAGCCGGTCCATAAGAAGTGATCCATGTACCGTTATAAGGCCACATTGAATTGGAGGAGTACATGGCTGTGGAGGCTCCTGCAGAGAAATTGTTATTTCCCGTCACACCATAACCGACACGTACTTTGAGGTCATCAAGAAAACTGACATCACGCAGAAAGGCTTCATTGGATATACGCCATCCACCTGATACAGCCCAGAATGTTCCCCAGCGATGATTCTTTCCAAATTTGGAAGATCCCTCATGACGAACACTTCCGGTAACCATATAGCGATCTTTATAGCTATAATTCGCCCGACCAAAGAAGGAGATAAGACGTTCACGAGGATATTTGTGAGAAGACATAGCTGCTTTTCCATCAGAAAGCCAGCTGCCTGTTCCCATATCCCAAGCTCCTACTCCATCCACAGGGAAATCGAAGTTAGACATATCAAAGTTTTCAGAATTGTTTTCCCAATAGCTATATCCGGCCACCGCACTAACCGTATGGTCTTCTGCAAAAACACGCATGAAATTAATGGTAGGTTCAAAAGAAACATTGACTGTTTTACTATATCCGTGAAATCCCTTTCCTTTATAACTTCCATTCAAAGACGTTCTGTGTAATGCAGATACATAATGCGTCTGTTGATACTGGCGATCTTCCCAGCCGAGAGTGGCTTGTGCCGAAAATCCGGCAGGCAGATTGAGCTTTACCGTAGCATCCGCCTTGAGCCATTTATCAACATTATCCGTCTGCTTGAGCATAATTTCCGCTAATGGATTGTAATATTCACTGCCACCAACCAATACATTATAGCCTGTTTCACTAGTACTATCATAAACATGTTCCGTTGGATTCATCTTCAATGCCATGTCGAAACAAGAACTACTGCTCCGCTGATCCCGATGTGCTTCACGATATTCTGTATGTAAGCCTATTTCCAGCAAGTCATTGAGAAGATTAAAGTTTGCATTGATACGTCCCGAATAATCTTTACGATTATCGCCTATCGCAATACCTTTCTGATCCTGCGCCATAATAGTGGCATATATTCTGGCTGTATGTCCCCCTCCCGAAAGGGTGACAACATGGCGCTGGGAAAGTGCTCCCTCATTTAAAAGTTCACCGTACCAATCGGTAGACGCTCCCAAATCTGTTCCTACACCGAACCTCACGAAAGCATCGCGATCCAGGACCTGTGGTCTTCTGGAAACTTGTTCGGTGGACAGCTCGCCTGTATATGATAATGTGATAGGACCTTCTTTCGCTTTCTTGGTAGTCACGAGAATGACACCACCAGCTGCCCTTGTTCCGTAAATAGCACCTGCAGAGGCATCCTTCAAAACATCAATGGATTGAATATCTTCTTGACTGATAGAACGCAAATCACCACCGGGAATTCCGTCTATCACAATCAAAGGGGAAGAAGAAGCATTGATGGAAGCTACCCCACGAAGCTGGAAACTAGCAGAGGCATTCGGACTGGAAGTTTCGGAAACATTCATACCGGAGATTTTTCCTTTCAGAGCAGTCGCAATGGTAGAGCCTCCCAATCCAGTCACTAAATCTTTTGAAGATATGGAAGTAATGGAGCTGGTCACAGCACGTTTCTCCATTGTTCCATAACCGATAACGACTACTTCATCCAGCAACTGATGATCTTCTTTTAATACCAAAGACAAGCTTGTCCGATTTCCCACCTTTACTTCAAGAGACTGAAAACCGATATATGAAATCAGTAATACAGCATTTGACGCAACTGACAGGTTAAATTTTCCATCCAAATCAGACACTGTACCTTTCCCGGCTACTCCTTTCTCCTGAATACTGGCACCAATCACCGGATCTCCATTCGTATCTACAATCACTCCTTGTATCTTTTTCGAAGTTGCTTCCGTTTGCTCTTGTTTTACCGGTACAGAAACCAGAACGATATACCCTTTTTCTATCTTGTAGGTAAATCCCGTTCCCGCGAGCAACTTATCCAGAACAACAGAGAGTTTTTGTTTCTTAAAATCAACACTCAATGTCCGATTCACATCTATTTTAGTCCGACTATAAGTAATGCTTAATTGAGTCTGACTTTCAATAGCATTAAAAGCTTTCAACAAAGTTATGTTTTTTCCGGCAATGGTAATCAACTGATTCTGCCCATAGATAGTACCCAAAGGGACTATAAAGAATAAGGTTAACAATAAAATACGCAAATTACTGGTATGTTTTATAGTAAAATAAGAATTAAAATTCATACTTTTGTATATTAAATGAATACTACATTTAAGGTTCACTATTTCCTAAAATTTTAAATGATAACGGTATTTATTTCGGGTTGGACAAAAGGATCAGTTTTGTCCAACCTTTTTATGGATGGGTACCTCCTTTCTTACTCTTATTCGCCGGTGAAGCAGCTGTCAGTATCACAACCTTATTGTCTGTGACCTTGCTTTCCATGCCTCCGACGGTCATTGTTACAATATGAATTGCTGCTTGAAGAGGTTCGCCCTTTCTAAGCTTAATGGTATATAAATCATTTGTGTATAAATGCGGTTCTGCCTTTATTTCTACATTATAATGTCGTCCCAATGTGTTCAGAATATCCTCCAGATGGCAATCGACAAAATTCAATTCACCACGTGTCCAACCGGAAGCCATCATCACATCTATTTTTCGTTTTTCATAATTCTTAGTCAGGTGATTGTATTCAAGTTGTTCACCGGGAGTAAGAATAAAACAGCTGTCTGGTGCCAGCAGGTTATTGATTTGCACTTTTCCATTTTCAAGAGTTGTAGTCGTTTTCCTGTCTTCCGAATATGCCTGTATATTAAACTTCGTACCTAAAGCACGAACTGATAACAAAGATGTCTTGACAATAAACGGATGTTTCTTATCCTTATGGACATCAAAATTCGCCTCTCCGGAAAGATAAACAGTACGTGTATCGCCTCGAAAGCTTTTCGGGTAAATGATACTGCTCTCCGAATTGATCTGTACCTTTGTCCCATCCGGCAAAGTCAATTCTCCCCGTTCACCCATGGGAACAATATATTCTACCAATTTGCAAGAATCAGTATAATCATTTATATAATACCACGATAATAGCACTGAAAATAAGGGAATTAATATCATAGAAGCAATGCGAAGAAGTGGTTTGATTTCCCAATGCGGTTTTATTATCGGATTTGCAAGTCCCGCTTTACGCCGGACCTCATACCATGAATGCCGGGTGGCCTCATCAGGTTCAGCGATGATATTCATCCACTCTTCCTGTATAGCTTCTTCTTTATCTTCTGCATCAGCAGGAGAAACCAGCCAACGCCAAAACTTCATCTGCAAGGAGTTTTGCAAGGGATGGCGAACAAAAAAATGTATTAGTTCTGATATGCTTTTCTTCTTCATGATTTTATCCGTTTATTAATAAGATGCACGAGATAGAATACACACACAGTCTAAAAGCTATTTTTTCTACTTTTTTTGAGAAAGGAGAATAAAAGAAGAGTTTTTGTCAATAAGAAGTGGTTTTATTTAGAAAAGATAAAAGTGCTTCAGCATCTTGCGGATATCAGCCAATGCTTGTGTGAGATGGTTTTCTACAGTCCGTTTGTTTATTGCAAGCAGTTGCGCTATCTCATCATTGTTTTTGCCTTCTTTACGGCTCATCTCATAAATTCTTTTTCGTTGGGCGGGCATTTGCTCTACCGTATGCTGTATCAACAACAGTAATTCTTCAGCAAACATATTTTCTTCGATGTTTCCCGCACCCTCATTCTGCTGACGGGAAAGATTCTCCTGTTGCTTTTCTCCATATTCATTCACCAAAAGTATATGTCGTAAATGCTGGTACACAGCATTCCGGGAAGTCCGATAAAGGTAGGCATTCAGATTTTCGATTTTTGCCATCTCCTCACGCTTCTGCCATAGTTTGAGGAGAATATCTTGTGCAAAGTCCTCGGCCGTTATATCATCCTGAAGCAAACCGGATATAAAACGTTTCACTCTCGGGAAATAACGCATAAACAAAACCTCAAAAGCTTTCTCATCTCCTCGTGACAAAGCTCTCAACAGTATTTGCTCTTCTGTAAATTCCATTTGCAACTATTGTGTTTAAGTATTAGTTGCAGCAAATATAAGAATTTTCCTATTAGCAATGAAATTAGAAATTCTTTATGAAAGGGTTCTAAGACAAATATAGCCGGATAATATTTCATACCCGGCTATATCATTGGTCTTTTATTTAGTTTTTCAATGCCTGTATCTTACTCTTTTCTGCCTATGTTTTCTCCATCCCGTAAAAATTAGGTTGCCCAACAGATTTCCCGTCCTACTCCGCCAGTTTCTGCTCAAAGGTATGCATCACTTCCGATTCTCTGTTGTTATAAAGCAACTTTCCCATAGTCAAAATCCTCTTTTTTAATAAATATTCTATATTCTCTAATCATACCTGGATACCCTTTTTCGGCACGGGGCAGATAGCGGAAACCGGTCACATTTTCCACTTTGCTCAAGTCAATTACCAATT
>OCHB01000626.1_pt1 | contig 39077 bp, 24 predicted proteins | sample 1538731 | NCBI WGS metagenome assembly OCHB01 (sample SAMN04571721, study PRJEB22368) | human gut metagenome | biome: human gut; material: stool | host: Homo sapiens | place: Luxembourg | collected 2012-09-20 | reverse complement strand
AGCGCCACCTTGCCAAGGTGGAGGTAGCGAGTTCGAGCCTCGTAATCCGCTCCAAAAAAGTCCTTACGATGAGTAAGGACTTCATATTTTTTGCGGGTTTATTTCAATTACCAGAATACTTTTCTTCCTGAAAGGAGATGGAGGTGCGATCCCTCTGACCCGCTCCAGTAACGCCTTGCTTTTTAGCAGGGCGATTTTTTGTGCTGTTTTGTGGGTGTGGATAGTGCAGTGATAAGATGAAAAAGATGCGAAAAAGTGCGTAGATAGGCGGCTTGACTGACAGTCCAGCCCGATTTTGTTGACTTTTTCAAAGCCGTGGGCTATAATGTTGACCATAGAGAGTGCACTCCGAACAAATTGAAAGGTGATATGCTATGGAAGATAAAATTACTCTTGGAAAATTCATTCAATCAAAAAGAAAAGAACTGGGGCTTTCTCAAAAAGACCTTGCTAAGGAGCTTTATGTTACTGAGTCGGCAGTGAGCAAGTGGGAGAGAGGGGTATCATATCCTGATATAACGATGATATCGGGAATTTGCAGGGTGCTGGGCATTTCTGAGCACGAGCTTTGCACGGCGAGCGAGGACAATCAGCAGAGAGAGGCTGAGTTTATGGCGCGAAGTTATAAAAGCTTTGTTCGGGGGTACACTATCATAACTGGGATAGGCTATCTTGCGGCGATAATACCGAGCTTTATTTATAATGTGGCTCATGGCGGTATAGGTTGGTTCATGGTGCTTATCACGTCGCTGATGCTAACGTTTTCTTTCATCAATGTGCCTGTGCTTGTGAAGAAAAACAGGGCGTTATGGACGTTAGGTTCTGCGACGGTCTCGCTTGTGCTTCTTTACGCCGCAGGGTGCATTTATTCTCACGGGGATTGGTTTGTTATGGCGGTGCTTGGAACGCTCCTTGGGGAGGCTATCGTATTTTTGCCTTTTGTGCTGAGAAGTATGTGAGAAACAGCAAGGGGCTTGTGTGCATGGCGGCGGATTCGGTACTGACTTTTGCCTGCGTTGTTTTTGGTACGCTGAAATACGGTGACGTGGTAGACCTTCGTGATGGCATGCTTGCAACGGTGGCTTGTGTGGCATTGGTGTGGGCTGTGTTCCTTATTATAAGGTATCTAAAGGTGAACGGCTTTTTCAAGGGTGCACTTTGCTTTGTGGCATCTGCGGTATGGGTAGCGGCAATGACTGTGCTGAGCAATGCGTGGAACGGCATGAAACTGTCTGAGATAGTTTCGGTGAAAGGTGCTGACAACAGCCGCTATGATGTTATAGTCTGCCTTTGTCTGGCGGGAGTTGCGGCGGTGCTTGCTATTGCAGGGGCTGTGTATAAGTTTGTGAGGAAAAAACCGCAGGATAGGTAAGGCTGAGAGGACAAAAGAAAGATACAAAACGGATAGGGACAATTTGGACTTTGTGGGACGTCGAGGACGCCGTCCCCTACATAAATGTGATTAGAAATAGGGAATACCGCACTTGGGTGAAAGCTTGGGTGCGGTATTTTTATTTTGCTGTGAATATTTTACCCGTATATGTCAAAAATAATGCCAGAGGACTTATGCCGCCGATAGCATAAGACTGCCGTGGGCGCAACAGTGGCTGCGGAAATCATATCGGGGAAAGGTTTTGTGTGTATGAAAAAATTCAGTATCAGAAATTCACACGCAGGCAAGGCTCTGGGAGCGAAGGGTGTTTACATTACACTTGCGGCGTGTCTGCTGGCTCTTGGCGGTGCGGGTATAGCTGCATATAACAAGGCTATGGAGGATATCACCGACAATCTGACTATTTCGAGCGTTGACAGCACTGCGCCAAAGCAGGCTGATAACAAGAAAACGGACGTTAAAAAGGACGAAAGCTCCAAGCCGGATGTGGACATTCAGACGCAGCCAAATGTTATGCCTGTGAACGGTGAGATATTAGAGCCGTTTTCTAATGGCGAGCTTGTGAAGTCGGAAACCCTCGGCTACTGGAAAACCCATGACGGCGTTGATATCAAGGCAGACCTTGGCGAGCCTGTCAAGGCGATGAACAAGGGCACTGTCACAAAGATATGGGACGACCCTCTGTGGGGCAACTGCATGACTATCGACCATGGAAACGGCATTGTAGGGCATTACTACAATCTGTCAAAGGAAATGTCCGTCAAGGAGGGCGACGAGGTGAATGCAGGGGAGGTCATAGGTGCTGTGGGCGACACTGCTCAGGCGGAAGTGGCAGAGCTTTCTCATTTGCACTTTGGCTTGAAAAAGAACGGTCAGTGGATAGACCCTATCGAGTTTATTGACCCTGCGGACAAATAAGCTTTCTTCATTTTGGCGCTTTGTAATACAAAGTGCTGATGTTATAATCCCCCATATAACGCCGCATCTGAAAATTTTCGGGTGCGGCGATACATATGTATTGCAGAATAGAGAGAATTGTGCTATAATTATATTTTAAGGCAATATTGCTGATGTTTTTACACAGAACATAGAGTGGCGGGACGCCGAGGGCGTCGTCCCCTACGGTCTGTTTTATATTGTGTGGATAATGTATAAATTATTGTGAGGTATAATAATGAAAAGCAAAAGAATCTATCCTGCGTTCACTATATCGAAAAAAGGGGAAATGTCCCTGAAAAACGGTCACCCATGGGTGTATTGTGACGAACTGAGAAACGAGCCTGAGGGCTTGAAAAACGGCGAGCTTTGCGATGTTTTCTCTGAAAAAGGCTCTTATCTTGGAACGGGTTTTCTCAGCCTTAACAGCAAGATAAGGATAAGGATCTTATCTGACAACGCAAATGAAAATTTCTCGGAAAACTTTTTCCGCAGACGTATCCGCTATGCTATAGATTACAGAAAAACCGTTATGGGGGACGATTTTTCGGCTTGCAGGCTTATTTTTGGTGAGGCTGACGGCATGCCGGGGCTTACTATTGACAAGTATGGAGATATACTTGTTTCGCAGGTGCTTTCCTACGGCATGGATATGATAAAGGATATGATATTCAGGCTTCTTGCTGAAGAGCTTGAAAAGGACGGAGTTAAAGTTTCGGGCATAATGGAGCGCAACGATGTCGCTATCAGAAAGCTGGAGGGCTTGGAGCAGTACAAGGGCTGGTATAAGTCTGAATTTCTCCCTGAGCCACCGTCAAATATCACTGAGATAACGGAGAATGGCATACGCTATGAGGTCGATGTTGAGAACGGTCAGAAAACTGGATTTTTCCTTGACCAGAAATATAACCGCCTTGCGGTGTCGAAGATAGCAAAGGGCAAGAAGGTCCTTGACTGCTTTACCCACACAGGTTCGTTCGCACTCAATGCGGCAATGGGCGGTGCAAGGCACGTTACGGCGGTGGACGTTTCACAGTTCGCTGTTGATACGGCCAGGGAGAATGCTGAGAGAAACGGTTTGACGGACAGAATGGATTTTCTTTGCGCAGACGTTTTCGACCTGCTTCCAAAGCTTCTTGAAGAAAAGGCTGATTATGACATGATAATCCTCGACCCGCCTGCTTTCACAAAGAGCAGAAAGACAGTTGGAAGTGCTGAGAGGGGATACAAGGAGATAAACTACAGGGCAATGAGACTTCTGCCAAGGGGTGGATATCTTGCCACCTGCTCGTGTTCGCATTTTATGGAGAACAGGCTGTTTGTGAAAATGGTAATGAGTGCTGCAAAGGACGCAGGCGTTCAGCTCAAGCTTATTGAAGCAAGACAGCAAGCCCCTGACCACCCGATACTTCTCAATGTGCCTGAAACGGATTATCTGAAATTTTATCTTTTTCAGGTGGTATAGGTGTTGACAAATGCTTGCGGATATGCTATAATATAGTTGTTTAATAAACCTGATATATTTCAGCGAGTCTGCTGAGTTCGGACATAAGTAGCTTATTTTTCCGCAGTAATGCGGCTGCTTCCAACCGACAGAATAGACGTTTTAGCCCTGTTGTTTTTCAGCAGGGCTTTTTATTTTACATTTTGCTGTTGACAAATGCAGGCAGATGTGTTACAATGAAGGTGTCGAAAGACCGCATATATCACAGTTTGTCTGCTGTGTTCGGACATAAGTCACAGATATCTTGGGTATCTTGGCTTCCAGCCGACGAAATAGACTTTTCAGCCCTGCTTTTTTTCAGCAGGGCTTTTTATTTTACATTTTGCTATTGACAAATGCTTGCGGATATGGTATGATATAGGTGGCTTAGAAATAAGCGTGGCGCACCCCGTTCAGCGCATTATAAATGTACGGCATATCGTATATTGCCGTTTGTCTGCGGTATCGGACATAAGTAGGTATTTTCTGCAGAGGTAGCAGCTGCTTCCACCGACAAAATAGACGTTTTAGCCCTGTTGTTTTTCAGCAGGGCTTTTTTATGTGTTGATATTTAAAAACTGTCATATTGCACATAAAAAGTGAGCAAATATTGTATAAGATTTTATGTATAAAAGTGAGAAAAACCTATGGTAATTTGGCTTTAAATCTGTTATAATATATATGTAACCGTGGGCGACGGGATAATTGTGTCCGCACGCTTCGGAATTCAAAAAATTTTTGGAGGTAAAAAACCAATGGCAAAGAAGTATTGTTATCTTTTCTCTGAGGGTAATGCCAACATGAGAGAGCTTCTCGGCGGTAAGGGTGCTAACCTTGCTGAGATGACAAATATCGGTCTCCCTGTTCCTCAGGGCTTTACGATCACAACGGAAGCTTGTACTCAGTATTATGAGGACAACCGTGAGATCAATCCTGAGATCATGGCAGAGATCAACGAGTACATTGTAAAGATGGAAGAGATCACAGGCAAGAAGTTCGGTGACAAGGAGAACCCACTCCTCGTTTCTGTACGTTCAGGTGCTAGAGCATCAATGCCTGGTATGATGGATACAATCCTTAACCTCGGTCTTAACGAAGAAGTTGTTGAGACTATCGCTGCTCAGTCTAATAACCCAAGATGGGCTTGGGACTGCTACAGAAGATTCATTCAGATGTATTCTGACGTAGTTATGGAAGTTGGTAAGAAGTATTTTGAAGAGCTTATCGACGAGATGAAGGCTAAGAAGGGCGTTAAGCAGGACGTTGAGCTGAACGCTGAGGATCTTAAGGAGCTGGCTAACCAGTTCAAGGCTGAGTACAAGTCTAAGATCGGTTCTGACTTCCCAACTGATCCTAAGGAGCAGCTCATGGGCGCTATCAAGGCTGTATTCCGTTCATGGGATAACCCAAGAGCTAACGTATACAGAAGAGATAACGATATCCCTTATTCATGGGGTACAGCAGTAAACGTTCAGTCCATGGCATTCGGTAACATGGGTGACGACTGCGGTACAGGTGTTGCATTCACAAGAGACCCAGCTACAGGTGCTAAGGGTCTGTTCGGTGAGTTCCTTACAAACGCACAGGGCGAGGACGTTGTTGCTGGTGTTCGTACACCAATGCACATCTCTGAAATGGAGCAGAAGTTCCCAGAGGCATTCGCTGAGTTCAACAAGGTTTGCAAGACACTTGAAGATCACTACAGAGATATGCAGGATATGGAGTTCACTGTTGAGCACGGTAAGCTTTATATGCTTCAGACAAGAAATGGTAAGAGAACTGCACAGGCTGCTCTTAAGATCGCTTGTGACCTCGTTGATGAGGGCATGAGAACTGAGGAAGAGGCTGTTGCAATGATCGACCCAAGAAACCTCGATACACTTCTTCACCCACAGTTCGACGCAAAGGCACTCAAGGCTGCTACTCCTATGGGCAAGGGCCTTGGCGCTTCTCCAGGAGCTGCTTGCGGTAAGATCGTATTCACAGCTGATGACGCTGAGGCTTGGAACGAGAGAGGCGAGAAGGTCGTTCTCGTAAGACTTGAGACATCACCTGAGGACATCACAGGTATGAAGGCTTCACAGGGTATCCTTACAGTTAGAGGCGGTATGACATCACACGCTGCCGTTGTTGCTCGTGGTATGGGTACATGCTGCGTATCTGGCTGCTCAGATATCGTTATGGACGAGGCTAACAAGAAGTTCACACTCGCAGGCAAGGAGTTCCACGAGGGTGACTATATTTCAATCGACGGTTCAACAGGTAACATCTATGATGGTATCATTCCAACTGTTGACGCTACGATCGCTGGCGAGTTCGGTAGGATCATGGGCTGGGCTGACAAGTTCAGAACAATGAAGGTTAGAACAAACGCAGATACTCCTGCTGACGCTAAGAAGGCAAGAGAGCTGGGCGCTGAGGGTATCGGTCTTTGCCGTACAGAGCACATGTTCTTTGATCCTGAGAGAATCGCTGCATTCAGAGAGATGATCTGCTCAGACACAGTTGAAGAGAGAGAAGCTGCTCTTGCTAAGATCGAGCCAATGCAGCAGGCTGACTTCGAGGCTCTTTATGAGGCACTTGAGGGTAACCCTGTAACTATCAGATTCCTTGACCCACCACTTCACGAGTTCGTACCAACAGAAGAGGCTGATATCGAGGCTCTTGCTAAGGCACAGAACAAGCCTGTTGAGACTATCAAGGCTATCATCGCTTCACTCCACGAGTTCAACCCAATGATGGGTCACCGTGGCTGCCGTCTTGCAGTAACATATCCTGAGATCGCTAAGATGCAGACAAAGGCTGTTATCAAGGCTGCAATCAACGTTAAGAAGAATCACCCAGACTGGACAGTTAAGCCTGAGATCATGATCCCACTGGTAAATGATATCAAGGAGCTTAAGTATGTTAAGAAGTTCGTTGTTGAGACTGCTGACGCTGAGATCAAGGCTGCTGGCTCTGACCTTGAGTACGAGGTTGGTACAATGATCGAGATCCCAAGAGCTGCTCTTACAGCTGACGAGATCGCTAAGGAAGCTGACTTCTTCTGCTTCGGTACAAACGACCTTACACAGATGACATTCGGTTTCTCAAGAGATGACGCTGGTAAGTTCCTCAATGCTTACTATGATGCAAAGATCTACGAGAACGATCCATTTGCTAAGCTCGACCAGAATGGCGTAGGCAAGCTTATGGAAATGGCTCTTGAACTTGGTAAGCCAGTTAATCCAAAGCTCCACTGTGGTATCTGCGGTGAGCACGGCGGCGACCCAACATCTGTTGAGTTCTGCAACAAGATCGGTCTTGACTATGTATCTTGCTCACCATTCAGAGTTCCAATCGCTAGACTTGCTGCTGCTCAGGCTGCTATTGCACAGAAGAAGTAATTCTTGCAAAGTTTAGGATATCTGAATAGATAACAAAAATTTCACCCCGTGTCTTATGATACGGGGTGTTTTTTTGCCATTAATAATATGATATGTGCTTTAGACGTTTAGTTTGCAGAAAATAAAGAACGCTTTAGGATAATCTGTTGCCATAGAATTAATTTTTTCTTTACAAATGAGCATTGACTTTACTGTAACTGTATAGCGTAAAATGAAATCAACAAATTAAGAAAGGAAAGTGATTCTATGAACGCAATAAATACTGATAAAAAGGTGCAGCTTACATATGGCGGTTTGAAAAGTTCAACTGACACATCTGGGGCGGATTACACTATTATAGGTATTCCATTTGATATCCGAACAACATATCGTCCGGGAACGAGGTTTGGTCCTGATGGGATTCGCAGAGCCTTTTCCACAGACAGCATGAACGAGGCTGTCGGCATTGATACGAGTAAATATGTAAAGGGCGTTGATTATGGAAATCTTGATATATGGAACGCTGAGAAAGCTTATCTTGGTTCGATACCACAGGAAATGAAAGCTATTTTGGAAACAGGTACAATTCCAATCGTTCTGGGCGGTGATCATTCTATTACTTTTCCTGAACTGCTGGCGTATAAGGATGTTTACGGGCCTGTTTCGATAATACACTTTGATTCGCATACAGATACATGGGGCAGCGATACTGATAAAGAACATCACGACCACTCTACCCCTTTCAGAAGAGCGATCGAATATGACTGCATTGACCCGAAAACATCTATACAGGTAGGTATGAGAGGCGGACTTTTTGAAGAGAGTGATTTTGATTTTGCGAATAATGCAGGCCTTGAGCATATCTATGCTGTTGATATACATCATATGGGCATTGAGAAAACGGCGGAGCTTATCCGTGAAAAGGTCGGAAACAATAAGGTCATGGTCACATTTGATATAGATTTTGTTGATCCTGCTTTTGCCCCCGGTACAGGCACTCCCGTTTCCTGTGGATTTACTTCAAGACAAGCTCTTGAGCTTATTCGTCGTGCGCTTATCGGTCTTGATATTGTTGGCTTTGACCTTGTTGAAGTCGCACCGAACTATGACGCAGGGGGAATAACTTCAATTCTTGCCAGCCGTATCGTAAAAGAATTTATTACCTGTGTGGCTTGCAAAAAGGCGGGCATCAAAGAATATGCTAAGAAAGGAATGATCGAAAATGTTTGATAAAATTATTTCAGAAGAGACACGAAACAACATTGCAAAGCGCAGAGAAAATAATATCAAGACGCTTTTCGGGCTTCCATATAAGCAGGATATCGATGGTGAAGATTTTGTTGTTTTGGGCGTGCCCTATGATACCAGCGTGACAAACAGGACAGGCTGTCGTTTTGGCCCTAGAGCGATAAGAAATGCTTATGGTGCAGGCAGATTGTCATATGAACAGGATAACTCATATAAGGTCGCTAACTTAAAAGGCATGGATATGGGCGATATCGGCGTTGTGCTTGGTTATGTTGAGGAGACAATGGAGCTTATCAGGGAATCGGTCAGAAAGGTACTCGACGCAGGTGCAGTGCCTATCGTTCTGGGCGGCGATCACCTTATTGCATATGCTGAACTTAAAGCTTACAGCGAAAAGTATGGCAAGGTCGCAATGGTGCATTTCGATACCCACGAAGATACATGGGATTATGGCGACAGGATAAAATATAATCATGGAACGCCTTTTAGAAATGCTATTGAGGACGATATTCTTGATACTGAACATTCTATTCAGGTCGGTATAAGAAGCGGCGGAGATACTTATCGCATCAAGTATGCTCAAGATCACGGAATGAAGGTCATCACGGCGAGAGAGCTTCATAAGATCGGAATAAAGGAAACTTGCCGCAGAATAAAGGAACAGGTGGGAGACGCTAAGGTTTTCATCACTTTCGATATTGACTTTCTTGACCCTGTTTATGCACCTGGTACAGGAACTCCAATGCCAGGAGGTTTTTCTACATATGAAGCCTGTGAGATAATCAGAAATGGTCTTGCGGGGCTGGATATCGTAGGTTTTGATCTGGTGGAGGTAATGGAAAATTACGATCCCGCAGGCATAACTGCGATAAATGCAGTGGCGATACTAAAGCAGTTTGTTATTTTGCTTTCAAAGAAAAAAGCGGAGCAGGAATAATAGGAAAGGTCGGTGTTAGATATGGTAAAATGTCCATTTAAACTAAACTTTGATGATCTGAAAGATCTGGGGCCAACAGGTTTTTTGGAAACGCCTATGGTCTATGATATAAATGGTTATGATATTCTTTTTGCAGCATTACCATATGAGTGTGATGAAACTGCAAAGCCTGGTTCAAGAAATGGTTCTGCATATTTCAGACGTGATATTTTTGGCTTCGGTTTTTGCGATCAGGGACTTGACATTGATATGGCGCATAGCGTAAAGAGCGGAGATTGCGGTGACCTTATCATCGACGATTCTTCAAAGGCAGCCGCTGAGGAATGTATATATACGGCTGAAAAAGCGATAGCTTCCACGGGAGCTTGCAGCTTTATGATCGGCGGAGATGATAAGACATCTTATGGGCAGATAAAAGCTTGCTATGAAAAGTATGGCAAAATGGCTGTTATCCACTTCGGCGGTTCGGTAAGTTCTGCGCTTGTTAGAGTGGCAGAAGAGGATATGTGCGACAATGCTTCTTCTCTTGAAGTTGGAATAAGAAACGGAATGTCACAATACGGTGGCAGGCTAGAAAAGCTGGGTATAGATGTGCTGACAGCTTCTGACATGGATTATATGAAGTTTTCAGACGTGGGTTCTGCAATAAAAAAGAATGTATCAGGAAAACCTGTTTTTGTGATCTTTGATATGAACTTTTATGATCCTGCTTTTGTGACATCTGCGGCAAGACCTTATGCTGGAGGATTTGCTTCTCATGAGGTCGTTGAGATAATGGAAACGGGGCTTGTTGGTCTTGACATAAAGGGCATTTCAGTATGCGGTATGCTTGATTATAATGACCCTGGAGAGACTTCGCTCAATAATCTTGCGGAATGTGCGGGCAAGCTATATGCAGTTGCGGCATACAACATAGCATCTGAAAGGGAACTGTAACGGCTTTGTAAATGATGAGAGGGGTGATTCATATGCTGTCGGAAAGCGTTGACCTTAAAGCTGAGAAGAAGGAGTTTAACAGGAAATTTCTCAGTATCATAATGCCGCTGCTTGTTTCTTCAATATTCAGCCAATGTCTCACTTTCATAGATCAGTGGATGGTCAGCACCTTAGGTAGCACAGCTATTGCGGCGGTAGGAGTATCTACAAATTTTTTCAGCGTTTATTTTACTTTCCTATATGGCTGTAATACTGGCGCAGGAATATATCTGACACGTTATTGGGGTCAAAAAAATATCAAAGATTTTCAGCGCATAATTTGGACAGCCGTAACGGTCACGTTTACTGTTGGTCTTGTGATGTGTTTGGCGGCAATGATATTTCCTGATATCATAATAAGGCTTTTTAACAGAGATCCTCTTGTTATAGAGAAGGCAAAGCCATATATGCGTATCGTGGCGGTATCATATTTGCTTGACGCCATATGCTATGCTGTGAGCTTTTGTTTTAGAAATATAGGCAATGTCAAGATACCGATGATACAGGGCATAGGAAGTATGATGTTCAATATGTTTTTTAACTATATGTTTATCTTTGGAAAGCTTGGTTCGCCGAAGCTTGGAGTGACAGGAGCTGCGCTTGGAACGCTTGCTGCAAGAATTGTTGAGTTGATAGGACTTTTGCTATATTTCTTTCTTTCAGATAATCCGATAAGGAAAAACCTTTTTAAGGCATTGAAAACATTAAATGTTGGATTATACAAGGAGTATCTTAAAACTTCGCTTCCGTTGTGTGCGAATGATATGCTTTGGTCTCTGGGTCTTTCGTTTTACTATATGGTATATGGAACAAGAGGCACGGAAGTATATGCAGAAATGAGTATACTGAACACCATGGAGATGTTTGCGAAGCTTGCAATAATGGGCTTTGCGGGGGCATGTACTATTATGCTGGGCATTGAGATGGGTTCTGCCGATATGCCAAAAGTTTATCGCTATGCTGATCGATTCAATAGGATTTCTATCATAGCTGGTCTTGTATCATGCAGTATCATTGTTGCTCTTATGTTGCCTGTTCAGCATATTTATGGAATAAAGGGTACCCTTGAGGGCGAATGTGTGAGAAACTGTATGTGCGTACTTGCTATATACTGCATACCTAATGCGGTGAACTGTATTAAGGTAGAGGGCATTTTTAGAAGCGGCGGAGATGTAAGGTATCTTACGCTCATGGACGCAGGCAGCATATGGATGATAGGAATGCCGCTTACGCTAATTCTCGGGCTTATCTTTAAGGTCGATATTTGGTATGTTTATGCTGCTCACATAGCTATAGAGCTGTTTAAGCTTCCTCTCGGTCAAAGACGACTGAGATCACGCAAATGGTATCACAATGTTACGGAAGCTGTAAGCAGCGTTGAAAACAACTGATAAAAGCTGTCATATATTCTTTTGGGCAAAGATGCCTGAAAGAATATCGATGATGAAAATAGGGTCATACAAGGACGTTTGATAAATCAGACGTCCTTTCTTATTATTGCTATTTGCAATATCATATTAACAAAATTGCATTTTAGAAATGGTCGCATTCTTTTGCGTATGTATTGCTTGCCACGAATATCATGTTTTTAAGATAAAATAATATACAAAATCAACGATAAAATGCTTGTATCACAGCGAATTTTGTTATTTTAAACAAAATTACAGCTAGCATATTGACTTTACAGTAGCTGTAAAGTATATAATATAATTAAGATAAATTTGAAGGATTTAAAATTCAAAAATTCATTTTATAGAAAAGGGTGTTATTATGGCTTATGTAAAATACATTCTGAAAAAATTGATACAGATAGTTGTTATAACCTTTCTGGTTTCGTTGTTGGTGTTTTTTTCGTTAAGACTTAATCCAACATCTCCGCTGACTGTTATCATAGGTAACAAGCAGTCAACACCTGAACTTCAGCAACAGTATACAGAGCAGTTCGACCTTGATGAGCCGCTGCTGAAGCAGTATATTATTTGGCTCAAAGGCATTGCACATGGTGATCTTGGAATTGATTACGTTCAAAAGCAGCCGATACTCAACCAGATAATAGACAGGATACCGATAACAATAGGTCTTGTGCTTTTCTCAACGATATTAGGAACAGTGATAGCTATTCTGATAGGTGTTCTGGCGGCGATGAAGCGAGGAACATGGATAGATTCAGCGTTGTCGACTCTTATGCTGGTGATCTCGAGTATACCGACGTTTGTGCTAAGCATTCTTGCTATTCTGTTTCTTTCAAAATATGTACCTGGATACAGTTTCATAGGAACATATTCTAATACAGCAGAGTTTATATCAAGAATATCTGTTCCGGGTATCATAATGGCGGTTGGACTTGTTGCAACACTGGGAAGAGTTACACGAAGCAGCATGATATCCCAACTTCAAGCACCATATATGATAACCGCAAAGGCAAAGGGTCTCGGCAAGTTCAATAAAACATTCAAACATGCTTTTCATAACGCTGTGATACCTGTCCTTACAGTAGCAGGATATATGTTTGCGGGAGCTATAGGTTCAACTGTTCTTATTGAACAGATATTTTCGCTTCCTGGTATCGGTGGTATGCTGGTAACAGGTATCCAGCAAAACAACTATCCGATAGTACAGGTGCTTGTGCTTGTAATGCTTGTTTCATATCTTATAATGAGTTTTGTTGTAGATATTCTCTATGCAGTGGTTGACCCTCGTGTTGAGATGAAGTAGGGAGGAATGGATAATGGCTAAACGTTCAAAGGTGGGAAAGTTTTTTACTCCAAAAACGGTTATTTCAGGCATAGTGATACTTATAGCAATAGCTGCTGCTATTGGTGCAAATGTCATTGTTCCTTATGATCCAAATGAAGTTGATCCACGATCCTGTTTTCTTCCTGCTTTCTCAAAAGGACATATTTTAGGCACGGACAAGCTTGGACGTGACCTTTTATCAAGGCTTATAATGGGTGCAAAAAGCTCTATGCTCAATGCTTTCCTCATAGTTGCCTTTGAGGTGGTCATCGGCGTACCTATCGGTCTTATATGCGGATATTACGGAGGAAAGATCGACGCAGTTATAATGAGAATCTGGGATGTTGTCTGTTCAATCCCGTCTTTGCTTCTTTCATTCATACTTATCGCAATTTTCGGCAGAGGAAATTTCACAGGCGTTATGTCCATTGGTATCGCATTTATACCGCTGACAGCAAAAATGGCGCGTTCGCTTATCATAACGGAAAAGAAAGCGGTTTATGTTGAAGCCTGCAAGTCAATGGGATATTCGGATATGAAGATAATCTTTTTTCACATTCTTCCAAATGTTATCACCACAATGATCGCTCAGTTCACAATGGATATCGGTGCGGCTATAGTAGCGATGGCAACGCTCAGCTATTTAGGTCTTGGCATTCAGCCACCTGACGCAGATTGGGGAACTCTTCTTGAAAATGGTATGCAGAATTTCTATAACAATTATGTGCTTCTTGCTGCCCCTGCAATAATTATAATGCTTGTGACCGTAGCGGTTAATATTTTCAGCGACTGTATTCAAGAGTATATCGATCCGTCACAGAGAAAGCTTCCGACATTCAAACAGTATGAAAAGAGACTTATCCATATCCAGCGCCGTCAAAAGGCAGCAATATAAAAAGTAAGTAGGTGTTCTTATGAACGAGCATAATGTAATTGAAATAAAAGATCTGTCTGTAGATTTTATGACGGTCAGAGGTATAGTTTACGCTGTTCAGGGAGTAGACCTTAGCGTAAAGGAGGGCGAGATCCATGGCGTTGTGGGTGAAAGCGGCTGCGGAAAGAGCGTTTCCACTAAATCTATTATGCGGCTCCATGATGAAAAGCATACGAGATATTCGGGCCAGATCCTTTTCAAGAACGGCAAGGGAAAAGAAGTAGATGTGCTTTCGCTGTCGGAGAAGCAGATGCAGACTATTCAGGGAAAAGATATTGCAATGATATTTCAGGACCCTATGACATCTCTTGACCCAATAATGAAAGCAGGCGAGCAGATCGCTGAGCTTGTGCGCAAAAAGTTGAAAATGAAAAAGGCAGAGGCAAAGGAATATGTGCTTACTTTGTTTGAAAAAGTAGGAATACTTCCTGCTGAACAGCGGTATGAACAGTATCCATTTGAAATGAGTGGAGGAATGCTCCAAAGAGTAATGATAGCAATGGCGCTCTCCTGTAAACCTAGACTTCTTATAGCGGATGAGCCGACAACAGCTCTTGATGTTACGATACAGGCACAGATACTCAAACTTATCAAGGAACTTGCGGCAGAAAATAACACCTCGGTAATATTTATCACTCATAACCTTGGAGTTGTGGCTGAAATATGTGACAGCGTTTCAGTAATGTATGCTGGAAGGATATGCGAAACGGGTTCTGTGCTTGATATTTTTGATAATGCGACTCACCCATACACAAGGGCGCTTCTGAACAGCAATCCTAAAGAGGCTGATACAGGAAAGTATATGGCAACTATCCCTGGAGCGCCGCCGCTTTTGTATAACAAGTTCACTCATTGTCCGTTTGCGGAGAGATGTGATAAATGTATGGATAAATGCCGCAAAGAATTTCCAACGCTGAAAACTATCAGGGCAGGTCACGGAGCATCGTGCTTCCTGTCGGACGGAGGTGAAAAGAATGGCTGAAAATATTCTTGAGGTAAGACACTTGAAGAAATGGTTCAAGATCGGAAATCCTGCGATCAAAAAGGTCGGTGTAAGCTACCTCCATGCCTGCGATGATGTCAGCTTTGAAATAAGAAAAGGCGAGATATTTGGCATTATCGGAGAGAGCGGATCAGGAAAATCAACGATAGGCAAATGCGTTCTTAATCTGCAGAGCAGCGATTCTGGTGAGATAGTTTTCGACGGACAGGATATTTTCGGATATTCGCAGAAGAAAATGAAGCCCCTGAGAAAGGATATGCAAATGGTCTTTCAAAATCCGCTTGCATCTTTCAACCCAAAGAAGCGGCTTGGAAAGACGTTTGCGGAATATGGAAAGTTTCTGGGCATGACCGATGAACAGTATCAGAATAGGATAAAGGGGCTTTTAAAGTATATCAAGCTTTCTGATGATGTACTTTCAAGACTGCCAAAGGAACTCTCTGGAGGTCAGCTTCAGCGTCTTGCCATTGCAAGGGCGCTGATGTCAGAGCCAAAGTTTGTGTTGGCTGACGAGCCTGTTTCGGCACTTGATGTTTCTGTTCAAGCTCAGATACTTAATCTGATGATAGACCTTAAAGAAAATCTTGGTCAGACTATGCTTTTTATTTCACATGACTTGAATGTTGTCCGTCATCTTTGCGACAGAGTAGCTGTTGTGTATCTTGGCGTTATCGTTGAAATGGGTCCTATAGATGAGGTGTATTCAAACGTTATGCACCCATATACGCAGGCGCTTATTTCGGCAAAGCCAAAGGAACATCCGCTTCAGCAAAAGGAGCAGATAATCCTTAAAGGTGATATCCCTACTGCCATAGACGTGCCTGAGGGTTGTCGGTTTGCTTCAAGGTGCAGCCGTTACAAGCTTGGTTTGTGCGACCACAGAACACCAAAACTCAAGGATATGGGCAACGGACACTTTGTTGCCTGCCATTATCCAAAAGGTCATAACTCTGATGAAGAGGATTGATATAGAAGTTTATATGAAAAGGAGAATTTATCATGAAAAACTACAGGAAACTTTTAGCAGGTTCGTTGGCGTTGTTTCTCGCTGTAGGTATCACAGGCTGTAGCAATACTTCAGGAGGCGGAACAGGTGTTGCAAATGAAGACGGACTTGTTGTTTTGAATGTTGCGTCAACAGGTCAGCCTGTATCCTTTGATCCTGCTGACGCAAACCTTGTTGTAAATGAATACACCGAGTATGATTGCTACGATACGCTCCTTGATTTTAATCAGGACGGCACAGATGTTGTACCTGCACTTGCAGAAAGCTGGGAACAGGTGGACGATCTTACATATACTTATAAGATCCGTGAGGGTGTAAAGTTCTCCGACGGCTCCGATCTTACAATGGACGATGTGTTGTATTCTCTAAATCGTGTGCGTGAGGACGCTTATGGAATGAGCTATCTTTTTGAGCACGTCGACAGCTTTGAGGTAGATGAGAGAACAAGAACGCTCACTGTTCACCTTACTCAGCCTGACAGCACATGGAAGTATGTTCCTGCAACAACGCCATGTCAGATCTTGAAGAAGTCTGTTGTGGAAGCTGAAGGTGACGCTTATGGAACAAATGAAGGCTCAGTAGTGGGTACAGGTCCATATAAGTTCGTATCATGGGCTGCTGACTCACAGATAGTTCTTGAGAAGAATGAATATTGGTGGGGCGGTGCAGATAATCTTGCTATCGACAAGATCAACTTCTATGTTATGAAAGACGCCAGCACTATCGCATTGGCAGTAAAGTCAGGAACTATCGATTTTGCACCTGGAATTACAAATGATGTTCTTCCGACTTACGAGTCGCTGAGTAATTATAATATCATTCACGATTTTGAGACTTCTACGGTTTTTGTCGCCTTAAACACACAGGTTGCACCGTTTGATGATGTTAACGCAAGAAAGGCGCTTGCTTACTGTATAGACTCTTCCCTTGTTCAGCAATCCATTGGCGGAGAGTATTCGGCAAAGCTTGATGTTACTTGTTTATCCGATAATATGTATTATATGGATCCTGACAAGTGGCACACTGCAGTGGGAGAAATGGAGGATTACACAGTTCAGGATTATGATAAGGCAAAGGAGTATCTTGCTAAGTCAAAGTATCCTGACGGATTTGAGTTCGATTTTTACACTTTATCTGCCAATGTTCCGGAAGCTGAGCTTATTCAATCTATGGTTGGTGAGATCGGTATCAAAATGAATATCAAGGAGATACTTTCAGCGGATATGTTCAGCTATTTGTACGGCTTTAATGAAGATGAAAACGGCAACAGACCATATCAGGCGTTTGGCTCTAGCTGGGTATCTGACTATCTCGACCCTGTGGGCAATCTGAAAACAATGTTCCACAGCTCAAATACAGTACCGGGATGTGCAAATCAGGCAATGTGGAAGAATGCAGACTTTGACGCACTTATTGATAAATCTTACGAAACAACTGACGATAGTAAGAGAGTAGAATACTTTATTGAAGCTTCAAAGATAGCTGCTGATGATTGTGCTTATATCCCACTTTATGTGCCCGAGTCGGTTTACGCTGTCAGCGATAAGTTTACATTTACTCCAAGTCCTCAGTCATTCTGGAACTTCTCTTATACTGATTTTCAGGTAAACAAATGATCTGAACAATTAAAATAATACACGCTGCGGCATTTATAATACTATGCCGCAGTGATGTTATCTGAAAGGATTGATCTTATGATTATGTCAGCGGATACGATCTGGATTGCCATATGCACCGTGCTTGTGTTTTTTATGCAGACGGGATTTGCAATGCTTGAAACAGGCTTTACAAGAAAGAAAAATTCCTGTAATGTTATCATGAAAAACATTATGGATTTTGCGGTCGGCTCGATCTTTTATTGGATCTTGGGATTTGGCATAATGTTTGGTGCAACAACAGGCGTTGTGGGCGTGATAGATCTTTTCTCTAACGGCGATTATTCGGCTGCTTCACAAACTATTCCGCAGCCTGTATTTATGGCGTGGCAGTTAGTTTTCTGCGCAACGTCTGCTACTATAGTTTCAGGCGCTATGGCCGAAAGAACTGCTTTCAAGTCATATCTTATTTATTCCGCAGTTATGAGTGCAGTTGTTTATCCTATAAGCGGCTGTTGGATATGGAACGCCAATGGCTGGCTCGCACAGCTTGGCTTCCACGATTTTGCGGGCGGAACTGCCGTACATCTCTTGGGAGGTTCTGCTGCTTTTGCAGGCGCAGCCGTGCTAGGCGCACGAATAGGCAAATATGACAAAAAGAAAAAGTCAAGAGCTATACTGGGACAGAACATACCTTTGGCGGCTCTTGGAGCGTTTATACTGTGGGTAAGCTGGTTTGGCTTTAACGGCGGCTCGGTAGTGACTTCCGAAAGCGGATTTGACCTTGCAGCTATCGGCAGTGTGTTTATGAACACTATACTTTCTTCATCAGCATGTGCCGTATCTGCAATGATAATTACATGGGTAAGATACGGAAAATCAGACATAACGATGACCTTAAACGGCATTGTGGCAGGTCTTGTTGCCGTCACAGCCGGTGCGGATCAGCTTCCACACTATGCGGCGCTTCTCGTTGGCGTAGGTGCAGCTTTTGTTATGATCTATGGCATTGAGTTTATTGACCATATCTGCAAAGTGGACGACCCTGTTGGCGCAATATCAGTTCATGGCCTTTGCGGAGCTTTTGGCACAATAATGACAGGTGTATTTTCTGTAGAAAAGGGCGTTATCTATACAGGTAGATTTAACTTTCTTGGCGTGCAGCTAATTGGCGTTTTGTCTGTTGCGGTATACGGATTAGCTGCAATGACGCTACTTTTCGTTATACTTAAGCATACGGTAGGTATCAGAGTTTCTGAAAAGGCTGAAATAATGGGTCTTGACCGCTCAGAGCATGGTTGGCAGAGCAATGTGACAGATGATCTTATTTCAGATCTGTCAGACGGAAATGCCAAGAGTGTTACACAGATAGACCTCTCAAAGCCTATAGATCGTTCAGCGTATAAAGCTGACGGAAAGATACGCAAGGTAGTTATACTTATGAACAGCTCGAAATTTGAGTCGCTGAAAGACGCACTTGACGAGATAGATATAACTGGTATGACCGTAACAAATGTCAATGGCTGCGGAATACAAAAGGGCAGCACCGATTATTATCGTGGCTCGGAAGCAAAGTCACATCTGCTCCCGAAGATAAAGGTCGAGATCGTTATCAGTACAGTTCCACTTGGACTTTTGGTAGACACGGTAAAGCGTGTGCTGTACAGCGGCAATATCGGTGACGGAAAGATCTTTGTATATGAGGTCGAAAATGTAATAAAGATCAGAACTGATGAAGAGGGCAAAATGGCGCTTGAATAGAAGTTTGCTGACGAAAAGGGGTATTCATTATGAACCAGGAACAAAAAAAGAAATATCTTTCCATAAAAGAAATGGGTCAAAGGCGAGGCGTTTCTTCAAAAACACTGCGGTATTACGATAGTATCGGGATCTTCAAGGCTGATTATGTTGACCCTGATACAGGGTACAGATACTATGACCCACAGCAATATGAGAAGCTTGGCACGATACTTGAACTGCGCAGCCTAAATTTTTCGCTGAATGAGATAAAAGGATATTTCACGGAGAGAAATATGAAAAAATCTGTGGATATGCTGAAAGAACATTACAAGCTTCTTGAAGAGGAGATACGTAGCAAACAAAGGCTGGCGGAGACTATCAAAGAAAAAATAGATTTCATTGATAAGGTTATCGACAATAATATCGAGCTGGAGAAGTTTTCTTTTGAGGATTTTCCAGAGCGATTTATCATATCACAGCTCAATAAATCTGATAAAAGTGGTGAATCCGTTGCACTTGAATTTATGCACCTTGAAAGTCATCTTCACGAAACTGCGCCGATCTTGGCTTCAGACCGAATAGGCTTTTATATGGATTTTGATGATATTTCCGAGATGGAAAATATGGATAATTGGCACACCATGATAATGTGCAGTGAAGAAATGAAGAATTCAAGACATTTCTGTGTGCTCCCTGCGGGAAAATATCTATGTGCATATTTTAAGGATTATACCGCTGACAGGGATTTATTCATAAAAATGTTTTTGGAATACGTCAAGTTTAACGACATAAAATTGAAAGGAATAATGATACAGCAATTTAAAATAGATGTAACTGTTACTGACGATCCGAAAGAGACGATCATTGAATTTCAGGCACTTGTTTGAATTTATCTGAAAATGTTCTTGATAGCTGTTTCGGCCAAATATAAAACAAAGCCTTCTGAGCATTGTGGCTCAGGGGGCTTTGTCTTATGCTATTTTATCTGCCTTATCATCAGTCTTCCTTAATATCGCAGGCAGTGAAGCACGAAACGTCAGACACACATATTTTATTAACTTTTCTCTGTGCATTGTTTCCACTACTTTGATTTTGAATTCCGGCGTGTATCTTTTGTTCGACTGTCCTTTTGGCATAAAAAAGCCCCCCTTTCGTTAGATTTTTTATTGGTATATTTCTGTTATACCACATTGTCTAACAAAAGGGGAGCATTTCAAATTCGCTCGGAGTACTTTTTTCTTTATTTTTTTGTAGTCACGCTCTTTGAAACCGACCATGCACCGTAATATTTTGTGCCGTTCACTGACGTGTAGGAACGGACACGAACGTAATATTTCTTGTTGCCGCTAAGTTTGGAAATTGTGGTCTTGTCGGTCTTGTTGTTTGTTATGGTGACTTTCTTTGCGTTTGTAAACTTGGAGTTAGTTGAATACTGTATCTCATAGCCCGTTGCAGAGCCTTTCTGCGCCCAATCCACGAAAAATGCTTTGGATTTAGACGTAAGCTTTTGTACCTCCTGCTTGGCAGGGTTTATGGTAAAGGTCTTTGTGATAATGCCACCATATTTGCCTTTGCCTGTTATCTTGACAATTGCCTTGCCGATTTTTTTGTTGTTTGAGTAGGAAGTTGTGTAATCAGTTCCGTTTTTCAGGACAGTGCCGTTGTATTTCACAGTAATGTTCTGCGTTATAGCCTTGCCTGTGTATGCCTTGGTGGAAATGCCAGAAACGGAAGCTTTTGTGATATCATATTTTGCGGTCTTTATGCTTTTTATGTCAGACCATGGACCATAATAAGTCTTGCTTCCAACGTTTGTGTAGGAACGCACACGGACGTAGTAGGTCTTATCGGCTGTCAGACCACTTATTGTCAGGTTATCTGGCTTGTTGGCAGTGAGGTGTTTGGAAGCCGCACCGCTCATGTTTGCACTGGTGGAATACTGAATGTCATAGCCTGTGGCAGAGCCTTTCTGCGCCCAATCCACAAAGAAGCCTTTGTATCTTGTTTCAAGCTTTTGTATGGTCTGCTTGGCAGGGATAATGTCAAAGCCTGCGGTATAACTGCCGTAGTAGTTGCCCATGCCTGAGATAGTGATGTTAGCGTGACCGATTTTAACATTGTTCGTGACTATCACACGATAGTCGATGTTCTGACGGAGAACTTTGCTTCCGTCCTTAACAGTGACTGTCGGAATAATTGCACTGCCTGTGTACTGTGCAGTGCTTGCATAGGAATAGCCTGATGTTGGAAGCTTTTTTGTGGTGACCTTTACAGTGCATACGGCAGACCTTCCGTTAGGCAGGGAGGCTGTTATCTTTGCTGTGCCTTTGCCCTTGGCGGTCACAACACCGTCTTTTACTGTGGCAACGGCTGTGTTGGAGCTTTTCCATGTTACTGTCTGAGGAGTGTCTGAGGTCACGCTGGCTTTTAGGGTAATGCTGTCGTCGTATGTGACTTCTTTTGACGTGGAGTCAAGAGTTATCTGTGTATTGTCACTGCTGATAGGATAGCTTTTCAGGTCTGGCAGACTTGAAAGAGTCACGGCATAGTCGCTGTTATAGACCTTTTGCCACATATTTTTCTCGGTATATTTCTCAGAGCTTGATATGCAAAACTCACCGCTCCATGTGCCAAAATATGACCATGCGGTGTTTGCATCAAAGGCTTTGTCAAGGTCGAAAAGACAGCCGTTTTCTGTAAGGGCAACTATTTTTCCGTTTGGTGAATAGTCTGTGGCTTCAAGATATTTTGAGCTTTGGGCTGAATAATCTCTTGTGCCGGGGTAGATATCCTCTCCGATTATGTCAACATATTCGTCGCCAGGATACCAATTTGCCGCCTGACCATTCCATACCCATATGATATTGTCAAGCTTGTATTCATTCGTGAGCTTGTCATATATTGCCTGCCAAAGCTTTTTGTAGGTTTCCGAGCCGTCTGCACCCCACCAGAACCAACCGCCGCTTGCCTCGTGGAGCGGTCTGAACAGTACCGGAACGTCTGCGTCAGAAAGACGTTTGAGTTGTTTGGCGATCTCGTCAACGTCACTCATAAGAGTGTTGTAGCCCTTAGGGTCTGAGCCGTTCATTATTTTGGTAAGCGAGAACTTTGAGCGGTCAACGTTTTTGGTGTAAAAACCACCCCACCAACGTGGATTTCCGCCGTCTGTACCTGAGAGAAGATATTTGTCAGGGACGTTCCAATGCCAGCAGAATGTTACTATTCCACCTGCCCGTGAGAACTCGATAGCCTTTTCGACAGCGTCGGAGGTGTCACCATTCTGGACACGGCATGGAGTATAGCGCATAAAGTCAAGACCCAACATAGACCAGTGGCGGACTTTATAGCTTTGAACTCAGTGCCGTTAAGACCACCGTCGCAATACTGTCCTGTTATGACCTTTTTGCCGTAAACGTCTTTCATATAGCTGTAAAGGCGCTGTGTGCTTTGTGAAGCGTATGGGTCAACGAGATTTTCAGCGGCAGTGTAGGCATTTGAAGAGCTCATTTTTTCAATGGTTATGTAGTCGAGAGTAAAATATCCCCACGACATTGTTATTTTGACAGTGTTCTGACCCTTTTTGAGATAAATACCATTCACTGTGGACTCTTTATAGGCAGAGCCGTTTGCACTGCTGAAAGTGCCTGCATTTGAGCCGTTTACAGAAAGGTTGTTTATCTTATTCGAGCCTTCCCCGCGGCTGTAAAGCTTTATTTTGTAGTATCCGCTTTCGCTGACTGTAACAGTCTGTGACCATGTGCAGCTTGAGTCTGAAAAACTAACTGACCTAGAGCCTGATGCGGAGCTGTCTGTTTGGATATAGGCAGAACCGCCCAAAGTGCCGTTTTCGGCTTCGTATTTAAGCGTCTGCTGTGCAAAAACAGAAAGCTGAGCCGAGCCTGTGGTGAGCATTGCCACACTTAAAAATGCGGCTGCGACCTTTTTGATATTGAACTTCATAGATGTTTTTTCCTTGTTATATTATTTACTGATAAAGCTAAGAGCTTAAAAGCATACATTTATTTTAGCATAATTTTTGTGAATTGTAAACAATATATCAAGGCTAATTATAAGATGATTTGTAAACTTTAATTTTGCTTATTTCATCAGCCAAATTTCGCAGACGTATTCGGAAGAGGATGAATAATCACCGTTAGGTTTTAGCTGGCTACGACACATATCATATATTGCGCAGCCGAGATATTTGTAATCCAGCCTTTGGGAATAAACTGTAAGGTCGCCTTCATCATCAGTGAAAAGCTCGTTTGAAAAATTTACTTTTTTGGCATACTCAAATACTTCATCATAGCTTTTACAGCAGTTCATTACATAGCTTACCCTTATAAATTCACTGTCTGAGGGAAGTCCAACGTCGCTGAGGTTGCTTTTTAGCTTATCTAATGTTATTTCATTCCAAGTATCGATCTCGCCCTCGCTTTGTACATTAGTCATTGTTTCGAGGCTTAATGCTAACAGGCTGTCAAGCTGTCCGCAGACCCTCAGAGGTGCATAGCCTCTGCCTTCACGTTTTTTATTTATTTTGTCTGCAAATATTCTGCTTAGCTCATTTGCTCCGTCCTCGGAATAATATGACGGCTCGGGCTCGGCTGGAGCTGTGTTATCCTCCTGCTGAACGTTATTTTCATCAGGCTGATTTTCACCATTATTTTCTTCAGGCTGAGTTTCTTCAGGCAGGGTTGTTGTAGTGGTAGTAGTTCCTGCTGTGCCTGTGGAAGCCTGCCTAATACCGCCTGAAATTATGTCTATCTCATCTGCCGTTGGTGCAGGTGCGGTGGTGGTAGTAGGTACAGTTGTTGTGGCGGCAGTCGTTGTCTGCGGTATGGTCGTTACAGTGGCAGAAGTTGTCACAGCTTTTGCAGGCTCAGGTGTTTTAGTTTCTACGGCATTGTTTTTCTTGCTGACAACGGCAAACACTGACGATGCGGCTATGATAGCGACTGCAACACAAACCATTGGTATGGTTCTTTTGCGTGACGTGTTTACCTTTATAAGTATTTCTTTACGCTCGTTGACGATGGACATACAGGCAAAGCAGAAAGTAGAATCATCGTGAAGCTCGCTGCCACAGTGAGGACAAGTTCTCATTTTTTACGCTCCCTTGATTTGGTTATTTTAATTCTATCACATTTTTTGTAAATTGTAAACAGTGCATAGAGAAATATCATGGACAAAATAATTGTTAAAATAAAAAAATATTTTTCGAAAACGTTTAACTAAGCTGACAGCTTAACAAATTTGATTTTTAATGTGCTATAATGAATACAACGATAATTAGTTACAGTTAAAATACAAAATAAAATAAGGCTAGGGAGGAAAAATTATGAACAGTAAGAAGATAGTAGCATTGCTTCTGTGTTTGGGATTGAGTTTTCAATCCACTGCATTGAGTGGTGTGTTGTATGACGAAAATGCTGTGGTGAAAGCTTCGGCTGAAGAAAGCGGCAAAACGGCTGATGCAGAGAGCTATAGCGGTACTGAGCAGTCAGAAAACAAGGCACAGCAGCCAGAAAGCAGTGCAGACAAGGCTGACAAAACTCAGCACGCTTATGACCCTATCTCGGATATGGAGGCTGAACAGGAATATCGTGACAGCACGGAGATAACTCCTGGCAAAGTGCTGTTCTCGGTGCTTTCTTATCATGCAGAGGGTGAAGAATCGGCTTATCTTGATGATGACAGCGATATCTGCGCCGAGTATGATCTGAAAGACGTTGAGTTTATTCTTGAAACAAAGGCAGAAAACACTGCCGAAAAGGACGGCATGACCCCTTATAAGACGTTCTATGAAGCGACCACCTCGGAGGACGTTTGGGCAACTGTGGACAAGCTGTCGGACAATGAAAACATTCTGTCGGCTGAGCCTGACTTTGTGTGGGAAAAGACAGACACAACAACTGTGGCGGCAACCGATGAGGAAATAAACGCTGAAACTCATTTTCCTTGCATGGACGTAACAGGCGTATGGAAAGATTGTTTTGATCCTGCTAAAAAGGAAGCCCCCGGCAAAGGTACTGTTGTGGCTGTTATCGACACGGGCGTTGACTATACCCATAAAGACCTTGCAGACAACATTTGGGTGAATGAGGGCGAAATACCCGGCAACGGCATTGATGATGACGGCAATGGCTATGTTGATGATGTTCATGGCGTAGACTTTGTTGACGGCGACAGTGACCCTATGGACGAGCATGGTCACGGCACACACGTTGCAGGCATAATCGCAATGACCCCTGGCAATGGCGGCGGAGTCGGTGTTGCATATGGTGCAAAGATAATGTGCGTAAGAGCAGGTCAGGCGAACGGAAGCTTTGCAAGCTCGGATATCGCCAAGGCGATAAAGTATGCCGCTGACAATGGCGCAGATGTTATCAATATGTCCTTCGGTGGAACAGGCAGGTCATATCTCGTTGAAAGCGCATTGCAGGACGCTTTTCCAAGCTGTGTTCTCGTTGCGGCGGCAGGTAATGACGGCTTGCCGACAAATGACGCAAAGCAAGCGGGCTATCTGTTTACAGAGGATATATACCCAGCAGGATATAAGTATGTTATTGGCGTAATGGCAACTGACAATAATAAGAGCCTTGCCTATTTCTCAAACTGGGATTTTAAAGAGGGTTCGGGTTGTGAATACGAAATGGCAGCGCCAGGTGTTGGTATATATAGCACATTGCCAGGAAACAGATATGCTTGTTGGAGCGGTACGTCAATGGCAACACCAAATGTTGCGGCGGCAGCGGCGATACTCAGAAGCAAGTATACAGATAAATCAAAGTATAGCTCAAGATATATAATGGGTCAGCTTTGCAGTGCCACTACAAGCAGGGCATATGGATTTCGTAGTTATCCTGAACTTAATATCCGTGATAGCTTAACAAGACAAGCACATCCTAATCTGACACTTGATGAAGTCTACACTCTTGATTATCAAGATGTTTCATCTGCAAATAATGGCGACGGCATTGCACAGCCCGGTGAAACTATTGACATGGGTGTAGCGGTATGGAACAGGTGGGGTGCGGCAACTGATGTTACTGTAAAAGTTGACGCAATCTCAGACGGCGGCGTGGCAAACAAATACGTTGAGTTCATAAATGATGAAGTCAAACTGTCAGATGTGGGTACGTTTGCTTCTGTAAATAATGGCTTTACATATACAGATGAAAAACTCACAGGCATATCAAACCCTATCCGTTTTAAGATAAAAGAGGGTACGCCTAATGATATTCAAATAACTTTCAATTTTACCATTACCGCAAAGAATGGTCTTGATGAAAAAGATACAGTTGTGTATACAATAAAACCAAAGCCCACATATACTTTAACTGTTCAAAATGGCATTGCACTCAGCGGAATAATCAATGAGGATATGACCCTTACAAATGATAAGCTTTGGATACTTGAAAACAATGTGCTTATCCCTGAGGGCGTAACAGTAACAGTTGAGCCTGGCACAAGGATACAGTTCTGGTCTGCTGACCCTAATAATAAGTATGGTGCAAGTGCCAACGTTTATTTGCAGGTAGAGGGCAGATTTATTGCCGAGGGTACAGAAGAACAGCCTATCGAGATGTATCCTGGTAAAGGATTTGAAGATAATGCGGTGACAATTACTGGAACGAAAAATGATAACTATTATAAAGATAGTGGTCTGCTCGATGATGATTATGTTGAGAAATATGCGTCATTAAAATATGTTAATATATATAATGCGAATTATACCAGCTATTCAGCACTTAAAGGTAGGCCTTTTAATGTTACTATAATAGATCATTGTAATTTTATGTATAATTGTTCATTCAGTTTTGGAACGCTTTATGCCAAAAGCATTGCGAATTCTCATTTCTCTAACATGAGTATGAAATATCAAAACTATGGTATAGAGGCTAATGACATTACAACTACTCTTTTTGACAATTATGACAACCAAAGAGTATATCCTTATGATCTTTTTGAAAAAAATGTAGCACTTAATTATCATGGTAAGAAAGATGAGGAACCTTCAATAAGAGTTGGGGCATCAGTTAGGCATTATAATCTACTGTTCGCAAATAATGCCATTCTTAATTCGTTTTATCTTAATAATTATGATAATATAAGAGCAATCGGGTCCTTTGATGCTTCAGACAATCGTACCACCTTCGACATCTCCGGCAACTATTGGGGTACAACGAACCCTGACCTTGTAAAGGTGCAGTGCTATGATGCCGATTGGAACGTTTCAAAAAATGACCTTATCCAAGAGCCTTATCTCACACTTGATGACGATATGTCGGAAATCTACCCATTCGTCACCGAGGCTTATCTCACTGATAAGGACGGCAACAGGATAGACAAGGTCAGCGGTGCACAGACAGTTAAAATGCACGTTAAGTTCAATCGTGATATGGCTTCTGATGTTCAGCCTATGGTGACATACGGAGGAAGCGAGCCTTATACTGATTTCGCAGTATCGGGCGATTGGGCGAACGCCCGTGAATGGGTAAGCGAGTTCAAGATAGACCCTTATATCGACCTTGGCACAATGTATATCCGTGTAAAGGGAGCTGCGGCGGCTGACGATAAGTGGCTCGTCACAGGTACAGATTGGGGCAGATTTAAGTTTGAGATAACAAACAGCTCGGCACAGTCTATGTCACTCACAGGCGAGGGTCAGCTTGGCAAGAACTTTCTTAGCTGGATGCAGGACGATTATGATACCCTTGCAGGCTACAATATTTACAGAGCAACAAAATATGATGCTGACAAAAAGCCTGAGAAGCAGAATTTCACAAGAGTGAACAAGTCTGTTCTTAATGCGGACGAGCTTTCGTTCATTGACGAAAATGTTCGGGCAGGCACAGATTATTACTATTATTTCACAGTGGTGGATACTGACCTTAACGAGTCAAAGGCTTCAAACGTTATAAGCTGTTGTCCATTAGAGGGTGAGCCGCCTGTTATTGTACACACCCCTGTGAAAACTTTGACGCCAGACAAGGCTATAGCTATAACGGCTGATATTACGGATAATGTTAAGGTTGCGGGAGCAACGCTTTACTATAAAAATAAGTCTGCCGACAGTTGGAAGTCTGTTGATATGAGAAATACCACAGGCTCGGTTTACAAGGCAACTATTGCGGCTTATGAGGTCACAGACGAGGAGATACTCTACTATATCACTGCTACAGACGGCGCAAATGTTGTTTACTGTGGCACGGCTGATGAGCCTAATGTTATAGTACCGCACTATCTCACAAGAAAGATAACAAAAAAAGCAACTTGCACAGAGGACGGAGTTATTACATACACTTGCACAGAATGTAATGAAAGCTATACAGAGAAGATACCTGCAACGGGTCATAAGTATAATGACGTAGTAACAGAGGCTTCTTGCGATAAGGGAGGCTATACGCTCCATACTTGTGCAAACTGCGGAGATACATACAAGGATGATTTCACCGCTCCTACAGGACATAAGTATACAAAGACGACAGTTAAGCAGCCTTCATGCGATACAGACGGAGTTAGTGTTTACACTTGCGATACTTGCGGTGACAGCTATAGCGAAGTAATAAAAGCTAAAGGTCATATCTATGCTTCTGAGGTAACAAAGAAAGCAAACTGTACAGACGACGGAGTTATCACATATACTTGTGCGATCTGCGGAGATAAATACACAGAAGTGATAAAGGCAAAGGGACACAATTATTCCGCAGAGGTAACAAAGAAAGCAAATTGTACAGACGATGAGGTTATCACATATACCTGTGCAAATTGCGGTGATAAGTACACAGAAGTGATAAAGGCAAAAGGTCACAACTATTCAGCAGAAGTAACAAAGAAAGCAACTTGCGATACAGACGGAGTAAAGACGTTCACTTGTGCAGATTGCGGAGATGTGTATACTGAAAAGCTGGAAGCTTTGGGTCATACATATGGCATTTCAGAGGTAGTAAAGCCGACCTGCGATAATGACGGCTATACAAAGTTTACTTGTTCTGTATGCGGTGACAGCTACAGCAAGGTGATCAATGCAACAGGTCATAAGTACAACGATAAGATAGTTTCGGCTTCTTGCGATAAGGGTGGCTATACGCTCCATACTTGCGAAAACTGTGGTGATATATACAAGGATAATTTCACTTCACCACTTGGTCATGACTATACGTCACAGACAGTAAAGCCAGCCTGCGAAACAGACGGAGAAAAAACGTTTACCTGCACACGCTGTGGGGATACATATACAGAGGTCATAAAGACCAAGGGACATGTTTACAAGAGAACAGTTGTAGCGGCAGACTGTGAAACAGACGGCTACACGCTTGTTGAGTGTATGGAGTGCCATGACAGCTTCAAGGAAGGTTACGTTGGGGCAAAGGGTCATACTATCGTTACAGACAAAGCTGTTGCGGCAACTTGCACCACCGCTGGCAAAACAGAGGGTTCACACTGTTCAGTATGCGGAAAGGTCATAAAGGCACAGACAGAAATAAAGGCCAAGGGTCACGTTGCAGGCGACTGGATAACAGACAAGGCTGCGGCTGTGGGCGTAAAAGGAAGAAAGCACAGAAGCTGCATGGTATGTGGGGCAGTTGTCGAGTCAGCTGATATCCCTGCACTTTCTCCAAAGAGCATTTCTTCTGCCTCTGTATCACTTTCGATTGCGACCTATTCTTTTGACGGCAAGTTTAAAACGCCGTCCGTGACTGTCAAGCTTGGCAGTACAGCACTTAGAAAGGGCATTGATTATGTTGTTTCATACAGAAATAATAAGAACGTGGGAAAAGCAACTGTTGTCATAACTGGAAAGGGCTTATATGCAGGAACTATAACAAGGACTTTCGTGATAAACCCTGCAAAGCAGGAGATACAGAAGCTTACAGCTAAGAGCAAGGGCTTCTATATCGACTATGCCGCAAAGGGTCATGCGACAGGATATGAGATACAGTATGCTACAAATTCTTCATTCAGCGGAGCAAAGAAAACGGTAATAACAAGCAATAAGACAGATAAAGTAACAGTTTCAAAGCTTAGCGGAAATAAAAAATACTATGTAAGAGTAAGAACCTATACCACAGTGAATGGCATAAAGTATTACGGTGCATGGTCTGCTGTAAAGACAGTTACAACAAAGAAATAGTGCAGAGTATCAGATTGCCGATGTCGGCTCTGGCGTTTTGCAGCCCACAGACAACAGCTCTGTGGGCTGCTTGTGTTAAAGGCATATTTGACATTTCGTCATTCATGTGATATAATCATAGTGTGAGCGAGCTATGCGATAGCGTAAACGTTCTAGGTTTATGAGGAAAGTCCGAGCATCATAGAGCAGGATAGCTGATAACGTCAGCCGAGGGTGACCTTAGAGCCAGTGCAACAGAAATATACCGCCAACTTTTGTTGGTAAGGGTGGAAAGGTGGGGTAAAAGCCCACCAGAATGGCGGAGACGTCATTGCTATGTAAACCTTATCCGATGCAACACCAATGGTAGCTTGCAAGTCAATGGCTGCTCGTCAGACTTGGGGCTATAGGTGGCTAGAGCTGTGCGGCGACGTACAGTCCAGATAGATTATCGCACTCGACAAAACTCGGCTTATCGGTTCGGTCACATTTGCTCCGTCAGTTAAACTTTTTTAAGCTTAACTACGGGGCTTGTTTTTTAATAATATATAAATTTGGTCATTTGTTTTGTGCATTATAAATAAATTTCTATAATTCCCCTTGTGATTTTACGGAAAATATGTTATAATGATGCTAGACGTATTTATATAAGCAGAGGAGGGCTGTTTGTATGGAAATACCAGCTAAGACCTATAACGAAAAGTTCGAGAGCTTTTTGAAAATACTTGAAAGCGATGACAGATTTGATAATGTGTGCAAGAATTTTCTTGAAAGTATTTGCTCTGCACTTTATGTCAATGCGGCTACGGTAACAGTTTCAGGCTATGAAAACTCAGAACCTTTGAGTTATGAACTGATCGCTGATACACATAAATATACTGTATTTGCTTTTGATAAAGAATTTAATAGAAATAGATACAATGCAATGAAAAAAGCACTTATGCAAACTGGTATTCACGTTGCGGATAAGGCTCATCCGAATGGAGATGCGGAGGAAATATCCCTGCGTGGTGTGGTGTATCCTTGTTCACTCACTTGTGCTGTCAAGGACACCAATAAGTATGTTGCATATTTCAATCTTTTGTCCTCTGATCCTGAGAGAGTATGGTCACCTGAGGAGATACAGCTAGCCTCACGTCTGACATATATACTTTCTGGCATGCTCCATACTAGGAGAGCGGCTGAACATGCTGAAAGCACTACTCGTACGCTTACTGACGTTATGGATAATATGAATTCCTATGTGCTTGCAGTGGCACAGGACAGTGGTGAGATAGTTTTTGCCAGCAAGAGCTTTGAACAGTATTTGGGAAAACTGGTCGGCAAAAAGGAAAGTGACGTTTTCAGCAAGACTTGGTGTGAGCTTTCTGCTCATAAGGAAGGAATGCTTTTTGGAGGAGATTATTATTCCGAGATCATGAACAAATGGTTCAATGTGTCGGAAAAACTCATAAAATGGCATGACGGCAGAACTATCAGACTTTGCACACTTAATGATATCTCAGAAAAGATAAATTATGAGAGGGTCATCGAAAAGCAGGTCTTTTACGATAACCTCACAGGTCTTCCTAACAGATTAAGTCTTGATAAGAGTATACAGGGCATTATTGAAAGCGATGAGAACAGCACTGTTATGCTCATTGACCTTGATAATTTCAAAAACATAAATGACAGCTATGGCCACAATAATGGTGACCGACTTCTTAAAGAGATAGGTAAATTCTTTGTCGATTTTGCCCAGAAGAATAAAAAGCTGAGCATTTTTAGATTTGGCAGCGATGAGTTCGTTGTGCTTCTGAGAGATCAGGATCAGGCCGAGATCGACGAGATATGCAAGATCATACATGATAAGTTCAACACAGAGTGGCAGATTGCTAACAGCACTTGTTATTGCACTTGTTCAATGGGCGTTGCGAAGTTCCCGAAGCTTGACGATACTGTAAACACAGTTCTTAAAAGGATCGACCTTGCCATTTCATATGCGAAAAAGCAGGGCAAGAATTGTACTATAAATTATAACGAAACTATCGGCAGGATACTTTCAAGGCAGATCGAACTTGAAAGGCTCATGCACAGGGATATCACAAACGGCTTTGCACATTTCACGGCGTACTATCAGCCTATATTCAGCAGCTCCGAAAAGAAGCTTGTGGGCTGTGAAGCGCTTATGAGGTGGAATCCACCTGAGTTCGGTCAGGTTTCCCCTGCCGAATTTATCCCTATGGCGGAAAGGCTTGGCTATATCAATCTCTTGGGCGAGAACATAATAAGGATCGCAGGCAGACAGTGCAAAAAGTGGGCTGACGCAGGGCTTGATTTGAGAATGAACATCAATCTGTCTGTAGGTCAGATAATTGAGCCTGATTTCCTTGACAAGATAGACACACTTTTTGACGAAACAGGCGCACCCCCTGATAAGATATGTTTTGAGGTCACAGAAAGTCTTGCTATCCATGATATGGGAAAGATGAAGGAGCTTTTGAAGCATATAACAGACAAGGGCGTGAAGATAGCACTGGACGATTTCGGAACGGGATATTCTTCGCTTAACTGCATAAAGGAAATGCCGCTGAATACCATTAAAATAGACAAGTCGTTTATTGATGATATTGCAAAAAATCCTGACACTGCGGTGTTTGTTAAAATGATAGTTAATCTTTCTCACGACCTGCATATAGCAGTTTGCGCAGAGGGCGTTGAGGAACAGGTGCAGTTCGATATCCTGAGAGATCTGGAAACTGACGTTATACAAGGCTATTATTTCGGCAGACCTATGCCGTCAGACAAGTTTGAGGAGAAGTTCCTTAGCGAGAAACTCCAGTCAGTAAAATAAGTCGCCAAAAAAAGAAAGTTCGACCGTCGGGCGTAATACTCGGCGGTCTTATAAATATGTAAAAATCAAAAATAAAGGGGAAAGCTTATGAGTGATGAGAAAAAAGACGTAAACAGCCAGCAGGAGAATGTGGGCAAAAAGGGCATAAACAAAAAGCTTATCATCGCTTTTGCAGGCATGGGCGCTGTTATAGTGGGGCTTGTTATTGCACTGATACTGGTGGCAACATCAGGTAAAAAAGACGTGGACAGTTCGGCTTCAAAGGCGGAGAGCAGTTCTGCGGTGGCTTCAGAAACCGATGACACCAGTGAGGAGGACTCTGTGGCTGATGAAAGCGAGGACGAGCCTGATGCTGATGAGGAGGAAAGCTCTCAGGAAAGCAAGGACGATAAAAAGGAAAAGGGCTTTATCATCTCCTATTCAGGGGACAACAGTTGGCAGGACGGCGACAAGGTCATGACAGGCATGGAGATAGGCATTGAGAACAACTCCGATGAAGCCCTCAAGGAGTGGACGCTGGAGCTTGAAATAGACCAGCTCAAAAGCTGTGACGGCTGGAACGGCAACTTTAAGGTCAAGGGCAACAAACTCACGGTCACGAATGTTGATTACAATGGCGAGATCGCAAAGGGCGGTTCGTCCTCTATCGGCTGTAATATCGGAACTGGAACAAAGCTCAATGTTAAGTCTGCAAAGCTAAACGGTGTGGAGTGTACTGTTAAAAAGGGCAAGGTATCACAGAATAATAACAATAACAACAATAATCAGAATAATGACAAAAAGACTACGGAAAAGGACGTTAAAAAGCTTCTAAAGCGTACCTCAAAGGCTAAACAGGGTGATGATTGGCTTCACACAGACGGAAGCAAGATACTTGATAAGGACGGCAAAGAGGTTTGGCTCACGGGCGTGAACTGGTTTGGCTACAACACAGGCACTAACACCTTTGACGGACTTTGGAACAGCGAGCTTGTGACATCGGTGGAGGCTATTGCAGACCACGGTTTCAATCTTATAAGAGTGCCTATGTCAGCGGAGCTTATCAACCAGTGGTCGGAGGGCGAATATCCAAAGGCGAACTACAATAACGCATACAATGAAGAGCTGAACTCGATGAACAGCCTTGAGATATTTGATTATTTTCTCAAGCTTGCGGAGGAAAACGGTCTTAAAGTAATGCCTGATATCCATTCAGCGGAAACCAATGCCAGCGGTCATACTGTAAATCTGTGGTATACTGACAAGGTCACTGTAAAGAACTATTACCATGCTTTGGAGTGGCTTGCCGACAGATATAAGGACAATGACACTATCGTTGCATTTGACCTGAAAAACGAGCCTCACGGCAAGCCTAACGAGGGTGACGCTGCGGCAATATGGAATGATTCAAAGGACGCAAACAACTGGATGTATGTGGCTGAAACGGCAGCGAGCAAGGTGCTTGCGAAAAATCCTAATGTGCTTATAATGGTCGAGGGTATCGAGATATACCCTAAGAACATCAAGAAAAACGGGGATTATTCCTCCACCAACAGTGATGATTACTATTTCAACTGGTGGGGCGGAAACCTCAGGGGAGTAAAGGACTATCCTATCGACCTTGGCAAATATCAGGATAAGCTTGTTTACTCGCCGCACGACTATGGTCCGACAGTTTATCAGCAGCCTTGGTTCGAGGGGGACTACACATACAAGAGCCTTATGAAAGATTGCTGGAAAGACAACTGGTTCTACATTCAGGAGCAGGATATCGCACCGCTTCTTATAGGCGAGTGGGGCGGCTTTATGACAGAGCCTAACCTAACTTGGATGACCTACATGAGAAAGCTCATAAAGGACAATCATGTAAATCACACTTTCTGGTGCTTCAATGCAAACTCAGGTGACACGGGCGGACTTGTAAAGGACGATTTTGTTACATGGGACGAGGAAAAGTATGATTTTGTCAAGGAAGTTCTTTGGCAGGAGGGAGGCAAGTTCGTTGGACTTGACCACGCTATCCCGCTTGGAGATAATGGTATAACTTTGAAAAAGGCAAAGGGTCTTTGATATCGCATATAAAAATAGCGGACGAAGTTTTCGGGCTTCGTCCGCTTTTGTATTGTATTTTTATCGCTGGTCGCCCATAAAGAACAGAGCGAGAGTTCCAGGCCCTGAGTGTGAGCCTATAACAGCACCTGTGTAGCAGATATGCACAGTGGTTTTCTTGCCAAGCTTTTTTCGCATGAGGTCGGCTGCATATTCTGCGTCTGAAAGGCAGTCGCCATGGCAGACGGCTACTGTGGAATTATCCCAATTTCCCATGCGTTCGCACATCATATCCACAAGCTTTTCAATGGATTGCTTTCTGCCTCGTATCTTTCCAACTGGGATAAGATGTCCCTCGTTGTCAACGTGGAGAAGCGGTTTAATGCCAAGAATAGAGCCTGCTATGGCGGCAGTCTTTGATACTCTGCCACCTCGGTGGAGATATTTCAGGTCATCAACTGTGAAAACATGGCATAGGTGAAGCCTGTTGTCAGTGATCCATTGGGCAAGCTCGTCAATGGAAAGACCCTGCTTTTTCTTTTCGTCAGCCTTTATGAGCAAAAGGCCTTCGCCTGTTGAAGCACAGAGGGAGTCTATGCAGATTATCTTGCCTTCTGGGTATTTTTCCATTACGCTATCTCTTGCAATGCAGGAAGTGTTGAAGCTGCCGCTAAGACCTGACGAAAATCCAAGATAAAGCACGTCATAGCCTGCGGCAAGTTCCTTTTCAAAAGCCTGTTCATAGTCGGAGATACCTATTTGCGATGTTTTCGTTACTGCTCCGTTTCGCATTTGGGAATAAAATTCAGGCAGCGTCATGTCATTCTTGCTCTTTACAACACCGTTTACTTCAAAAGATAAGTCCAGAAGCGTCACGTCCATATTTTTTAATATATCCTCCGACAGATCGCAGGTGGAGTCGGAATATAGCTTGTATTTTCTGTCAGACATTTTTATCCTCCTTTTGCCGCTTGGGCAACAATATAAAAATATTATAACATATGGGCGGGCTTTTGTAAAATATCCCTCAACTATACTTTGTAAAATTTCTATGAACACAGTTGTCTGCGGTGCTGTGCGACAGTTAAGGTGTTCTCAGATACGCAAACAGAAAAGTCACGGCAGGCGGAGGAGATAAGCATATCGCTTATTTTCTATGAGGGCGGTAATTATGTGGCGTATCTCTCGTGCAGAGCCGCTTTTTGAAAGTGCCTGCTTTGCGATAAAAGGGTATACCTCTGGCTGACAGGCAAGTGTACAGCCAAGTTCGGAGAGCCTTTTTTCAAGAGCGGATATTTCAAGGCGTGTAATGTTTTCCATATCGGAAAGGGTAAGGTCGTTAAAAACAATCACCTCATCTATCCTGCCTAAAAGCTCGGGAGACATAAAGCTTTTAAGCTCTGAGAGCATGGCTTTTTTCTTGGCTTCGCCATTTGACTTGCTGTTTGAAAAGCCCACGGTCTTGGTTTCGGCAAGCTTTTTCACGCCGATATTCGAGGTCATTATTATAAGGACATTGGAGAAAGAAACTGTCCTGCCAGCGGAGTCGGTAAGACAGCCGTCCTCTAGTATCTGCAAAAGCAGATTGTAGATGTCAGGGTGAGCCTTTTCTATTTCGTCAAGAAGAAGCACACAGTAGGGCTTGCGGCGAATTTGTTCGGTAAGCCTGCCACCCTCGTCAAAGCCAACATATCCAGGGGGCGAGCCTATGAGCTTTGAAACGCTGTGGCGTTCCATGTATTCTGACATATCAAGCTTTACAATGGCGTTATCTCTGCCAAAAAGCGTTTTGGCAAGATCTTTTGCAAGCTGGCTCTTGCCCACTCCCGTTGACCCTAAGAAAATAAAGCTTCCCATGGGGCGGTCGCTGCCCTTTAGTCCTGCACGACAGCGGCGGACGGCAGAGCAAAGTGACTTTATAGCCGTCTGCTGTCCCACAATGCTTTCGCTTAGCTTATCTTCAAGCCCTGTGAGCCTTGCGGCTTCGTCCTGTCCGATATCAGCGCAGTTTATGCCTGTGAGCGATGAAATAACGCTGTCAATGTGCCTTTTTTCAAGTGGTATGCGCTTTGGGCGGCACTCTGTTATGGCGGTGAGATATTCGTCACGGGTGAGCTTGCCTTTCACATAATCGTTGAAAGCATCTGATATTTTCTCACCAGAATTATTTTCACTTTGCTCTATGACCGCACAGGCACAGGCTTCGTCAAGGATATCAATTGCTTTGTCAGGAAAAAATCTGTCGGTGACATACCTTGCGGCAAGCTTAACTGCATATGGTATAAGGTCAGGGGAGATGTCAACGCTGTGGTGCTGTTCATATTTGTCTATAAGACCGCTGAGGATACGGCAGGTCTGGCTTTGATCAGGCTCATCTATCTTCACTTTCTGAAAGCGTCGCTCCATAGCTGAGTCTTTTTCAATATTTTTGCGGTATTCCTCAAAAGTCGTTGCGCCTATGAGCTGTAGACCGCCCCTTGCAAGCTGTGGTTTCAGGATATTTGCAGCGTCTATTGCACCCTCTGCCGCTCCTGCACCCATTATGTTGTGAAGCTCATCAATGAAAAGTATCACATTTCCAGCCTTTGCGGCTTCGTCCATACAGCTTTTCAATCGCTCCTCAAAGTCCCCACGATATTTTGCTCCTGCAAGGAGGGCAGTTATATCAAGGGAGAAGATCCGCTTTGAGGACAACGCAGACGGCACTTCTCCAAGCATGATCTTTCTCGCAAGCCCCTCCACAACAGCGGTCTTTCCCACACCTGCCTCACCTACAAGGCAGGGATTGTTCTTTGTGCGGCGGCAGAGTATCTCCATGATACGTTCTGTTTCAGCTTCTCTGCCTATGCAGGGGTCGAATTTTTCGCACTCGCTTTTGCGTGTAAGCTCTCTGCCGTAGCGTTCAAGGGTCTTTAGCTTGGGATAATTTCTGTCTGAAAAAATATTAGGCTCGTTGCCTGACAATGAGCAATCGTTGTACATCTTGTTGCAGTTCACCCCTAACTGCTGCAATATCTCAAAGGCACAGCAATCACTGCGGCGGAGTATCATAGCAAGAATGTATTCCGTTCCTGCGATACCGCCACCCATGCTCTCGCACAGTCTTTTTGCGCCTTTTAAAACAGCGGCAGCGTTAGGAGTGATGTCATTTTTCGTAAGACGGCATGGCGTGCCTCTGCCTATGATGTATTCTATCTGCTCCTCTATCCTTTGAGCCGTGACCTCGTGGCGCAGAAGCACTGCACAGGCTGTGGAGTCCTCCTCATAGGCGGCAGAGAGCAGGATATGCTCAGTGCCGATATAAGTATGCCCCCAGCTTCCTGCCAGAGTGACGGCATTTTTCACAAGCTCTCTTGCCCTTGGTGTAAAGCTGTCGCTATCAAAAAACTGTTCGTTCATAAAATTCACCCCTTAAAATGTTTAAGACAAAGCTTTGTCTTAGCTACATTCTTGACAGTTTTGCGTCTTGTTATTCTCGCATTTTTATCGCTTTTATATTCTTATGCACAGGACAAATTCTCCTTGCAGATTTTTTTGTAACACATTTTTCTCTGCGTCATAAACTGTAATATAAAGCAACGGAGCAAAGCTTCAGCTTTATAAATCTTAATAAAAAAGGAGATTTCATTTATGAACGGTTGTGGATTTGGCGGTTGTTGGTGGATCATTATCCTTATTCTCATATTCTGCTGTGGCTGCGGCGGTTGCGGAAATGGCTGTGGCGGTTGCGGAAACGGCTGCGGTGG
>OCHB01000563.1_pt1 | contig 43767 bp, 57 predicted proteins | sample 1538731 | NCBI WGS metagenome assembly OCHB01 (sample SAMN04571721, study PRJEB22368) | human gut metagenome | biome: human gut; material: stool | host: Homo sapiens | place: Luxembourg | collected 2012-09-20 | reverse complement strand
TGGCGCTTCGAGGGGCTTTATTTATGCGCACTTTGCAGGATGAAGTGCAGCAGCGTGGCTTTAAGGTGGCGCACATAAAAACGGATTCGATCAAGATCCCCGATGCGACCCCGGAGATCATTGCATACTGCATGGATTTTGCAAAGAAATACGGCTACACGTTCGAGCATGAGGCGACCTATGAGCGGATGTGTCTGGTGAACAATGCCGTTTATATTGCAAAGTATATGGCTGCCGACCAGTGCGAGGCGCTTTACGGTTATATCCCTGGCGACTGCAAGGACGAAGGCGGCGAATGGACGGCTACGGGCACACAGTTCCAAGTGCCGTATGTGTTCAAGACCCTGTTCTCCAAGGAGAAGATCGAGTTCACTGACCTCTGCGAGACAAAGACCGTTTCCAAGGGCGCTATCTATCTCGACAAGAACGAGGATCTGCCCGAAGGCGAACACAATTATATTTTTGTGGGACGCGTGGGACAGTTCTGCCCGATCATGCCGGGAAAGGGCGGTGCTCTGCTGCTGCGGGAAGCGGGCCTGACGGATACCGGCGAACGGAAATATGCTTCTGTGACCGGAGCAAAGGATTACCGTTGGCTGGAAAGCGAGGCGGTCTATCAGCTTCAGATGCAGGAGGATATCGACAAAAGATATTTCAACCGGGAAGTCGATGAGGCAGTTGAGGAAATCTCCAAGTACGGCGACTTCAACTGGTTCGTTGGTGACGACGGTGTTGCTCCCTGGACAGCACCGGATCTTCCATGGAGCGATGCGCAAGAAGAAGCAGCAAGAAATTTTGACGTGAGGTGATATTTTATGGAGAACAAGCTGTGTGATTCCCAAGGACAACTGATTGGCTATATCGAAACCGTCGAGAAGAATATGCACGACGGCCTGACGAGAGTGATTCTTCATACTGGTCATAAACTCATATTTCTCTCGGGTGATCTGATCGCTGATTGGGGTGGTAATTTGAGTATTCGTTATGGAGGGCTCAATGCGGGTAAGAAGAAGAGCACTTCTGCTGCGAACACCGCTGCTATCAAGGACGTTATCTTTGCTCCTCCGGCCACGATCGTTTACTGGTCGGATGGCTCCAAGACCGTTGTGAAGTGCAGCGAGAAGGATGTTTTCGACCCGGAGAAGGGGCTGGCCATGGCGATTGCAAAGCGTTGCGGCGGCAACAAGGGCAGCTATTACAAGGAGATCCAGAATTGGGTCGAGAAGAGCGGAAAGAAGTATCCCGGGAAGACTGCTGCCGGAAAAGCTGTCGATCTGGATGTGCTGAAAAAGTACAGTTCTGAGGCAAATAAGGATTTTGAGAAGTTCCTCAGCGCGGCCATGAGCAACAATCAGTCTGGTACACTTCTCCACCTGACAGCACTCGTGGCAGATCTGAAAATTCTGGAAAATGAATTCAACAAGTAAAAAGGAGACTGATATTTATGTACACCAAGCGCCAGAAAGTCAATATCGACGATACCCGTTTTATCTTTACCACCAACTTCTCCGGCGACCCGGAGCGTGACCGCTTTGGCTCTGACCAGCGCCGTGTCAACGTGGTAATTCCTACCGAGGAGCTCGCGCAGCATCTGCTGGATCTGGGTGTAAAGGTCAAGCAGACCAAGCCGAACCCTGAGCGCACTTACGACGAGCCGTTTGTGCCCACGCTCTACGTGCCGGTCAACATCAAGATGGACTCCAAGTGGCCGCCGCACATCTATTGGGTCACAACTGCTGGCAAGCGCCTGCTCTGCAACGAGGACACCATCAGCCAGCTGGACTTCATCCGCGTCAAGAACGTCTGCTTGCAGGCAAATCTCGTTGAGAAGAGGAACTTCCCTGGCGAGTACAGTCTGTACGCCGATGTGATGTATGTTGAGCAGGATGCTGATGCTGACCCGTATGCGGAGCGCTACGCTCAGTACGCAGAGCCTGCTCCTGAAGTGCCGTTCTAAGGAGGATACTATGGAAAAACTGTTTATCAGCTGTCCGATGCGCGCTCGCACTGCAGAACAGATCCATGCAACTATGGACCAGATGCATAAAATCGCCGAGGCTATTTTCGGCGAAGAACTGGAGGTCATCCCGACTTACTTTGAGGGAACCCCTCCTGAAAATGCCAATGACCGTCTGTGGTATCTTGGTAAATCCATTGAGAAAATGTCCGAGGCGGATTGCTTCATCGGCATTTTCGATGACCAGAAAGCTTATGATGGCTGCATCATCGAGAACCATGTCGCCAAACTCTACGGTGTACCGCAGTATCTGGTGAATATTGCGTACGTAGCACCGGACATCATGGAGCAGCGTTTGCAGAATATGGTCTGATAGTATTTATCGAGTGCCGGGGTCGGTCCTCGGTTTAATGTGCCAGTCGGTGAGTGCCCACGTCGCAAATGGCGTTCTCAGAGGAAACAGCTCGATTGATATTTTGATTTTGGGAGGTTGAACGTATGAAAGTCTTGAGAATCCAACCCAAGAAGTATCCTGAAGTTATTGAAATCGACGGCTCGCTCGAATCTCTTCAGAAAGAAGTGGCCGGTCCGATTCAGGCGGTCTACCCGTGGGATGATCCGGTTGCACTTATATGCAACGAGGAAGGAAAACTGGCCGAAGATTCCTTCAGTAACTGTAACAGAGTGCTTCATAATGAGATTGGGATTCCCTATGATATTGTTGTTGGAACTTTCCTGATCGTTGGTCTGACCGAGGATGATTTCAGCGACCTGTCACAGGAACTCATTCAGAGGTACGAAAAGCTTTTCCATAACCCGGAAGAGTTTGATTACTTTACGGATGCTCAGGGAAGAACACATCTGGACGTTCGCCCCTGTGAACCTGAAGATAACGCGAAATAATCAACTTCCTTTGCAGATGCATGAGAGCTTCGGAGAAATCTGAGGCTCTTTTTATTTTGGGTCAGTAGCTTAGTCTGGCTGAAAGCTGGCAGCTCATAACTGCATGATCGCGGGTTCAAATCCTGCCTGACCCACCAGAGGTGCAAGCCTTATATTTGAATAAACAAAGGAGAGAACAGCATGAGCGCAAGAAACTATGTTCCGGCAATGGTGAAATGGATGGTCGAGGAAGGTACCAAGAACACCTCCAGCGGCAACTGGATATTCACGAGCGCGGAAATTGCAGAAGCATTTCCTGTAGCCGAAAGCAGCGTGATTGAGATGTTTGGAGCAATCCTGACCGAAGTTTATCAGCATGAAGCTGTGGCGGAAGCAAATGTAAATTTCGAGAGCGACGGTTCGGCAACTTTCGATTTGACCTTCTACACAGATTATTGCCCGAATATCAGTGATGAAACAAAGGCTGGGTGATTTTCATGGGTGATAGCAAAGTTACAAAGCGCTGTGCAAAGTGTGGCGCTGTGATGCACAACGTGTCTGTGGCAAGGAAATACTGCGATTTTTGCAGATTTGGCTATGCAACCAATGATTCGCCGCTGCCTTTGGAGCACCCGAAGTACACTGGACCAACTCTGCAGGAAATCATGAGAGAGGCTACCAAGGAGGGACTTCAGTATGCAGAATACTGTAAAAAGCATGGACTGCACTAATCACATAAAGGAGCTCTGGAAAGTTTTTACAAAAGAAGGCAAAGAACTTTTTTCCTACACGATTCGCGGTGAAGGTGAAGACGAGGAAGAATGCACCAAACAGCTTTTAGCTTATGAGAATCATTGCTATCCTAACCAGATTCATGTTCACACGGAAATGAGGTGATTGGATGGCGGGTATAACGCTCTATGACTACCAAAAAGATGCGCTGAAACGAATGAAAATCGGATGCATCTTATGTGGTGGTGTAGGAAGCGGAAAATCAAGAACAAGTTTGGCATTTTACTATACGCTCTATGGTGGCACAGTCAACACCAAAAACTATGTTAAGATGCATGATCCACCCGACTTGTGTATTATCACCACTGCGAGGAAGCGCGATACAGGCGAGTGGGAGGAAGAACTGGCCCATTTCTATATGTCCACCGACAGCAACCTTGATATTTACGATCACAAGGTGGTTGTGGATTCATGGAACAACATCGGAAAGTACGTCGGCGTGAAGAACGCATTTTTCATTTTCGATGAGCAGAGAGTTGTTGGCAGCGGGCAATGGGTCAAATCCTTCCTGAAAATCGCGAAGGAGAATGACTGGATTCTTCTGAGCGCTACTCCGGGAGATTGCTGGACAGATTACATTCCGGTGTTTATTGCAAACGGGTTCTATAAAAACCGGACGCAGTTCAACAATGAACACGTAATCTATAGTCGTTTTTCCAAGTTTCCGAAAATTGACCGGTATCTGAACACCCAGCGACTGGTACGCTTGCGTGAACGGGTGCTTGTAGATATGGACTTTGAGCGACCTACTGTATCTCACCATGAGAATGTTTTTGTCGAGTATGACAAGCCTAAGTATCTGGAAATTTGTAAAACTCGCTGGAACCTGTGGGAAAACAAACCCATTGAGACCGCCAGCGAGTTTTGTTATTTGCTGCGGAAACTGGTGAACACAGACCTGACTAGGTCGCAAAAAGTTCTGGATATTTGCATAACCCGCCCCAGAGTCATAATCTTCTATAATTTCGATTATGAGCTGGATATTCTCATGAATCTGCCCTATGGCAATGATGCGGAAATAGCACAATGGAACGGCCATAAGCACCAGCCAATCCCTGACGGTAAGAAGTGGGTATATCTGGTCCAGTACAATGCGGGTGCAGAAGGTTGGAACTGCATCAAGACCGATACCGTCATATTCTACTCGCAGAACTACTCCTACAAGATTATGGAGCAGGCTGCAGGCAGAATCGACCGGCTGAACACACCTTACAAGAACCTGTTCTACTATCATCTGAAGAGCAGGGCTGGTATTGATCTTGCAATCGGCAGAGCCCTGATGGAAAAGAAAAAGTTCAACGAAAGGAAATTTTATGGCATATAAAAATTGTCCGATGTGCACGAGATATGATTATTGCATGGAAGACGGGCGAGTGTGTGGCGTTACCGAAAAACTCATTGAACAATGGTTTGACGAAAAGCTCGAAGTATTAAACGAGACCCTCGATGTTTGTCGGCAACAGTCAGCATTTGGAAATGTTTTTCTCATGCTGTCTGATAGCGATATTGAGGCATTGAAATCGGGAAAGGTTTTGCACTGGGCGGGCGAAACGTTCAAATGCGGAATATTTGTTCGATATGAAGGAGTCAAGAAAAATGTGCAACCCATCGAAGAAAACAATCAAGAAAATCGACCGGATGCTGGAGAGCAGATGTAAGGAGCATAGAACGTTTGGAAATGCGCTGAAAATGTATATTTTTCGCAATCCTACTGAAATCGGCTTGGATTATGTAACATTCTGCGGCAAGGCTGGATATTTCATCGGAGTTTCACTGGAGGAATCTGGTGAGTACAACTTCTTCGGCATTTATTCGCCGGAGCAGGTGTTGGAGGTTGTCTGATGCAAAATTTGTCGAAGAAGCACTTGAAACAGATTTACAGGCGCAGGAACGGCTTTGGCGGAGCTACCGTTATGTTAAGCAAGTTCTTTCGTGCCGCTCCGAACAACCGGGCAGATTACAATAAAATGATGGACTGGCGCTGGAGCATGTGCACAAACGTTCGCTACATGATTCCGGGAGAAAAATTAAACGGGGCAAAAAAGTAGCTCTGAGACATGAAGGACTTGTTAAGAGTGCTTATTTCTTAAATGCCGGTCTCGCAGATTTAGGAGCGACGATTTTAGATGCTACGTCTAGTATCAACAATTTTACATCAAATTTGAGAGGAGTATTTGAAAAATGAAAGAACTTGAAAAGAAAGTTGCAGAAGCCGAACTCAAAAAGGTTAAAGATGAAATCTTGACGTATGCCAACAAAGATGAACTGGCAAATCAGGTCGTTACACGGACAACTGCCGATCCGGAATTTCGTCACTTTATTGTACTGACGATACGGGCGATTACCCTGATGAGAACGCTGGAGGAAGAGAACAATGATTAAGGACTCTGGCGACCGCACCGAATTTGAAACCGGTGCCAAGCGTGATATGCATGCAGGAAAGGGGCGGATGGATCTTTTGCCTTGGTATGGCATCATGGAGGTCAGCAAGCACTGCGAAGAAGGCGCACTGAAATACGGCGAACACAATGTTGATAAGGGCATCCCGCTGCATTCGCTGCTGGATAGTGCTTCTCGGCATCTGGCGAAGTACATGGTCGGAATGTACGACGAGGACCACCTGCGAGCTGCCTGCTGGAATTTGCTTTGGGCTCTTAACCAGCGCGTGACGCACCCGGAATTGGATGATAGGTTTGTGCCAAAGATGAAAAGCTCGAACGATGAACAATTTATTACAGTTGTCTGCAGTTCCTGTGGTAGTCATTTTGAAGCGCCGACCGAATGGTGGGTCCGTAAAAGAGCACAGTATACCAATATTCCAGACGGAGTGATGACGACTTGCCCTCATTGTGGGAATGTAACAATCGTTCGGGAGGTGAAGCCTGATGAATGACTGGATGCGCGAAGTGGATTATGCAACCTACTGCCCGAAGTGCAAGAGCTTCAAGGTGCTGGAGACGGATGAACCCTGCAACGAGTGCCTGACGGAGTGTGCACGGGAGGGCAGCAAGAAGCCCGTGAAGTTCGAGGAGAAGACGCGAAAATAACAGACTCCTTTATGAGGTAAACTCATATTTGAAAGGAGATACTTATTATGAAAAAAGCATTGAAGGTTATTGTAAAAATGGCATGTATGTGCGGTGCCGTAGCATTACTGCTGTTTGAAGCTTATGACACATGTATTAGACCGAAGATCAATATGATCAAATCTGAGACATGGAACAAGGCTTGGGACAGCGGGTATAAATACGGATATCACAATGGCCGTTTTTGCGGACTGTATGATGCACTTAGAAACGAGTATATTACACATGAGGAATATGAGAAACTAATTGGAGAAGATTAAAGGTGAAGAGCCGTGGAGAAATCTGCGGCTCTTTGTTTTTTATCATCGAAGGAGATGCTTGTATGCAACGTATGAACATTAAATGCTGCCATTGTGGGGACTATACTCCATTTATCACAGAGGAGAACATTGAAGTTATTCCTCAAGTTAATCTCACAAGAACCGACATGGATATTTTGGACCATATCGCTGAGGCATTGGCGGAATGCGGTTACTTGGATATGTGTGGTTTCTTACGCCGGGTTCATGGCGAAGTGACCAAAATCGTAGAGTATCAGGAGGAACGCTGAATGATATTTGCTGAAGAGGATTTGAACTCTTTGAATGCTATTGCTGGACTATTGGCTTCATTCGGGTGTGATAGTCAGGCTGGCTGTGTGCTTTATATTCAGCACAAAATCGCAAAGACCATGGAGGCTGACGAAAGGAAATGCAGAAATGAGAAACATGTCTAAGAAAACCTGGAAACTCCGGGTTTGGAATCACATGACCGAGATGCAGAAGCTGGATTATCTTCTTACAAAAGCGGGCATTACGCATGAGATGGAAAGAAGATTTCCTGAGAACGATAAAAACCAGCCTGAAATTTGCGGCCCTGGAGCACTGCATGATGGGGGCTATCAGATTACAGTTCGAGATAAATCTGGCACATATCTGTGGGATGCGGTATGCGGTTGGTACACTTACGGGTTTCCTCATTTACTCGAGGTGTGCGGGCTAGCACTTGTTGATCATTATGATGTCGAGGGCTGGCTCACGGCTCGGCAAGTTATGAAGATGTGGGGGCGTAGAAATGCTGCGAAAAATCGCTGATTTTGTCAAAAAGATATTCCGCATGGAGCCGATCCCGACAACGGTTAATACCCTGCGGGAGGCTTTACAGGCCTTGGAGGTGGCTCGGAACCACTTCGAGCACTGTGACCCGGAATTTGTGGACGCGGCTATTTTTGAGTTGAACGCTGCGGAGTGCCGGGTGGATGCAGTTAGGAGGTGTGTGGGGTGAAGACGTTTTATTATCCGACTTACAAGTGCCGATTTTGCGAGAAGGAATTTAACGATGGGCATCCCTATTGTAATCCCGAGGATGCGAAGAACCATCTGTCCGGTCTGATGGCGTTCCGTCCAATTCATCATTGCGATGGTGGTCATATTGGCATCGGATATTTCACAGGTCTCGAAAGGGTTGATAAGGATGACTGATGTTTGGACGAAAATTGGCAAATTTCTTGGCCGGGCTATTGCACTGACACTTATTTTGTGCGCTTGGGCCATCATTATTGCATTTACGCTGAAGGTGCTTTGGTTTATCTGGTTTCGGATTCTGCTGTGAGGTGAGAAGGCTATGGACGAGGGAAGAGTGTCATATGAAGAAGCCGTAGAAGCTATCCGGAATTGGATTAAGGCAGTGTACGAATTTTCTGATGATGACATTGAAGCCATCTATGCGAATGGCCGGCCTATTGATATGGTAAGAGAACGAACTCGGAATGCCCTTACTACATATGATCTTGAGTATGGCTACAGGGCTCCGGTTGGAAATTTCACGTCGATAGACGATGTTGCTTGGCTGTTGGCGAATGGCTATATCACTTTGCAAGACGCACGAATCTGGTGCGTTAACACCAATCACTCACTGGTTGATATGGAGCAAGCGGTAGGAAGTATTCGATACAGTCAGACAGAAACTACGACCATCCCAGCTTGGCATGAAAAGAAAAGATCTTGGCCGTATCGGTTGGTTGCTTTTCTGAACGAAGTAATTGATATGTTTGTACAAGCTATTACGGAGGATTTCTTATGAAACACACTTTTATCTTTACCTGCACAGACAACGGTGGCGGCTATCAGAGCTTTGAAGTCAGGGCGACCGACAAGCAGGAGGCTATCAAGAAGGGCATGGCGTTTGCAAAGAAGCATGCTTCGGGTGATATCTGTGGAAATTGGACTTGCAGATTGATACAGGAGGATCTTTTATGAGATGTTGTCCGGTATGCTATTCAAAAGTGAGGCCTACTGTATGCGGAACGTCGACCGCTAGGACAAGTCTGAAAATCAAGTATGAGATTCGGTGTCGGAATTGCGGATTTGGATGCGATAACGCAGGCAGTGTCATAGTGCAATACGATGAAGAAACGATGAGCCCAATAGCAGATGATCATGGCTTACGGAAACTTATTAGAGACTGGGATTCTATTTTGCGAGATCCCGAAAGAGAAAGGATTGCTAACATATGAAAATCATTGAACCTAAGTACGAAATTCTCACTGATATCTCTGAGGGCGGCATCAAGGAGCTGCAGCAGATCGAGCGGGTGGCCCGGGTCTGCTACAAGAGCGAGGATAAGATCACGCCGGACGGTGAGTCGGCGAAGAAGCTGGTGGGTTTTCTGGTGAAGCAAGGGCATGAGGCCATGCTTGAGCATTCTCAGCTGAGCGTGCTGTTCACGTGTGACCGGGCCATTGCCAATGAGCTGGTGCGGCACCGCATTGCTTCTTTTGCACAGGAGAGCACCCGGTACTGTAACTACTCGAAGGAGAAGTTTGGCGGGGAGCTGAGCTTTATTCGGCCGTTTTATATTCCTAACGAGCCTAATGAAAATGCAATCAAAGCAGCTTCTTCGACAGAAGAATTTATAAAGCTCGAAACGGACTATCAAATCCACCATGCGTGGTACTGGGCTTGTGATGATGCTGAAAAAAGCTACAAAACTCTCATCGCCAATGGTTTCCGTCCCGAACAGGCTCGTTGCGTGCTGCCGTTGTGCCTGAAGACCGAGATCGTGGTCACGGCCAACTACCGTGAATGGCGCAACATCTTCAAGCTGCGTACTCCTGTGGCGGCCCATCCTCAGATGAGAGAACTGATGTGCCCTCTGCTGAAGGAACTGCAGAGCAAGATCCCGGTGGTGTTCGATGATATTTACACGTACTGGCCTGAGGATGACCAGACTGGAAAGGAAAGTGTGAAGAAGTAATGCGAATTGTGCTGCTAGCAAGCGTTATTTTGCAAGCTATTAACATTGGGATGTTTTTTACTAAGAATGCAGATAGAGAAAGACAGAGAATTATCAGATACACTGGTTGGTTCTTGCTTCTGGTTTACATGATATTTGGATGAGGTGATTAACATGATTGGCAAAGCGGACACCGCAGATATATTGGCAGGCCGTTACGTTGATGGAACGTGGTCGTATACGCAGGCTCTGTATGAGGCTAAAAAGCGTGGGGTTTCAAAAGAAGAATTTGATGCTGAGGTCTTTGCATGGCGAGTAGCTCTCGGTAAGGTTAAGAGGAGCTCGGGACAGCGGTGATAGGATGACTACATACGAATTCGTAGATAAGATTGGAGATGCAAAATGCAGCAGAAAACACATGACTTTCTCGTGAGAATGCAGGTGCCGATGGCGACATTCGGTGGAGATCTCATGGGAGAAGCGATTGATTTCGCTATTCATGAAATGCGGAATAATCGTTTTGTCACACTGACAGACATTGAAAATGTACTTAGCGATCGTTTTCACTGCAGTGCAAGTTCAGCGGATGCACGGCTTCGCAGGGCACTGTACGTGACTGAGTTTCGGTGTGGAGAGTATCCGAACCCTGAACTTGAGCGGCTTCGGGCCGAATATCGGGTTGATCGGTGGTCTGTGAAACGGTTCATTTATGCCGCGGCAAGGAGGATGATGAACGATTTTGACTGATTCTCGGCAACTTTTTGGCCAAAAACCCACTTCGTGGCCAAAAATTTTTGCAAAAATGGCCACAAAATATTACGATAATATGTAATAAAATTGCCGTTTGGCCAAAAACCCACTTTTTTCTTTAACTTAATAAAAATTTTAAAATTTTATATATAGTAATTAAGGATGAAAAACGGGTTTTTGGCCACGGCGAAAGTTTAACGTCTTATCGAGCCGGAAAATGTTATAATATTTTAACCTTGAACTATATCCCCTGACAGTGTAATATAGAACTGCATTAAATAGACGTACTGCCCTTTAATGAAGTACGAGGTGAAAAATATGAACTATATGGATGCGCTTGCAAAAAATTGGCGTGAGCACGATTACTCTTTTGAAGGACGAGATGTTCTTCCGAATGGCGATGAAGTTTGGATCTACACTACATTGGAACTTGGTCTACCAGTGCTATGGGTGAAGCATCCAGACGGATCGTTTGACTACCGTGTTCTCCATACTCCCGGCTATGATAAACCAACAGGCGAACATTGGTGTTGGAACTGCCATTGCCAGATGGTGCATCATGATGATGAATGGCTGTGCCTGAAATGCGGAGATCATATCGATGATAACGACATAGAGCTTTTATCATCTCCGACAGAAGAAGCAAGCTATCCAGACGATGACCTTGAACCAGAACCTGAGTGGTACGACTGATACAGCAAATAAGATCTGCCTCTGCGCTAACAACGCAGGGGCTTTTCTTTTGCCCGAAAATAATAAAATCTTGCAAAAATTAGCAAAAACTGACGCGATAAAAACATGCCCTTTTATGGGGGGAATAGAACGCGTTTTGAACGCACTATTCCTTTTATTTTGGAGGTTTTTATCATGCTCGAAAACAAATTCAAACAGGGATTGACGAAAGAACTGAAAGAACGCTTTCCCGGCTGTGTAGTGGTCCATCTTGACCCGAACGAGGTGCAGGGGCATCCCGATCTTTTGGTTTTGTATGGTTCCACCTGGGCAGCACTCGAAGGCAAGCGCTCAGCAAATGCACCTCATCGTCCGAATCAGGATTATTATGTCCGTCAGATGAATGAGATGAGCTTTGCCGCTTTCATTTATCCTGAGAACAAGGAGGAAGTTCTCAATGCAATGGAACGATCATTCCAGGCTCGTGGGACAGCACGCCTTTCTGGGCGCAAGTAAGTATCACTGGCTGAACTATGATACTCAACGCCTGGTGGATGCTTTCATGAGCTGTCAAGCAAAGGAGAAAGGCACTCGGCTTCATGCTTTTGCAGCAGAGTGCATTAACCTGAAGCAGAAGCTCCCAAAGAGCAAGAAAACCCTCAACGCATATGTCAACGATGCGATTGGTTTCCGCATGGACCCCGAGCAGGTTTTGTTTTACAGCGAAAACTGTTTTGGTACTGCAGATGCCATTGCATTTAACGACAAAGATAATTTTCTTCGTATTCATGATCTTAAAACAGGAGCTGTTCCAGCACATATGGAGCAGCTCTTTATTTATGATGCGCTGTTCTGCATGGAGTATCATGTCAAGCCGAAAGATATTCTTATCGAAAATCGCATTTACCAAAATGATGATGTTCTCATTGAGACACCGACGGCAGATATCATTGATCCCATCATCGAAAAGATTAAAGAATTTGACAAAATCATTGCGGATCTGAGATAAGGAGCAGCGTTATGAATCCAATTGAGAAAGACCTTAAAAACTACTACGGCACGAGTTCCGACTCTGATATTTTGGAGCATTACGGCACAAAGCGCCATTCCGGCCGCTATCCTTGGGGTTCCGGTGATAATCCTTATCAGCACTCTGGTGACTTTCTGTCTCGTGTGGAAACACTCAAGAAGAAGGGCATGTCCGAGAATGAAATTTTAGATCAAATCAATAGCACTCTTCCCAAGGAGTACCAGCTTGGTCTTACCGAATTTCGAGTGGCTCGACGTAAAGCAATCCATGAGCGCAAGGCATCTGAGTATGAGAAAATCGCTGCTTTAAAGGAACAAGGTCTCGGCTGGAAAGCCATCGGTGAAAAGCTTGGTATGAGCGAGTCCAGTGTGCGCTCAAAATATGCAGGCACTGCTGATAAAAAAGCGCAGCGTGCAGAGAATATTGCTGACACGTTGAAAAAAGAAGTGGACAAGAAAGGCATGATCGATATTTCCGAAGGTGCCAATCTTGTAATGGGTGTGTCACAATCTGAGCTTGACGACGCTGCATATACGTTGGAAGCGGAATACGGTTACAAACGTTATGGCGTAGGTATCCGTCAGCCGACCAACATCCGTCAGCAGACTAACATTACGGTGTTGGCTAAGCCTGAATTCGACCAGAAGTATGCTTATCAGCATCAGGATCAGATTGATTCGCTCGGCGATTATCATTCTGACGACGGTGGCGATACGTTCAAGAAGCTTCAGCGTCCTGCAAGTCTGGATTCAAGCCGTGTTGCCATCCGGTATGGCGATGAAGGTGGTCTGGACAAAGATGGTGTCATGGAAATTCGCCGTGGTGTGCCCGACCTTGACCTTGGCAAGAGTCATTATGCGCAGGTTCGTATCCTTGTCGATGGTGACCATTATCTGAAAGGCATGGCGGTCTACTCTGATGATCTTCTTCCCGATGGTGTGGACATCATGTTCAACACTAACAAGCCTTCCGGTACGCCCAAAATGAAGGTCCTGAAGGAAGCAAAAGCTGATCCGGACAATCCGTTTGGAGCAGCCATCAAAGCCAATGGCCAGAGTACATACATCGGTTCTGATGGAAAGGAGCATCTTTCTCCTATTAACAAACTGAAAGAGGAAGGCGATTGGGATACAATGTCCCGAAATGTATCTTCGCAATTCCTATCCAAACAGCCGAAAAAGCTTATTGAAAATCAGCTGAAGCTTACAATTGCGGATTATCAGGCGCAGTATGATGAAATTATGCACTACAATAATCCTACTGTTAAAAAGAAGCTGCTGAACGACTTTGCCGATACCTGTGAAGGTACGTCCATGACGCTGAAAGCATCGGCATTTCCGGGACAATCGACGAAAGTCATTCTGCCCATCAACCGAATTAAGGAAACAGAAGCTTACTGTCCGACCTATGAGAACGGCACACAGCTTGCACTGATTCGCTATCCTCATGCCGGCACCTTTGAGATTCCGATTGTTACAGTCAACAACAAAAATGTCAGTGGCAAGCGCAATCTTGGACAGATCCAAGATGCTATCGGCATCAATGCCAAGGTGGCAGAGCGTTTGTCCGGTGCAGACTTCGATGGTGATACCGTTATGGTGATTCCTGTCAGCGATAAGGTTCCCATTAAATCTACTCGTCCGTTGGAACAGTTGAAAGGTTTTGACCCCAAGACTGCATATGCAGTTCCTGAAGGCAATCCCAACAACGTGCGTCTCATGAAAAAAGAAGAGAAGCAGCGTGAAATGGGTGTTATCTCGAACCTCATCACGGACATGACTCTTCGTGGTGCGTCTGAAGAGGAACTGGCTCGTGCTGTCAAGCATTCGATGGTTGTTATCGATGCAGAGAAGCACAAGCTGGATTACAAACGCTCTGAGAGGGAGAACGGTATCCAGGAACTGAAAGAAAAGTGGCAAATCCGTGTGGATGAGGACGGTACTACGCATTATGGTGGCGCATCAACGCTCCTGTCTCGGCGCAAGCAGACCATCCGTGTGCCTGAGCGTCGTGGTAGCGTGCGCGTGGATAAAGAAACTGGTGAACTCATTTATAAGGAGAGTGGGCGTGCCTTCATCGATCCGAAGACTAAGAAAGAGCGTATTGCCGAGGATACCGTAAGTCTGATTTCCGAGACAAAGGACGCAAGAACCCTCTCTTCTGGCACTATTCAGGAGAACTTGTACGCAGACTTCTCTAATAAGCTCAAAGCTATGGCAGCACAGGCCCGCAAAGAGGCGGTCAACATGAAGGGCATCCAGCGTGATCCTGAGGCAGCCAAGACATATGCTGCGGAAGTTATGTCACTGAAAGACAAGTACACCACAATGCTGGCCAATAAACCTAAGGAGCGCAAGGCAATGCTGATTGCCAATGCCAACATCAAGGCCAAAATTCAGGAACTGGGCTTAGACCCGCAAAACACTGAGGACAAGAAAGAAATCAAGAAGATTTCTTCTGTTGAAATGCAGCGCGCTCGCGATAAGGTCGGCGCAAGTGGGCAAAAGTCCAAAGTCAGGTTTAGCGACAGAGAATGGGAAGCTATTCAGGCTGGCGCAATTTCCGACAACATGCTGTCAAAGTTCCTGAATTCTTCTGATTCGGATGAAATCGTGAAACGCGCAATGCCCAAAACCACGGCTTCGTTGTCTTCGGCTAAGTTGACCAAAGCGAGAGCGATGTTGCGAAGCGGTTACACTTATAAAGAGATTGCACAGGCGTGTGGCGTTCCTGAATCCACCGTTTATGATGCACTTGGAAAGTGATAACAGGAAAGAGAGGCTTTGAATTATGGTTCGATGCTTTCTGACCACGTTCGATAATCCCTACAATCCGTATGAGCAGTTCGAGCAGTGGTATCAGTATGACATGGATCACGGCTATAACTCGTCTGGCCTGCTTATGCGGCTGGCACAGACCTCTTCTCAGTTCACAGACAATGAAAATGCCTACGAAATTGAGAAAGCAATCAATAAAATCGTGGCAAACGATCCAATTAACATCTACAAGAAGCTCAAAATCGAGATCAAGGACGATACCTGCTATGCACAAAGTGCTTAAGGCCATAGGGAGGGGTCTCAAAATCGACACCCCCCTCTCAAATCGCGCCGGTCTTTGATATTTCCCCGGAGGGAAAATTGATACTTGGGCTTTAAACATGCTGCCGAGGCCTTGGGGTGTAGACTGAGGTTTCGGCAGTTTTTGCAAGGGCTTATGGGGTGCGCGCCTCCTAAGAGCTTTCTGAGTTCATGACGTTTGACCTCCATCGGCATCGGGGCATTCTGTATTGTTCTCCTTTATACGGAATGTTTGCTTTCTCCCTTCAAATGAAAAGCACTGCCACAGCACCCATAAGCCTTTGCAAAAACTGAATTTTAGACAACAAAAGAAAGAGGGCCTTTTGAATGCGACCGAAGAAGAACACACCGGGAGAAGCGGCTGTGGCTTCGGCCCGGCCTGCAACAAGTCCGGAAGCACAGGAACAGTACATGATAAACCTGACCATGCAACTGGTGGAAAGAAGGCTACGAGAAGGGACGGCTTCAAGTGCAGAAACAACGCACTTCTTGAAGCTGGCTACTATGAAAGCGGACCTTGAAAAGAAAAAACTGGAAGAAGAAAACAAACTGCTCCGGGCAAAGACCGAGACACTAGAAAACGCAAAGGACACCAAAGAAATGTACGCAAATGTGCTGAAAGCCATGGCAAAGTACAATGGCGTGGACGAAGACGAGGCCCCAGACTATGAGTTTTAAAAGCTCTTATGCAGCCTGAGTCGTTCTGGCAGTGCTGTATTTTATCTACTTTACAGCAGCGGTTTTTCTGGTAAAGCGCAATATCCTGTGCGAATGGAAGGCAGTTCTTTTGACTGGAGCAGTTGCATGGGCACCGATGCTGCTTACAGATGACATGTTGCAGAAGAAAGGATTTTTATGATGACGGCATTTGAAGAAATCTGCTTCTGGCTGATGGCGGCGATGCCGTGGATCATGCTTGCATGCTTGTTCACAGACCGAGAACGACTGACAAACAAGCGGTACTGGTGGTATTTGCCTCCTAGTATTCTGTCGCTTTTGACGGCTATTGCGGTCGGGCTTCCACAAATTATTGATAAGTGGTTCGGCGGATTTGGCTGTTGGTGTACTCTGATTTTTACATTTATATGCGCTTACCATGACGAAATGGAAGGCCATAAGAACCTGCATAGTAAGTTGATTTGCCTCTCTATGATCTGCACGGTATTCGCCATGATCTGCTGGTGCTTGAGCTGCTTATGAAGACCTATACTGAACTTTGCCAGCATGCGACCTTTGAAGACCGTTTCCATTATTTGCAGCTCCACGGCAAAGTTGGATTTGATACTTTTGGCTTTGACCGGTGGCTAAATCAGAGTTTTTACCAGTCAAGAGAGTGGCGGCAGTTCCGGGACAGGATCATTGTACGGGACGCTGGGTGTGACCTTGCGTGCAAAGACCACGAGATCACCGACTGGGTGATACGAAACGGCAAACCCATCCGGCCGCGCATTATTATCCACCATCTGAACCCGCTGACGAAAGAGGACGTGCTTCAGCACTCAGACGCACTTCTGGACCCGGAAAACGTGATCTGCGTGAGCGATCGGACCCACAAGGCTATCCACTATGGAGATGATACGATCCTAAAGCCTGCATTTGCCGAAAGACGACCGGGCGACACATGCCCATGGAGGAAATGAAGATGTACCCTGTACGAAAATTCAATGTTGCGGAAGCGGCATACAGCACAAACCTGCGGCTGAAGATGCAGGAGGCAGAAGGAATGGTGCGGTGTATTGCACCAAGTCGGGAACGCAGTCTGGCACTGACAAAGCTGGACGAGGCATTGTTCTGGGCTAATGCAGCCATTGCAGCCGAGGGCGTGATGGATCACGAGGAATAATAAAAGGAGGAAAACAAAATGAAAAACGATGCAATGCTGAACCGCGCAAAGCAGCTGGTGGTGGACTACTTTAACGCTCACGTGGACGTGACCGACGGCAAGAAGCTGACGATGGAGGACGTGTTCATCGTATGGTTCAGCAAAACCCTGCAGAATTGGAAGGCGTTGGTGAGTACCACCGTGTCTGACGGTATGTACTACGAGATCACCCACGACGGCGATAAGGGCGAGACCTATCTGGACGCCTACAAGAAGTGGGACAACCAGTGCATTGTAGACTGAGGTGATCGGAAATGGACAGTATCCTTACCTCGGTGAAGAAACTCCTTGGACTTACCGAGGAGTATACGGCGTTTGATGCAGACCTTATTATGCACATCAACAGCGTGCTGATGATCCTGCGGCAGATGGGTGTTGGGCCTCAGGAGGGCTTTGTCATCAGCGATGCAACGGCAATATGGAGCGAGTTTTGCCAGAACAGGGCAGACATTGAAGCGGTAAAGAGCTATACGGCGCTGAAGGTGAAGATGCTGTTTGACCCGCCGCAGAGTTCCAGCACGATGGAAGCGACCAAAAACCTTATCAGCGAACTGGAATGGCGGCTGTATGCCGAGTGCGACAGGGAGGAGAAACAATGCGGATGCTGAAGTTTGCCGTGGAAGGGCAGCAGCTGGCAAAGCGCGGTGATTTTGCCGGCGTGACAGCCGGAAGCAAAGGCTATCTGCGCTGCCACTTTGAGCAGAGTGACCCGGAGTGGCTTATGGCCAAGAAAATTGCTGTGTTCAATGACGAATATGCGGTGACTGTGAGCGCGGAAGGTGAGTGCGCCGTACCCGACGAGGTGACGGACGGAAAAAGCTTTAAGGTGTATCTTGCTGGCCAGAATGGCAAGACGCGGATGATGACAAACAAGGTACTGATCGAGCAGGTGAAGTGACATGGTGGATTTGGACAAGCAGTTTGCAGCAATGGCAGATGTGAGCGAAGAAGATACCGCTTACGATTTTGTGATCGATGAAGACCTGCGAGTGATCGCTGTGCCAGAACGCGGTGTGGTGCTGGGCGTTGAGGGAGATAAAGACGCGAACCGCATCCGATTTAGAATGAACAAAACATGGCGCGGATACGATATGTCGAAGTTTGACCTGCGCATCAACTACCAGAATGCAAACGGTGACAAAAACTATTACACGGTGACGAGCAAACACACTGAAGGCAATGCGGTGGTGTTTGACTGGATTGTGGCGGCGGATGCTGTAGCGTATCAGGGCGATGTGTTCTTTATTGTGGTGGGCCTTATTACCACTGGCGGAATGGTGAACTGTGCGTTCCACACGACGCTTGGCAAGGCAAAATGCCTGGAAGGCCTGGTGGTAGACACAAAAACTGACATTCCTGAGATCCGGGACTTTATGGCGACGCTGAAGGCGGAAGTGGAGGCATACGGACAGACCTTTGCGAATGCCGCTGCCGCCAGTGCAAAGGCAGCAAAGGCCAGCGAAACAACTGCTGCCAGTTCGGCCAGTGCGGCAAAGACCTCGGAGACAAACTCCGTGACCAGTGCGAAGGTCGCAAAAACGAGTGAAACGAATGCCAGCACCAGCGCAAGCGCAGCAAAGACTAGTGAAACGAATGCCAGCACCAGCGCCGCCAGTGCTCAGGCCAACGCAAAGAAAGCCGAAGCGGCGCGAGATGATGCCAATACCAGCAAAACCGCAGCTGCTAACAGTGCAGCAGCCGCAAAAAAAGATGCCCAGACAGCATCCAGCGCGGCCAGCACTGCCACAGGTGCAGCCAGCGCTGCCAGCACCAGCGCAAGCGCTGCCAAGACCAGCGAGACCAATGCGGGCACAAGCGCATCCAATGCGAAGGGCAGCGAAACAAAATCCGGTGAATACCTGCAGGCCACAAAGGAATATTTCGAGCAGGTGCGCACCATTACGCTGGGCGCGCAGGGCTGGTATGAGACCTCAGACGCCCTGACTGCTGCGGTGCCCGTGGGTGAAAACGGCTGGTGGGCTGTGGTGGGCACCACGGACAGCATCTGGGTATGGGACCGCGACACCAATGCCTGGCGTGACAGCATGGTGACGGTAAACATGAGCGACTACTACACCCGCACGCAGGTGGATAAAAAGCTGACTGACAAAGCAAACAAGACCGCCGATGACCTGAACACGATGATCAACGCGCTGACCACCGATGCTTCGACCCCTACTGATGCGGACTACTATGTGAGCCAGTACGTTGGCGGCGGCACCAGCACCACCTTCCACCGCAGGCCCATGAGTATGCTGTGGGCGTACATCAAGAGCAAGGCGGAAAGCGTATTTGCGGCCAAGAATCACGCGCACAGCTACGCGGGTTCTGCATCTGCAGGCGGCAGTGCTACCAGCGCTGTAAAACTTGACACTGCGATGGCGGGCAGTGCGACGAAACCGGTATATATCATCGGCGGCAAGCCGGTGGCCTGCACTCACTCGCTGGACAAGGATGTACCGGCCAACGCCGTTTTTACTGACCACACTTACGCCAACATGACCGCCGCCACTGACAGCGCGGCTGGCAAAGCGGGCCTTGTGCCTGCACCCGCAGCCGGTGCACAGGGTAAATTTTTGCGCGGGGATGGGACGTGGCAGGCCATTGCGTCCAGCGGCCTGTCTGCCTACCCCGTGGGCAGTATTTTTCAAACAGTTAGCACTACCAGTCCCGCCGAACTGTTCGGCGGTACATGGCAGGAGATTGCATTTAACCGCGTGCTGATGGGTGCTGGCACAGGCTACACAGCGGGAAGCACGGTGGAGGCCGGACTGCCGAACATCACAGGCAGCTTTACAACAAAATCAACAGACGTAGGCAGGTCTCCCTTTAGTGGTGATGCTAACGTACTTTCCGCTAAGGGTTCTCTGACTTTTAGTGAAAAGAGCACTAGTTATGGCGGTTACACTGGATATTCTGGAAGCCAATATAATATTCAATTTGATGCTTCTCGCTCGAATCCTATCTACGGCCGCAGCTATACCGTGCAGCCCGCCGCATACTATGTGCACATCTGGAAGCGCGTGGCATGAGAAAGGAGGATTTGAACGATGATCCCTGTGACATTTGACACTGTGGCAACATTGCAGTTTGGCAGTGAGGGTCACCCGACCAGTCTGCACTTTGCCATCCCGGAAGAGTGGAAAACCTGCAAAATCAGACTCCACCTGCGGCGCAGCGACGGTAGCTTTGTGCCCCCGATGCAGCTGGACGAAAATGGATGCGTAAAAGTAAACCGCAGTGACTCCGGCAAGACCGGCGGACAGTGGATGCTGTCGGCTGAAAGTCCTGACGGAAAAGTATCTTACTCGCGAATCGGCAAATATGTGACCCCCATGGAGGTGACACAATGAAGATCATTGACGAGACCGGCGCGGTCGTGGAAAACCCCGACCTGACCCTTGGCTACCTGACCGCCAGCACCGAAGAGATCACCCACCCCGCCGTAGAGGGCGTGGAGGAGCAGTGGCACTGGGAGACAGTGACCGAGTATCCGAACGGTGGCAAGGATGTGCAGAAGGTCGTTGACCGCCCCGGAGTACAGGCACAGGAGGAATGGGTGGAACAGGTGCCCATCCAGAAGTACGTCCGCTACACTGCCGAAGAGCTGGCCGCGCAGGAAGAAGCGCGCAAGAAGGCCAAAGCCATGGAGAAGTTGCCGGAGACAGTGGCGGCACTGCAGGAAGATAACAAGACACTGAAAGAAGATAACAAGATGCTTAAACAATGTCTGATGGAAATGTCGGAGATTGTGTATGCTTAAACGAATCACACAAAAATTAGAGAGGATGGTACATATGATGGCTAAGTTGTGGGCACAGGAAATTATGTTCGCTGAGACTATGGAAGAGGCAAAGGCTCTGTATGAGCGCTGCCCCCGCCTGCTGAAGGAGAAGGTCAAGGCAATTCTTATCAAAAGCGGCTTTGAGGAGATCACGCAGGAGTAACACAGGAGCTGAAAAATCAAAATGGCACTCTCGAACACGGCAACGCCGATCTACTACGGCCAGTTCCGGGAGGCCGTGATGCGCGGGGAGATCCCCGTTTGCAGAGAGATCAGCATGGAGATGAACCGGATCGACGATCTGATCGCAAACCCGGGCATCTATTATGACGATAAGGCCATCAACGGCTTTATTGCGTTCTGTGAGGACGAGCTGACCCTGACTGACGGCGGCGATGTGAAGATGCTGGACAGCTTTAAGCTGTGGGCAGAACAGATCTTTGGCTGGTACTACTTTGTGGAGCGGAGCGTGTATGTGCCGAACCCCCACGGGGCAGGCGGACACTACGAGACCAAGCGCATCAAAAAGCGTCTGGTAACGAAGCAGTATCTTATTATTACACGTTCGGCCGCAAAGACCATGTATCTGGAGTTCTTGCAGGCATACTTTATGACCGCCAACACGAACACCACCCAGCAGCTGACAACAGCGCCTACCATGAAGCAGGCCGATGAAGTGCTGGCACCCTTCCGCACCGCATTGGCGCGGGCAAAAGGGCCGGTGCTGAAGTTCATGACCGAAGGTAGTTTACAGAACACCACTGGTGCAAAAGCAGACCGTGTGAAGATGACAAGCACGAAGAAAGGCATTGAGAACTTTGTGACCAACAGCCTTTTGGAAGTGCGCCCCATGACCATTGAAAAGCTGCAGGGCAGGCGCGACACGGTGGCTACCGTGGACGAATGGCTAAGCTGCGACATCCGAGAAGACCCCATTGGTGCCATTGAGCAGGGCGCGGCGAAAAACGAGAACTACCTGATCGTTGCGGCAAGCAGCGAGGGCACGGTGCGCAACGGATGCGGTGACGACATCAAAATGGAATTGCTGAGCATCCTGAAGGGGGAGTACGTAAACCCGCATGTCTCTATCTGGTACTACAAGCTGGACAGCATTGAGGAAGTGGGCCGACCGGAGATGTGGCTGAAGGCAAACCCGAACCTGGGAAAGACCGTGAGCTACGAGACCTATCAGCTGGACGTGGAACGAGCCGAAAAATCGCCCAGTGCCCGGAATGACATCCTTGCAAAGCGCTTCAACCTGCCGATGGAGGGTTACACATACTTTTTCCCGTATGAGGAGACCCTTTGCCACCGACCGAGAAGCTACTGGCAGATGCCGTGCGCCATGGGCGCTGACCTGAGCATGGGCGATGATTTTTGTGCGTTTACGTTTTTGTTTCCGCTTTCAAGCGGATATTTTGGGGTAAAGACGAGGGACTACATTACCAGTTACACCCTGAGCCAGCTGCCCGTGAGCCGGAGAAACCAATACGAAGAGTTCATGAAAGAGGGAACGCTGTTCGTATTTGACGGCACGGTGCTGGACATGATGCAGGTGTATGAAGACCTTGATAACTTTGTGCAGCAGAATCAGTACGACGTGCGGGCATTTGGCTACGACCCCTACAACGCGCAGGAATTCGTGGAGCGCTGGGGACAGGAAAACGGCACCTTTGGTATTACGAAAGTAATACAGGGCGCAAGGACCGAGAGCGTGCCGCTGGGCGAGCTGAAAAAGCTGAGCGAACAGCGGAAGCTGCTGTTTGATGAAAAGCTGATGCAGTTTGCAATGGGCAACTGCATTGCACTGGTGGACACCAACGGTAACCGGAAGCTTTACAAGCAGCGGCAGGACCAGAAGATCGATGCTGTGGCAGCTATGATGGATGCTTACATTGCGTGGAAGCAGAACCGGGATGCGTTTGAGTGATTAAGATTCTTGCTTCTTTACCCTGTGATGCTGGGGAAATGGGTTTACTATGGTTTGATGTGGTGGAAGCTTTATTCCAAGATCAGCTGCTTGTTTTTCTTTCTCAGGAGAATGAACACGGTTTTCGCCAAGATTTCTTATGCTTAAGTCGTGTTGACGAAGAGCCGAGTCATACTCATCAGGACTTATGTACGAATTCGTTTCTTCAGGCACGCATGAATCTGACAAGCTGTCGTCCGTAGAAGATTCTGGAATTAGAGGCTCGTCGGCAGATTTGGTTTCCGGACTAGTTGTTAATTCGGCAATTCTATCTTTTGCAAGTTCAATGCCTCCGACAGCAAGCATTGCTGCCACAGCAGTGTATCCAGTTGCTTTGACGGCTTTGGCGGCACGTGGATGCTGAAATTCAAAACTTTTCCATCCTGTAACCGGTTGATTGCTTTCTTCATCGAAATAATCAAGGTCAAGTTCAAGCCCACCCATATCGCAGTAAGGACACTGTATGGACTTTTTCTTTCGGTTGGGTATTGGAATCTCGCTACCGCAGTTCGGACAAGTGACCGTCATGCAGAGCACTCCTTTCGTCGTTACTCGAAAATATAGGTATGATAGGACACAACAATCTCGGTATCGAGGGGGTACCAATCGCCTGTTTTAAAGGAAGGTGCGCCGTCTACAGTGATCTCTATGATGTCGTACTGAGCGTGATTTTTGCCAAGAACGAGATCCTGCTTTGGCTGATCGACGATATTGATGAAACCGGCATCGCGCAGCTTTTTCATGACATCGCGGGCATCTTCGCTCATGGAAATGTTTGGCATGCGGACTTCGCCCATAGCAAGGTGCGATGCGGCTATCTCTTCATCCTTCAGGCGGGCAAGCTCGGCCTGATGGGCGGCAAGTTCCTGTTCCCGCTTTTGATTGATGGAATCATAAACGCCACGGCAGGCGAGAAGAGCAACAATGAGAACGACACTGATGAGGATTTTCCGTTCGTTGGCACGATAGTAATTGATTGCCTTGGCAATTGCGCGCCCAGCCTGGCGGGCTTGTTTTTCGTGCTGAGCAGATGCCCATTCTTCGTAAACACGCTGTTCTTCAGCGTCTTTTGCCTCCTGCTCTTTGCGGATACGCTCGGCCTCTTCAGCTTCGCGCTGGATACGCTCTTCTTCCGCCTTCTTTTTGGCGCGGCGCTCCTCGATTGGAGAGGCAAAAAGGTTGATGACACGATCGACATTCTGGGCCTGCTTGATCTTTGCATCATCGACGATATGCTCGGTGTGCTCTGATTTGGAGTAGTTATAGTTCACGTTGATATTAACGCTGACCTGTGCTCCGCAGGACGCACACTGAACGACTTTTGCATTGGCATCTTCAAGCAGGATCTTTGCTCCGCATTTGGGACATTTAGCACTCCACATACACGATCCCCTTTCCTCACAGAATGGCTGTTAAAGCCAGTATAGCACAAACATGGATAAAAGCAATAGAGCGTGAAAGAAGGTGAGTAGATGATAAATCAAAATGACTGGTGGCAGCACCGGAACAGCACCCTGTGCCACTGGGGCATCAAGGGCATGAAATGGGGCGTGCGGCGATACCAGAACAAGGACGGTACCCTGACCGCAGCCGGAAAGAAGCACTATGCCGGGGATGGGAACGCCGGTGAAGGTGCGACTGCAAAGACTGAGTATGCCCCGAAGCGGAAGGGCGGCAAGGCCGAGGACTACTCGGACGAAGAGCTGCGGGCACGGATCAACCGCCTGCAGATGGAAAAGCAGTACCGCGACCTGCAGGGGGATACCAACATCCGCGCGGACGACCCGAACCGGGAACTGAAAGCGGAAAAAGAGCGGCTGCAGTTGCAGAAGGACGTGAAACAGCTGCGCAGCGATGTGTACGGCGGGCAGAGCTTTGTGAAGAGCGTGATGAAGGACGCGGGGAAACAGTTTTTGACCAAGGCTGTGGCGGGTGCAATGAGTTACAGCGCAAAGCAGTTTGTGACGAGCACCTTTGAAAACCCTGATCTGGCAAACGCCATTGTAAGCGGCAGCGCAAGCGGCGGACAGACAAAGCAGGACGACAAGAAAAACTGACCGGGAGGAAAAAATCAAAATGGCGATAAACGTTGGCTCCCGCCTGAAACGGGCGTGGAACGCCTTTACGAACCGGGACCCTCCCGGGAAGAACTACTATGGCGGAGGGAGCAGCTACCGGCCTGACCGGGTACGGCTGAACCGTGCGAATGACCGCACGATCATGACCGCCATATACACCCGCATTGCCATGGACGCAGCGGGCATCACAATAAACCACGTAAGGCTCGATGAAAACGGACGCTACGACGAAACCGTTGATTCGGGCCTTAATTGCTGTCTGAACCTTTCCGGCAACAAGGACCAGACCGGCAGGGCGCTGCGGTATGACATGTTCCTCTCTGTACTGGACGAGGGCGTGGCAGCGCTTGTGCCGGTGGACGTGGATGTGGACGAAGAGACCGGCAAAGAAAAGATCCTTTCCATGCGGGTGGCAAAGGTGAAGGAATGGTACCCCGATGATGTGCGGCTGGAAGTGTATAACGACCAGACCGGACAGAAAGAGGAGATCACCCTGCCGAAAGCAGAAGTGGCCCTGATCGAGAATCCGTTCTATGCCGTGATGAACGAGCCGAACGGCACCATCCAGCGCCTTGTCCGCAAGCTGAACCTGATGGACGTGGTGGATGACCAGCTGGGGTCTGAAAAGCTGGACCTCATCATCCAGCTGCCATATGTAGTGCGCAACGAAATCCAGAAAAAAAGAGCGGACGACCGGAGAGCCGAGATTGAGCGGCAGTTGACCGGCTCTAAATACGGCATTGCCTATACCGATGGTTCGGAACACATTACGCAGCTGAACCGCAGCCTTGAAAATAACCTCCTGAAAACCGTGGAATACCTGACCAACATGGCATACAGCCAGTTAGGCATTACCCCGGAGATCATGAACGGTACAGCAAGCGATGCGGTGATGACGAACTATGAGAACCGTACCATTGAGCCCCTTGTGGCAGCAGCCGTAGACGAGCTGAAGCGAAAGTTTTTGACCGAAGAGGACCGGAAGGAAGGCCGCGAGAGTGTGCTGTACTTCCGCGACCCGTTCAAGCTGGCACCGGTGAGCGCCGTTGCCGAGATGGCGGACAAGTTTACCCGCAACGAGATCCTGACGAGCAACGAGTTCCGGCAGCTGCTGGGAATGAAGCCCTCGAAGGACCCGAAGGCGGACGAACTGCGGAACAGCAATATTTCGCAATCCGATGCGGAAATTGCTGAGAGAAACAAAACGATCACGGCTGGAAAGGAAGCCGTAGAAAGGAGTATGGCAAATCAAAATGGCGAAGTTTGATTATGACTGCAGCGGCTGGGCCACGAAGGCAAAGACCAAGTGCTATGATGGCCTGACCATTGCGCCGAATGCGTTCCAGGAATGCGACGGCAAAGTTGTGACCATGGTGTACAACCATGACCATGACAACCTGGAAAACGTCCTTGGCCATTGCCTGCTGGAGAACCGGCCCGGGGGCATGTATTGCTACGCAAAGTTCAACGATACGGATACTGGCCGGACCGCGAAGGCCTGCGTGGAAAATGGCGACCTGAACGCTTTTTCCATCTATGCAAACTGCATTAAGAAGACCGGAAACACTGTCCAGCACGGCATTATTCAGGAAGTGAGCCTTGTGCTGGCAGGCTGCAACCCGGGTGCGCTGATCGACGAGGTGGTGAAGCACAGTGCCGACGAGGACTACGAGGGCGGCGAAGCATTCATCTACACAGACGGCGGCCTGAGCATTGCCCACGGACTGGACCCAGACGGTGAACCGCTGGACGACCTTGTACACAGCGGCGATGCAGCGACCGACGAAGCAACACAGGAGGAAGCCGAGATGGCGGACGAACAGAAGGATGGCAAGACGCTGAAAGAGGTGTACAACAGCATGACACCCGAACAGCAGGAGTGCTGCCATGCACTGGTGGGCATGGCCCTGGAAGAGCGTGACGGCGAAGAGACTGACGATGAGGAGGAAGAAACCGTGAAGCAGAACGTATTTGAGAAGGACACGAAGGGCACCGTGCTGAAGCACAGCATCGACGAGATCAACAAGGTGGTGAAGACCGCCAAGACCTGCGGCACCATGAAGGCCGCTTTTGCAAATGCCGGCATTGAGGACAGTGAGGTGGACGCTTTGTGCCACGGCATTGACAACATCGACTGGCTGTTCCCGGAAGATCACCTGCTGGACACCACGCCCCGCATCATTGACAAACCCGACGACTGGGTGAGCGTGGTGATGGGCGGCGTGAAGCACATCCCGTTCAGCCGCTTCAAGAGCCTGTTCGCCGACCTGACCGAGGATGATGCACGTGCCAAGGGCTACCTGAAGGGCAACTACAAGACGGAAGAGGTGTTCGGCCTGCTGCGCCGCTCCACCGGCCCGACCACGGTGTACAAGAAGCAGGAGCTGGATCGCGACGATGTGGTAGACATTACCAGCTTTGACGTGGTGGCATGGCTGCGCAACGAGATGCGCTACAAGTTGAACCGTGAGCTGGCGCTGGCCTACATTCTTGGTGACGGCCGCATGGCAGCAAGCCGTGATAAGATCGATGAGAACTGCATCCGTCCGGTGTTCAATGACGCCGACCTGTTTACCATCAAGGTGCAGGTGAAGACCACCGGACTTTCCACCGTGGAGGACAAGTACAAGGCCTTTATCAAGCAGGCCATCCGTGCCCGCAAGGACTACCGCGGCAGCGGCACCCCGACTATGTTTACCACCGAGGATGCCCTGACCGAGATGCTGCTGCTGGAAGACGGCATGGGCCGCCCGCTGTATACGGACGAGGCCGCACTGGCCCGCAAGCTGCGCGTTGCCAAGATCGTGACCATTCCCGAAATGGAAGGCCGCAAGGGTGCCAAGGGCGGTGATCTGGCTGCTGTGATCGTGAACCTGGCCGACTACACCGTGGGTGCGGACAAGGGCGGTGCCGTGAGCATGTTCGATGACTTTGACATCGACTTCAATGCACAGAAGTACCTGATCGAGACCCGCTGCTCCGGCGCACTGACCAGCCCCTACAGCGCTATGGCCATTGAGTGGGCTGCATGAGAGACTCCTTCAGTCTCACAGTCCACCTGACGGCGGCGCTGTTCGTCAGCTCCCTCATTGAGGGAGCCTTTTTCAAAGGAAAGGATGATAGAAAATGCTGAACAAGCTCTATGAGCAGGGCAAGGACCTGCACGTTGCAAACTATGTGGCCTATGGCAAGACCGCTGACCACAAGCTGTATGCCGACGAAGGCTATAAGGAGACCGCGACCAAGGCCGAGATCGAGGATGCCTTCGTGAAGGGCCGTCTGGTGATCGTGGAGGGCGCAAACTATCTGGTGCCTGTGGCCTTTGGTGCGACCGGTGTGATCACCGTTGTGGCCGGTGAGACCGTGAAGACCCAGGCATGGGCTGCTTCTGCCGAAAAGTAAGCAGAATAATCAAGATGGAGTGAAAGTGCTATGAGCAAGTGGTTTGGGAAGCTTGGTTTCGTGGAGACCAAGGAGACAGAGCTGAGTGTGCACTCGGAGATCGTGACAGAGCGTGACTGTTACGGCGACCTGACACGGAACATGCGCAGGTTACAGTCCCGCGACAAGGTGAACGATGATATCAGCCTTGCGAACACGCTAAGCGTCATCGCTGACCCGTATGTTCAGGAGCACTTTTGCAATCTTCGGTATGTGACGCTTTACGGCGGAAAATGGAAGGTGACGGACGCGAGCGTGGAGTACCCGCGCATCGTGCTGACGCTGGGAGGGTTATGGCATGGCAATGAAACTGAGTGAAAGACGCTCCGGGCTGGATGCGCTTTTGCGCAGCATCGTGAAACAGCGGTGCGGCAGTGAAAACGTGTACTACCAGCCGCCTGCAAACCTGCGGATGAAATACCCTTGTATCTGCTACAAGCTGGAAAAAATCTGCAGCCCGAAGGCTGACGACCGCGTATACCGCCAGACCTTCCATTATTCTGTTACCGTGATCGACACGAAACCGGACAGCGAAATGACGGCGGCCATGGGTTTGCTTGCAAAGGCTTCTCATGACCGCCATTTTATTTCGGACAACTTATACCACGACGTATTCAGCGTGTGGTACTGAATAACCCTCTCAGGCGCTGATGCGCCAGCTCTCCCGAAGGGCGAGCCTTAAGAGGAATGATGATCTATAAAGGAGGATAAAACCCTATGGCAAAACTGAATTGGGACGTTGACGGTACCCGCAAGTTCCACGCCGGTGTTTCGCACGGCGTGGTTTACCCCAAGGCCGATGGCGAGGGCTACGACAATGGCGCTGCATGGAACGGCCTGACCGGCGTGACGGAAAACCCCAGCGGCGCAGAACCTACCGACCTGTGGGCTGACAACATGAAGTACGCCCGCCTGATCTCCGGCGAGGACTACGGCTTTACCATTGAATCCTATATGTACCCGCCCGAGTTTGAACCCTGCGACGGTCTGGGCAGTCCTGTGAAGGGCGTGCGCATCGGCCAGCAGAAGCGCAAGGCATTCGGCTTTACATGGCAGACCAAGGTGGGCACCGATCAGGACCCCGATGCCGGTTACATCATCCATGTGGTGTGGAATGCGACCGCAAAGCCTGCTGAGAAGAGCCACGAGACTATGAACGACAGCCCGGATGCCGAGACCTTCAGCTGGGAGTGCGATACCGTGCCTGTGAACATTGCAGACCTGAAGGCTGCGGCGGTAGCAGAGTTTGACAGCACTGAGCTGACCGCAAAGCAGATGAAGGCCGTGGAAGACCTGCTGTACGGTACCGACAGCGAGGAGGCAAAGCTGCCCACCCCGGACGAGCTGCTCGCTGCAGTAAAGGCTGCTGTGTAAAAACGCCCTCTTAGCGCGCAGTCCGGCATTTGCCGGTGCTGCTTGCAGCTCTCCCGAAGGGGCGAGCTTTGCTGAGAGGAAAAAATCAAAATGAAACAATAAGGAGAGACCAAGATGCTGAAAAAGACCATTTCCTATACCGACTATGACGGCAACCAGCGCACTGAGGACTTCTACTTCAACCTGTCGAAGGCGGAGATCACCGAGATGGAGCTGAGTATGGAGGGCGGCATGCGTGCCTACATCAAGAGGATCATTGCAGCGAAGAGCCAGCTGGAGCTGGTGAAGCTGTTCAAGGATGTGGTGCTGAAGAGCTACGGCAAGAAGAGTACGGACGGCCGCCTGTTCATGAAGAACGACACCATCCGTGCTGAGTTTGAGGCACATCCGGCCTACAGCATGATCTACATGGATCTGGTGACGGACGAGGCCAAAGCAAGTGCCTTTGTGAACGGCATTATGCCCGCCGACATGCCGAAGCAGAACCCGGCTATGGAGATGGCCGCAACCGCAAGCGCTGCGCCCGCACTGAGCGTGGCATCGGAACAGGGCTGAGTTACCCTCTCACCGTCACAGTTCGCTTGCGCGAAGCTATGACGGAGCTCTCCCGAAGGGCGAGCTTTGCTTAGAGGAAAATATTTTGCCGCTTTGGCGGTGAGAGGCTGCGCCGGGAAATTTCCGCGCAGCCTTTATTTTTTTGTCTGAAAAGACACGCATTTAAGAGCACAGGGAGAGTGAAAGAATGCTGGAACTGCATATTCCTGGCGAAGAACGCTGGGATGAGCGAACAAACATGTTCGTATACGACGAGCCGGTAACTTTGAGGTTGGAATACAGCCTGCTCTCCCTGTCTAAATGGGAAAGCAAGTGGCACAAGCCGTACTTGGATGAAAACGTGAAGAAAACACGCGAAGAAACGCTGGATTTCGTCCGATGCATGACTCTGACAAAGGGCGTGGACCCGACCGTATACGCAAGACTGCGGCGGGAAGACTGGCTGGCCATTCAACGATATATGAGCGACCCGATGACGGCCGCGACCTTTAAAGACCGCAAAGGCGGCAAGAAGCGCGCACGCTACCAGACGGCAGACCTGTTCTATGCCGCCATGGCAAGTTACGGCATCCCGTTCGAGTGCGAAAAGTGGCACCTGAACCGGCTTTTGGCACTGATCCGGGCCTGCGGGGAAGAGAATCTGCCGCCCGAGAAGATGGGCAGACACGAGCAGGCGGCGCACATCCGGGCGCTGAACGCACAGCGCAGGGCGAAGTTCCACTCGAGGGGGTAAGAGCTTTTGAGCAAGGTAATTGAAATCCGGCAGAAAGGTGACTTTAAGAAAAGCCTGACCTTTTTCAGCCACATCAAGAGCTGGAGCGTGCGACCGATCCTTGAGAAATACGGAAAGCTGGGTGTAGAGCGGCTTGCAGATGCCACCCCGAAAGCCACCGGAAAGACGGCGGCGAGCTGGAGCTACGAAATCAAAATGGACAAGAGCGGGGCCACGCTGTGCTGGAAGAACAGCAACATTGTGGACGGAGTGCCCATTGCGGTGATCTTACAGTACGGACACGGCACAAGAAACGGAGCCTATGTGCAGGGGGTAGATTACATTAACCCTGCCTTGACTCCGATTTTTTCTGCTCTGGCCGATGAATTGTGGAAGGAGGTAAAGAGCCTGTGAGCCAGGAAGTGGATGAGCGCGTAGTAGAAATGCGGTTTGACAACGCGCAGTTTGAGAAGAATGTGCACCAGACCATGCAGAGCCTTGAAAAGCTGAACGACAGCTTACGGCTGGACGGCGCAGAAAAGGGCTTTGAAAAGATCGGAGATGCATCGGCCAAAGTGGACTTTGACGAGATGCAGGGCGCGCTGGACAACCTGAGCGGAAAGTTTTCGGCCGTAGAAGTGATGGGCGTTGCGGCCCTGAGCCACATTACGAGGCAGGCCATTGATACCGGTGAAAGACTGGTAAAGAGCCTTTCCCTCGATCAGGTGACGAGCGGCTGGAACAAGTATGCCCAGAAGACTGCCAGTGTGCAGACCATCATGAATGCGACGGGTAAGAGCATTGCAAAAGTGAACGGCTACCTTAGCAAGCTGATGTGGTTTTCGGACGAGACAAGCTACAGCTTTACCGACATGACACAATCCCTTGGACAGCTTACAGCGTCCGGCGGCGACATTGAGAAAGTTATCCCGATGATCATGGGTATGGCAAACGCCACGGCCTATGCAGGCAAGGGTGCAAGCGAGTTCTCCCGCGTGATCTATAACCTGAACCAGAGTTACAGTCAGGGTTATCTGAGCCTGATGGACTGGAAATCGGTAGAGCTTGCTGGCGTGGCAACTGCTGAGCTGAAAAAACAGATCATCGAAACCGGTGTAGCGCTTGGCAAGATCAAAGAAGGCGATGTGACGGTTGGCACGTTCAGCTCAACGCTATCGAAAAAATGGGCTGACAAAGAGGTGATGGAGACCGCCTTTGGCAAGTTTGCCGAGTTCAGCGAAGCCGTGAAGAAGATGGTGGACGCGAATCCCGGTATGCTGGCATCGCAGGCCATTGATGCCCTGGCTGACAAGTACGACGAAGTGACCGTGAAGGCCTTTAAGGCGGCACAGGAGGCAAAGAGCTTCAGCGAAGCGGTGGACGCTACGAAGGACGCTGTGAGCAGCGGCTGGATGGAGACCTTTGATATCCTGTTTGGCAACTACGAGGAAGCAAAGGGCTTCTGGAGCGATCTGGCGGAAGAGTTCTGGAACATATTTGCAGGCGGTGCGGCCGGGCGGAACAACTGGCTGAAGAGTGCCTTCGACTCCGGCCTTGACCAGCTGCTGGGAACGGAAGGCTTTGGTGACGCCGGGGACAACTACACAAGCCTTTTGCAGAAAGCACTGGTGAATCAGGGCCTGCTGAGTGAGGAAGGCATTGAAGAGGCGGGCAGTTTCCAGAAGGCATTGGAAGAAAGTGGTGTGACGGCCCAGCAGCTGTACGAAGTGCTTGGTGAAGCGGCTGAGCATTACCATCAGCGTGCTGCCATGAGCGACAAAGAGCTGAATAAGCTGGGGTTTGACCGGGACAAGGTGGACGCGCTGGCAAATGCCTACGACTCCTTGGCGGAGCAAATTCAAAATGGCAGTGTGAACCTGGACGACCTTGCAGGCAAGATGAACCAGCTGAGCGGCCGGGAGCACTTTTTTAACGGCATCCTGAACGTGCTGGAAGGCATCAACAGCGTATTGAGCCCGATCCGGGACGGATTCGGTGATGTGTTCATGACCGATGGAAGCCCGCTGTACAACTTCCTGAAGGGGTTTGACGAGCTGACCGGGAAAATGGCGCTGAGCGAAGAAACTGCGGAAAAGGTACAGAAAGTATTTACCGGCGTATTCCGCGTATTGAGCATCGGGCTGAAGGGCGTGAAGACGGTTGGCAAGACCGCTTTTATGATCCTTGGAAAGCTGCTGGATCTGCTGAGCCCGATGAGTGACCTTTTGCTGAACATTGGAAGCTGCATCGGCAATCTGCTGACATGGGTGGACGAAAGCCTTGGACAGGCAGAGAGCCTTAGCGACGTGCTGGGTATCCTTGTGGGTGCTGTTGCGGCACTGGTGAGCCCCATTGCGGACGTGGTGAAGGGCGTGAAGGCTCTTGTGCGCGGCGGAAGCATGGAGGAGGCAAAGAAGCAGTTCGGCGCATTCGGCACCGTGGTGGAGGCCGTGGGCAGTGTGCTGGACAAATTCAAAATAGGCAGTGTTTCGGCAGGAAACGTCATCGGTACGGCGTTCCAGCTGCTGGGCGGCATTCTGCTGGGAGCCTTTGAGGGTGCGGGCGCACTGATCGGCCGTGCATTCAACGGGTTCAAGGGTGCCGGGGACACGGTGAGCGAGTTTGCCGACAGCAAGGTACCGCTGCTGGAGAATATCCGGGACGTGGTACTGAGCCTGCCGGAGAAGGCAGAAAAGGCGCTTGCGGACTTTGGCGGAACGCTGACCAGCATTATGAGCAACATCAGCGGTGCGTGCAGGAATGCGCTCAGCGCGGTGAAGGATTTCTTAAACCTGCAGGATGGAGTGGATCTTTACCGGCTGCTGGCGCTGATCGACGTAGGCGTACTGGCGGCGGCGATCTACGGTGCAACGGTGCTGCTGAAGAAGGCAAGCGACAACTTCAAGAAAACGCTGGCAAACCCGATCGGTGATTTCTTTAACAGTCTGACGGGTGCCGTGAACACCTGGACGAAGGCAAACACCACGAACAACCTCGCAACTGCAGCGAAAGCCATTGCAACGGCGGTGGCGTTAATCAGCGGGAGCATGTATCTGCTGGCGAAGATCAACGACCCGACGCGGGCGGTACAGGCTTTGGCCAGTGTGATCTCGGAATTGTTCAGCATGGTGGTGGCGCTGAAAGTGTTGGCAGCCACCGACCTGACAGGCCTTGACACGGCGAAACTGATCGGGACCGTTGTAGCTATCAGCATCGGCATGGCGGCGCTGACAAACACGGTTGCAAAGCTTGGAAAAATGGACGCGGCCCAGGCAGAGAAAAGTGTGGAAGCGGTTGGACACATTGCAGCGATGTTGGCCGGAATGACTGGACTGCTGGCGCTGTTCAACAAGCAGCTTGGCGGCGTGAAGGGTGCGGGCGGATTTGTGGCTGCGGCTGCGGCGGTGGACATGATCGCACTGGCACTGATCCCGCTGGCAAAAGCGGAAGCAAACGGCCTTGACATTGACGGGGCCGTGGAAGCCATCAATGGCGTGGCCATTGCCATGAGTATCCTGACCGTAGCAGCAGGCTTTGCGCAGAAGCTGGCGGGAAAAGCAGACGTGGGCACCCTCGATAAAATCATCAAGTATCTTGTGAAGCTGGGCGGAATGCTGGTTGCCATCAATGCAATGGGAACGGCGCTGCTGATGGCGGCAGGGGCTGTGGCGATCTTTGCAAGCCTTGGTGACCGCATGATGGACGGTATCCGGGGCGCAGGGCTTGTGGTGAGTGGCATTGCGGCATTGCTGGTGCTGATGGCAAACACGAAGGTGAACCCCCTGCGGATGAAAATGGGTGCAGAGAGCATGGTGATCGCCAGTGCTTCGCTGCTGGTGATGGCAGCTGCCGTAAAACAGATTGGCAAAGCCATGGGGACGGACGCCGGCGGCGCTGGTATGGCCGGTGTGAGCTTAATGCTGATCGAACTGGCAGGCGCACTGTATCTGCTTGGCAAGCGGGCACCCGAGAGCACGGCTGCGGCTGCGGCAATGGTGGCCATGGGCGCGGCAATGATCGAAATGGCGCTGGCTATCAAAATGCTGGCGGATGTTGACTTTGCAGATATTGTAAAGAGCGTGTTCGGCCTTGCAGCAGCACTTGGCGTACTGATCGCAGGATGCTGGGGGCTTGGATTTGTTTCCGCAAATCTGGCATCTGCAGCCGGTGCCTGCCTGATGCTGGCAGGTGCGCTGCTGATCCTGACACCGGCCTTTAAGGGACTGGCCAGCCTGACGGCAGGAGAAGCCTTTGCGGGAGTGATCGGAACCATTGGCATAATGCTGGGCTTGTTTGCCGTTGGTGCCATTACACCGGTGGCGGCAGGCATGGTGGTATTTTCGGCATGTCTTATCAGCCTTGGCAAAGCCTTCAGTGCATTTGCAGGCGGAATTATCAAGCTGAGCATTGCTGCTGCGATCCTGACAGTGCTGAGTGCATTTGCAGGACCGCTGCGCGAGGTGATCGTGAACGCGGCAGACGACATTGAAGCGGCGCTGACAGCGATCCTGACAGCCATCTGCAATACCATCAATAACTGCGCGGAGCCGATCGGCGCGGCGCTGCTGACCCTTTGCAAAGTGCTGATCCAGACCGTGATCGACCTGATCGGCTGGGCATGGAGCGGAGAAGGCGGCGAGGGAAACGGCATTGAAGGCGCGCTGGAAGAGCTGTGGAGCCAGTTTGTGGAATGGCTGGGCGAGAAAAAAGACGAAGCCGGGGAACTGATCGGCAAGCAGCTGAACCCGGCGAACTGGTTTACCGTGAAAGGCGGACTGCTTGGAAGTTTGCTTGACTCTGCTGACACAGCAGCGGATGAGAGGGAAATGACGGAGTACGGCACCTATATGGCCGAGGGCCTTGCAAACGGCCTGACCGGTCCGGAAAGCACGAACGCTGTGACCGGCGGTATAGCGACACTGTGCAGTACCGTAGAAACATTCTTCCGCAATTTCTGGGGCATTCACTCGCCCTCTACACGGATGGCGACCTTGAGCGAATACATCCCGGAGGGCTTCAAGGAAGGACTGACCGGAACGGACGGCACGGCTGCCATTGGTGACGGTATCAGCGGAATGCTGGATTCTGCCGGAAGCTGGCTGGATAAGTTGTTCCCGGGACTGCTGAATAAGGCAAAGAACTACGGCAGTCAGTTTCAAAATGCACTGCTCAGCGGCAGTGAATATCAGGGAATGCCGGGTTTTGACGAATGGTATGAAAAAGAAATATCGGCCTACCGCGTGAAGCAGCCAGGCGGCAAGACCGGACTGACTTCCGAAGACCTTGACGCGGATATAAAGAAGGACCCGAAGGATGCCAAGAATCCGACAGGCAGCGGCGGCAAGACCAAAAAATCCTCCGGCTCCGGCACGAAGAAGACCGTGGCCCAGCAGATCGAGGAAAAGTACAAGCCGAAGCTGGAAGCAAACAAGGCGGCACGGGAAGCACTGGACAGCGAGTACGAGCTGTGGCAGACCGAGAACCAATACAGCGCGGACGAGGACACGCTGCTGGCGAAGAAGATGGAGAACGCGGCGGCAGAAATTGCGAACCAGACCGACCGGGTGGCCATTGCACAGGCAAAGTACGACGAAATGCTGAAGCGCTGGGGCGCGGACAAGACCGAGACCAAGGAAGCCTACGCCAGCCTGCTGAGCGAAAAGACCAGCCTTGCGAAATTGCAGGCAGACCAGTACACCGGCCTGTTTGAAGACATCACGAAGCGGTATGACACCGACCTTGGTACACTGGAAAAAGAGTATAACCTCTGGACGGCCCAGAACAGCAACACTGCCTCAAAGCTGGACAAGATCGACCGGGAGACCGAGTACCAGAAGAACGAGCTGGAACTGAAGCAGAAGAAGGAAGCCAAGGCAAAAGAGCAGTGGGAGACCCTGCGGAAGGAATACGGCGAAAGCGACCTGCGCACAAAGGAAGCCTGGAACGACTATCTGGATGCGCAGACCGAGAGTTTGCAGCTTCAAAATGATATTGCCAAGCAGTCGCTGAACAAGCTGGATGCGCAGCTTTCCATCATCAAGGACGAACAGAGCCGGATGCAGAGCCGCATGGACCTGCTGACCAGCATCTACGGCGATGGAAGCCTGAAGGACCGTGAGGACGCCTACAAGCAGGCGGTGGAGCAGTACGGCGAAAACAGCGCTGAGGCAAGAAAAGCAAAGTATCAGGGTATTACTACCAGCATCCTCGGCACAGTGGAAGCACTGCAGAACATGAATGCCGAGCTGGAAAAGACCCGACTCATCCAGCAGCAGCTGGCGGACGGCAAAGACCTGAATGGCAATCCGCTGAGCAAAGACGATGTGAACGACCTGAAGGACCAGCTGCTCTCCTCCCGCAGTTCTATGGTGAGCTTTGCAGGGGCACTGGCAGATGCCATGGGCCTTGAGGACAGCGCCAAAAGCGCGGTGGTAAAGCTTGCCAATGCCATCCAGAAGAACTGGGTGCCCATCAGCAATGCGTGCAGCGAGGTGTGGACGAAGGTCTCCGGAGCCATGGGCGAGGAGATGACGAATACCCTGAGCACCGTATTCAAGGCGGCATTCAGCGAGGAAGGCATGGAGATCGGGACGGAATTCGTCTCGGCCATTGCATCCGCCATGCAGGGAGACTACGCTGGTGCCATCATTTCGGCGGCAACGGGACTGATCGATCTGCTGTTTACGGAAACCGGAAAGCAGCTGACCGGCGGAGCAGGAGACATGCTGCTGAAGCTGTTTTCCGGAATTCAAAATGGAGACCTTGCGGGAAAGCTTGCCAACATTGGGACAGCCGCGGCAAATGTCGGCAATTCCCTGAGTGGACTGCTGCCCATGCTGGGACAGCTGGGAACGACCGGAGCCGGTGCAGGAATGGCAGTTGGCGGCATTGGCGAAGCACTGGGCGGGCTGGGTGCTTCCATACTGGCGGTGCTGCCGGAACTGCTGATTGTGGTGGGCATTATTGCAGCCATCGCGGCACTGATCGGCGGTATTGCGTGGTTTATCAGCAGCCGGAAGAAGGAAAAGGCCACCGGCGCAAAGGACGTTGGCTCGGAGATCGATAAGGGCATCAGTGATGGCGTGAAGGAAGATGCGCCCATTGTGGACGATGCCGTGAGCGACATGACCGAGAACGCCATGGACATTGCGAAGGGCACACTTGGAACCATCAGCAAAGTGATGGGCGACGACTACGAGTACACGCCCCAGATCGTGCCCGTGGTGGACCTGACCAATGTGCTGGAAGGTGCGGACGAGATCGACAATGCCTTTGCGGCGACAAAATCGCTGAGCCTTGACGGAGACGTGAGCCGGAACCTTGCAAACAAGATCGATGCCGAAGTGCAGCTTCAAAATGGATTGAAGAGCGCCGGAAATGAGGACACTCTACGTGCCATCAACGCACTGGCCGGGCACATGGACGGCGTGGCCGAGAGCATCAAGGGCATGAGCGTGACCATCAACGGCAGAAAGGCCATTGGCTACATCGACGACCGGATGGGACGGCTGACCGCAGCGAAAGTGAAGTGAGAAAATGGCGATCATCAAAGAACTGAGCCCCGGTGATACCCTGAAAGTGTACGAGGACGGCGTTGCAGCAGAGTTTGTGGTGGCCCAGCACAACTACGAAAAAGACCTGAACGGCAAGGGTAAGACCATGCTGATGCGCACCACCCTGCTGAAAGACGCAGTGCAGTGGGGCAACAACGAGAAAGATGTTTCGTGGAAGAACGAGCCGACCCTGCGCAACTGGCTGGAAAACACCTACGCAGCACGGCTGAGTAAGGACACACTGAAGACCATCGTGCCGGTGACGATCCGGTATGATTATGGTTCAAGTGAGAGCGGTACGCTGGAAGAACAGCGGTTCTTTGTGCCGAGGGTAGTAGACTTCAGCGGAGATACGGCGCTGTTTACTGGAATCCGAAGATTTTTTGAGGATAGTCTGAGCGGCGGAAGGGCGGATATTACCGAAGGAAGCAACATCTACGACTTGTGGACGTACGTGTTCAGCACGCGAAGCAGTAAAAACTACGAGGATGGCGATAACACCCGCGGAGAGGCGCTGAGCCTTTACGTGAAGCACGGCAGAGGTGCCGACCCCGGGTCACCTGGGTACATTAACACCTACTGGGATACGACAACGGGACAGTGGGGCGTTTCCAGCTCGAATATTCTCGTATGTTTCTGCGTGGATGAGAATGCCACGGTGGACGATGATGGATGCCTGACAGCCAATAGCGGGCCGGAGATCCAGAGCAACTACTTTGGCATGAACGGCGTATTTGGGCGGTGGGGAAAGTTCGGGCTGCCGTACCGCGTTTATGATGCAGATGGCGACACCATTACCGTGACCGAAAAGCTGAACGGCAAAGTGCGCAGAACGTTTAGGGCAATTCAAAATGGAGTATATCGGTTTGAAATATCACAGAAAGAGCTGGAAAGCTTTGACTGGAACGCCGACTATATCCTGACGGTAGAAGCCAGCGACGGCCGGACCACTAACCGGAAAAGCTGCAAGGTGAACCGCATCCGTTCATCCGGGTACGTGGTGTACATCGGGCAGATCAAAGGCACGGCGGATGGACAGAGCTACTACTGGACAGAGCGAAACATTCTGGACGATCCGTTCAACGAGAATGCACCGGTGATCCTTGACCCGGAAGTGACACTGGAGGCCAACGAGATCAGCTCATTTACCTTTACAGTGCCCGTCTCGAACCCGTTCTACGACAAGCTGGAGCTGAAAAAGCCGGTAGTCAGCATAGAAGAGGACGGCCGCGAGATCTTTATGGGCTATATCACCGAAATGGAAAAGAACTTTGAACTGGACATGGAAGTGACCTGCGAGAGCGAGTTTGGATACTTGCAGGACAGAGACTGTTGGGTGGAGAACAAGTTCTACACGGCGGCCGAACTGCTGGCACTGGCGCTGACCGTGGAGGACGACCCGGAAGAACACGTCGGCTTCAAGGGCGAAGGCAAGGTGTTCCTGCCCGGAAATGTGACCATAGAAAAGCCGGAAAGCGACACGGACAAGGAGACCAAGGCCATCAGCGACTGCTGGAGCGTACTGACGAACAGCCTGACCGGAAAGTACGGCGGATATCTGCGCCTGCGCAAAGAAATCAAAATGGTGGACGGCGTGCGCGTTTACACAAGATATCTGGACTATCTGGCAAAACTGAACGACAAGACCGATCAGGTGATCGAGCTTGGAAAGAACCTGCTGGACATTTCGTACTACATCAAGGCCGGGGACATCGTGAACTCGGTGAAGGCATATGGTTGGTACAAGAGCGGATGGTTCATCTGGGAGACCACGAACCCCATCTCACGGGAAGCGTACAACGGAAAATCCATCAAGAAGTACGGCCTGTGCCAGCGCGTCCTTGTGGTGGAAGGGACCGATTCCACGGGAGACAGCCTTTTGAAGAAGGCCACGGACGAGCTGAAAAAGTACAGCGGTTTCACCGGAAGTGTGCAGATCAACGCTGCAGATCTGTGTGATATTGGCGTGGATACCGACCGGCTGGACTTTATGAAGGAGACGTACGTGCTCTCGGAACCGCACGGCATCGATGACTGGCTGCCCTGCACGAAGGAAGTGATCCCGCTGCATGAGCTGGACCAGAAAGACTTTACCTTTGGCGCAACTACGGCAAAGCTCTCGTCTTTGCAGGCGGGCAACTTTGCGACGGCGGGCAAGGCGTGGAACGCGATCCAGTCCACCATTGGATACATCAACAAGTGAGGAGGATCAATGTACCATTCTCTTATTATAAATGTAGGCGACAACTACATTGACACCTGGGACGACTGGAAGCTGATCCCTTCCTCACGGCCGGTGATCGCACCGCCCATTGAGCGGACAAAGTTCGTGACTGTGCCCGGCAGAGACGGCGCACTGGACTACAGCCGTACCCCTGCAAACCGTCCTACCTACGATGACCGTACCGGAAAAATCGAGTTCTACCTCGAAAACGACTATGCTGGCTGGGACTGGGAGACCGCGTACACGACCATCTGCGAGACCTTGAAGGGACAGCGGGTGCGGTTTGCGCTGGAGGACAATCCCAGCCATTATTATTCGGGTCTCTTGTGGGTGAACCAGTTCAAAAGCGACAAGGGGCACTCGAAGATCACGCTGGAGTACAACTTGCACCCGACCATGTACACCCTGAAGGTGGAAGCCGTGGCGCTGAACGTATACGACCTGAAGCTGAACAGAGGCATGGAGTACCAGCTGCTGGTGGGCGTTGGGCCGACGAATACGTTCTACCGCAAGATGAACGTGACCGCGAAACCGCGGGATGTGGTGAAAATTACTCAAAATGGAACCATTCTGGCCCTGCGGAAAGGCACAGCGGTGGTGACGGCAGAGTGCGGCGGCGTGAAAGCCGAGTGCGCCGTGACGGTAGACGCTTACGAGAGCTTTACCATTGAGCGGGCACTGGACGGCGTGAGCGAGACGAACCCGGTGGGGAACATCGTTGCCGGCATGAGCTACCAAAATGTGTTCAACGTAGGCGACAGCGAGAAGGAAATGCTGGAACTGACCGTAGAGATGGGCGGCACGGATGTGACCGGAAGTTGTGTTGTTATGGCAGAGGACAGCGCGAGCGCACAAATCAAAATGGCATCGGTGACGGGAAATATCAAGATCACAGCGCATGCTGCAGCAAAGCCGGTGGCGGCGATGCTGTGCAATGATACCCTGCCTGTGGAGGTAAAGCCGCTGAAACGGGTAGAAGGAGCATTCCGGCTTGGAAGATGAAAGGAAGGATGATATTTGAGTTTGGAAGCGTACTCCATTTTGAAAAATGGAAACGAAAAGCTCTCGGAGCATTTCAAGGTGCGCGAGTTCTACTGCCGTGACGGCAGCGACCCGGTATTCATTGACACGGCGCTTGTGGAGGTGCTGGAGAAGATCCGTACGCACTTTGGCAAGCCTGTGACCATCACGAGTGGGTTCCGCACGGCAAGCTGGAACGCAAAGCAGAAGAATGCCGCAAAGTTCAGCCAGCATCTGTACGGCAAGGCGGCAGACATTCAGGTGCAGGGCATCAGCGTGGAGCGGGTGTATGCCTACGCGGACAGACTGCTGGGCAACGCCGGTGGCTGCGGCATTTACCCGCCCGGTCTGGGACGCGCCAACGGCTGGGTTCATGTGGACGTGCGCAAAGCCAAGAGCCGCTGGAAGGGGTGAGCGCCGATGGAAAGCATCATTGCCGCCATCCTCAGCGGTGTTGTGACCCTGATCGGCGTGCTGATCGCAAACTCGCGTTCCAATGCCGTGATGGAATACAAAATTGAGGAGCTGACCCGGGAAGTCCGCAAGCACAACGGTTTTGCGGAGAAGATCCCGGTCATCCAGAGAGACATTCAGGTGCTGAACCACAGAATGTCCGACATCGAAGTACATGAATACGAACACGAAAGGAGCAACGTATGAATTTCAACATTACTGCAGGCACCATTGCACGTACCGCCGTTCTGCTGCTGGCTCTGACCAACCAGATGCTGAGCGCCATGGGCAAGAGCCCTCTGCCCATCGAGAGCACCACTGTGGAGCAGCTGGTGACGGCTGGCATCACGACCATTGCGGCACTTGTCACATGGTGGAAGAACAATTCCTTTACGAAGGAAGCCATTGCGGCCGACAAGGAGTATGACCGCCTGAAGGCAAAGAGCGGGAAGTAAAAATAATATTTTGGGCAGGGCAGGAGCGGAAAACGTGATCCACACACGTATCCAACGCTGAATGTTTCTTCTGCACTGCCTGAAAATAGTTCATCTGGCACTCACCGAAGGCAGGAACTGCCGAAAATTCAAAATGGAGTGACCGGTAAGATGAAGAAAGCCCCTGCAACGATCGTTTATGGCTCTGAGTGGGAGCTGTGAGCGAAAGTTACAGGGACTTTTATTTTTAGAGGAAATGCGATATTATAAGAAGATTGATAATCAACAAGAGAACTGGACTCGATAGATGGCGAATGGATTTGGACGGGGCATTGTTTGGGTGGATTTTTTGGCAAAAATATATCGATAATACGAGCAAAATTCAACGGTACGGGGTTTGTGTAACACCATTTCTATCTGATATTTATAAAGCCAATACTATGGAGCTGTTCTCTCGAAGAATCGGGAGGACGGCTCTTTTTTACGTTTTAATGCAAAAAAATATGAACTGACTGGAGCTTTCTGCATTTTTAAAAAAGAAAAATCGTGAATGAAAAGTGCATAGCTTAAAATTGAAATTTGTGGAAGGTGGTTTACGGGAAATTGTGAAGGAATACGCAGGGCGTGTTTTACTACTTTGGCAGGAAAATAACGATGATGCGTAAGGCAAAAATTGTAGCACAAAAAGCCAATTTTGTCTTGAACTTTTTGCCGTATGTGCTAGAATAAAAGAGAAAGGCATCCTTGTGTCCAACAGATATCTGGATGTGAATATTGGAAAGTAAATTCGGAGGTAATCACAATGGCTGATATGTTTGCACCGCTGGTA